>Ga0172370_10001101_pt1 | contig 42272 bp, 33 predicted proteins | sample LakKiv5m_FD_114538 | JGI IMG/M metagenome (GOLD analysis project Ga0172370, IMG submission 114538) | Freshwater microbial communities from Kabuno Bay, South-Kivu, Congo - kab_022012_11.5m | ecosystem: Environmental > Aquatic > Freshwater > Lake | place: Democratic Republic of the Congo...
CATCGGTGCGTGGAAGCCCAGCTGCCTGTTGCCTCCGTGCGGTGCGACCGGAAATGACGGCAGCGTGTTCTGCCCAGACGATCCCGTCACGCGCGCAGAGGCGACGGTCGCGGTCGCACACGCGATGGAGCTCGGCGTGATGGGGTGCGCGAACGCGCCGGCAGGTGGTGTTTCGGATGCAGGTTCGAGCGACGCATTGGGCTCCGATGCGCTCGGCGCAGGCGATGGCGGCAAGGCCCTCTCGGTGCTCGACGCCCCATTGCCACAGGAGTCCGGCGGGTGCGGCGCGCGTCACGCACCGGAGGGTGGTGGCGGGTTGCTTGTGTGCTGCCTCGTGCTGGTGGCGCTCGCGTGGATGCGCCGCCGCGCCGTGGCGCGCTGAACCGATCGGGAGCCCGTCCCATGTGCGGCATCGCGGGAACCTTCGGTCTCGATCTGCGCCGCGAGCCGGGGTTGCTGCAGCGCATGGCTGCCTGCCTTCGTCACCGCGGACCGGACGGTCACGGGACGTGGACGAGATCGCACGATGCCTCGGGGCTCACGGTCGGCCTCGCGCACACGCGCCTCGCGATCCTCGATCGCAGCGCCGCCGGTGCACAGCCGATGCAGCTCGATGGGGGGCGCCTCGTGCTCAGCCATAACGGCGAGATCTTCAATCACCAGGCGCTCCGCGACGAGCTGCGCGCGCTCGGTCGTCGCTTCGAAGGCGGCTCCGACAGCGAGGTGATCCTGCACGCGGTCGACGCGTGGGGGCTCGACGAAGCCCTCGCGCGCCTGCGGGGTGCGTTTTCGTTCGCGCTGTGGGACGAGCAGGACGCGACGCTGTACCTGGTGCGGGATCGCCTGGGTCTCAAGCCCATCGTCTACTGTGCGCAGGACGGCGCGCTCGTCTTTGCGTCGGAGGCCAAGGCCCTGCGCGAGTGGAGCGGATGTCCGCGCGAGATCGACGCGGCCGCCGTCGCGGACTACCTCGCGCTGCTCTACATCCCAGCGCCGCGCACGATCCTGCGTGGTGTCCAAAAGCTCATGCCCGGGCACTACGCGATCGCGCGCCGCGGGACCTTCGCGCTGCGACGTTGGTGGGATCCGCGACCCCAGGTCGTGGCGCGCAGCGAAGAGGACGTGGCGTCGGAGCTGCGCGCGCTGATCGAGGACGCGGTCGGCGAGCAGCTCATGGGCGATGTTCCGATCGGCGCGTTTGTCTCGGGTGGCCTCGACTCGAGCGCGGTCGTCGCGTCCATGCGCGCGCGCGGTGTCGGGCGACCAAGGACGTTCGCCATCGGCCACACGGCGCGCGATGCCGGCTGGAGCGAGTCGCGCAGCGCGTCGAAGGTCGCAGCCCGTCTCGGCTGTATGCATCAGACGATCGTCGTGGGAGAGCCCTCGCTCGAGATGCTGGGCGTGATCGCGCGAGGCTTCGACGAGCCCTTCGGCAACCCGACGGCTGTCCTGACGCACCGGCTCGCGCTGTCGGCGCGCCCCCACGTGACCGTCGCGCTCACAGGGGACGGAGGCGACGAGCTCTTCCTCGGGTACGCGCGCTATCGTGCCGTGCGGCTCGTGGAGGCGATGGACGGGCTCCCGGCACTGCCTCGGGAGCTCTGGCGCGCCGTCTCAGCGATGACCGCGAGGATCGGGCCACGCGCCGCGCACCTCACGCGCTTCACACGCGGGCTCGGGCGTCCGCTCGTGGAGCGCTACATGGCGTGGCAGACCTGGCTCGGCGCGGACCTCCACCCGCGCCTTTTCACCGACCGCGCGCTCGAGCAGCTCGGCGGCTACGATCCCTGCGGCGCCATGCGATTCCACGCGGAGCGGGCGAATTGCGCGCGGGACATCGACACGGTGAGCTACCTCGACCTCAACACGTACCTTCCGTCGAACCTGCTCGACTGCGCCGATCGCATGGGCATGTCGAGCAGCATCGAGCTGCGCGCTCCGCTGCTCGACCACCGCATCGTCGAGCTGGCGCTCTCGGTGCCTGCCGACCAGAAGCTGCCCTGGCTCGGGCCCACGAAGCACGTGCTTCGACGTGCGCTGCGCGGCCTCGTCCCCGACGAGGTCATCCTGCGGCCCAAGCGTGGTTTCAATCCGCCGATCGGCTCGTGGATGTCGCGTCTGCTCGACGCGCTCAGGGCGGGTCTCCTGGCGGAGCAACGGGTGCGGGACGTCGGCTGGGTTCGACCGGAGTTCGTCGCCCGACTCGCGGACGAGCACCGGCGCGGCGCACAGGATCGGGGCAATGTCCTGTGGGCGCTCGCGGTGCTGCACGCGTGGTTCGAGGGACGCGACGTGGCCGAGCGGTGACGCTCAGTCCGTCGCGCGGGATGGACCTGCCTTCGCGGGCTCCAGCCTGCCGAGCCACGAACTCACGGACCCGTCGTCCTCGTACGCCGCGTGCGCCGCGCGCAGCCGGTCGAGGGCTTTCTGCAGCTTGCCGGCCCCAACGTCCTCGATCGCGTCGGCGAGCGGCTTCGCGTTCGCGAGCTTCAGCTCACGTGGTCGCGTCGGTTCGGCGTCGAGGAGCTCGTACAGGTCGAGCGGATCGCTCTGGCCCTTTGGCGTCGTCCGATCCACCAGGCGGAGCGAGTGCTTCTTGGCGTCCGTGAGCTTCGCGTGGGTCTTGCCGCTCAGCACGATCGTCGCGAGGTGGCGCCGTCCGATCCGTTGCACGCGCCGCGCGCTCTCGATGGCCTCGCCCAGCGCGACGCACTCGAAATGCGACGCGACGCCGATCGAACCGACGGCGATCGGATCGGTGTGCAGGCCCATATGCACGACGAGCTGAGTCTCGCCGCGTGCCGCGCGCGCGACGGTGATGGTCTGCAGGACGCGCACGACGCCGATCGCCGCGTCCACGGCGGCCTCGGGGGGCTGTGCGAAGATGGCCGTGAGCCCGTCGCTGAGCGAACCCACGACCACGCCGTTGTGCCCGGAGATCGGCACGGCGGCCGCGGAGACGAACTCGTCGACGAGGGCGAATGTCCCGCCCGGACCGAGGTGCTGGGCCCAGGAAGCGAAGTCCTGGATCTCGATGTGCAGCACGGTCGCTTCGAACTCGCGTCGGTCGCCTCGCCGCACGTCGCGCAGCGAAGGTTTGCCGAGCAGGTTGAAGGCCTCGGAGGGCACGAAGCGACGCGTGAGGTTGAGCTGATCGACCTGGTCTCCGAGGAGGCGCTTGAACGCCACACCGAACGCCGCGGACAGTCCTAGCGTCAGCGTCGCGACGGAGAGCATGACGACCGGCACCGGCAGCCCCGAGGCGTCGGTGACGCCCATCGCGTCGAGTTCGTGGAGCAGGCTGAGCACGATGGCGCATGCCACCACGACGGCGACGACCTTCGACTCCGGTCGATCCTTCCACGAGACGGCGACAGCCCAGCCGCTCACCGCCAGCAGGCCCATCGTCACCACCACATCGAGGAGGACGAGGTCCGCGGCGCCTGTACCGACCGCGCCGGGCACGAAGGGAGCCGCCGCCGCGAGCAACAGGACCAGCTGCGGGGCCAACCAGGGGCCTCGGGTCGCGCAACCCAGGAGCAGCGCGAAGACGAACGCGTTCGTGGCCGGCACGACGAGGCGCGAGAGCGCGACCAGCGCGCGATGGCCGGCGTTGAGCTCCAGCGCGCCGAGGTAGCACAGCATCGCCACGCCGGACCACGCGGCGACGAGCACGCACAGTCCCGCGAACCAGAAGTAGCCGCGCAGCTCGCGACGTCGCACCCGCAGCCAACCGAACCAGAGCGCGAAGAGGAGCGCCGTCGCACCCAGCATTGCGTGGGGCCACACCTCACGCTGGCGGTGATCCTCGTCGGCGATCTGCGCGAGCAGGCGTGCCACCGGAGGAACGCACAGCGACGGCGCGCCACCGACGAACGCTGACGCGAAGCGCCGTTCGGTCCCCGCGCTCTCGACGACACGCAGTGCAAGTACGAAGGGCCTCGCGCCGGCGCCCGTAGGCAGCGTGACCGCGCGCGGAAGCGAGAGATGTAGCGTGGTCGCGTCGCCGAACGTCCCCACCTGCGCGCCGTCGACCCAGACCTCGGCCGCGCCGCGCAGCACGCCGAAGGCGAGCGCGATCCCATCCCGCTCGGCCTGCGCGCGCGCCTCGGCGCTCAAGTAGACGGTCGTCCGATACCAGCGAACGCTCGCCTCGGGTGCCTGCCGTGGTGTGCGCCGGAGGTCTGCGACGCGTTCCCAGTCCGTTTCGTCGAACCCCGGGCTGCTGCGGTCGGGCGAGTCACCGGACCGCACTGCCCATGGGCCGGTGAGCGGCTCCGGATCCGTGAGCGATCGGACCTCGACGGCCCAGGCGTTCGGGGCGACGATCGCGCACCAAGCCAGGACAGACACGAAGGCACGTGTCGCATGTCGGTGCTCGAACATGCGGGCAGTCTTGCACGAAGTCTTGGATCCTGGAAGCTTTCAGCTGCCTTTCGGAGTTCGGTCCGGGGCGGAGGGCACCCAGCTGTCCCGGACCAGGATAGAGACGCCGGCGGAGACGAGCGCATAGCCTGCGATAGCCTGACCGCTCATGGGCTCGTCCCACACGAGCCACGCGACGGCACCGGCGAGGGTCGGTTCGGCGAGCGTCAACGCGGAGATGCGGCTCGCTGCGACCCAGCGCAGGGCGTAGTTCAAGCTCGTGTGGCCCATGATGGTCGGCACGAGCGCCATCAGGCCGAAGCAAAGCCAGGACCGCGGGCTGTAATCCAAGAGCGGCAAGTCCAGGCAGAGCAGCGTCGCGAAGCCGAAGAGGGCTGCGATGCCGTAGAGCAAGGTCGCGTAGACGTCGATGTCGAGGCGCTGCCGGAAGCGCCGGCCGAGCAGGAAGTAGACCGAGAACAGCGCGCTGCACAGAAGCGACAGGCTGTCGCCGAGCAGGAATTCGGGGCTGAGTTGGAGGTCGCCCGCGCCGATGACCACCACGCCGCCGAGGCCCAGGGCGGTCGCGAGGGCCAGGCGGCGCGTGACCCGTTCGCGGAAGAAGAGCCAGCCGCCAGCCGCCGTCAGCACCGGGTTTACCGAAAAGAAGATCGCTGCGTTCGCGACGGTCGTCGTCTGCACCGAGGCGATCCACGTGAAGAAGTGGAACGCGAGCGCGCCGCCGGCGACGACGAGCAGCAGCCAGTCGCCGCGAGCCAGCACGCGAACCGAGCCGAGGCGACGACCGGCGAAGGGCAGCAGGCACAGCGCGGCGAAGACGAGCCGCCACGTCGCGATCGCGACGGCGGGTGCGTCGCCCACGCGGACGAGGTTGCCCGACTGGCTCGCCCCGAGGATGCCGAGACCGAGGACGAAAGGAACACGAGCGGGCATGGACATGGGGGCCTTGGGTCGGAGCGGTGATCGCGAAGTGGCGGGTCAAGCGCGCGAGCGCCTCGCCGGGAGCAAGCAGAGCAGGACGAGCGCGAGTCCGAGCCATCGCGGCGCCGGGGCGCCCGCGCTTCGCGTCGTGCAGCCGCCGCCGTCGCGCTCGATGTAGATGATCTGCGGCTCGACCGCGCCGGCCTTGAAGTCGACCGAGAAGGTCTTCGGTAAGTCCTTGGGCTCGATCTTCGCGTCCGTCGCGTCGCCCACTGCGACCGATTCTTGCATGTCCGGCACGCCGGCGATGGCCCCATCGGATGCGGTGGGCTCGCCGCTGTCGACCGAGTCGTCGCTGGAGACCGACGTGTCGGGGGCGATCGCGTCTGCGTCGCATGTCTCGGTTGGTTCGCAGGCCGCGGAGGGCTGTCCGTCGAGCGTCGTTGGCTTGCAGGCCTCACCGGAGCCGCACGTCATGAAGACCTTCCACTGCGAGTCGTGGTACGGGCCTCCCTGCGGGCACGTGAGGCTCGATCCATCGCACCAAGCGTACTGATAGCGGTACAGGGCAGAGCCCCCGCACGGCGCACCGTCGCACTTGACCGCGACCGAGCCGGGCAGGGCGGCGCACTGCGCGCCGGTGGGCTTCGGGCCTCCGTCGTCACAGCACGCCGCGTCGGCAGGACAACCCCCGGCGCCTTGGCACGAGCCGGCGGCGCTGCACGCGGGGAAGCCCGATGTTGCGTCACACGCCTGCGTCTCGAAGCAGTCGACCGCCGTCTGCCATCCGTCCCAGACGAGGTTCTGCATTCCACAGCTCGCGTCGGCGCCGCTGCAGTAACGCCACTGGCGACGCACCTGCACGTCCGACCCGCAACCCGATCCCGAGCACTGGTACTGCGTCTGGTAGGGGGCGCTCGAGCACTGCACCGCGGGCGACTTGTAGGTGCCCTTGAAGCTGTCGCAGCAGCTCCCGGACGTGCAGGCCTTCGGCGCGCACTCGGGTACCGCGGCGCAGCTGCCCGACGACGACGAGGCGAGTTTGCACTTCGTCGTCTTGTCGCACGCGACGGCGGTCATCCAATCCGTCCACAAGAGGTTCGACGTGCCGCACGACGTGGACGAGCCGGAGCAGTGCTTCATCTGTTGCCGAACCGAGAGTGTGCCGCCGCAGCTCGACGTGGACGAGCACTTGTATTCGGTCTTGTAGGGCGTCGCGTCGCAGGTCGTTGCGCTCGGGAGGTACTTCCAGGTCTTCGTGTCGCAGCATGCGCCGGACGTGCACTGCTTCGGTTCGCATTCGCTCGCCATCGTACAGGTCGCCGTGGAGAAGGACTCCTTGCACTTCTGCGTGCTGGGGCAGTCGATCTGTTTCGACCACGACGTCCACTTGAGGTTGCCGGTGGAGCACGACGAGGACGATCCCGAGCAGTACTTGTATTGGTAGCGCACCTCGACGTCGCCGCCGCACGAGTAGGTGCTGGTGCAGCGCTGTTCCGTCTTGTAGGACTTCGGATCACACTGCGTCGCGCTCGAAGCGTAGACGCCACCCTGACAGCACGGGCCGCTGGAGCACGCGGCGACGACACTCCGCGGCCACGCGCCCGCGGCTGCGGCGCTCAGGGCGACCAGGGTGAGCAGGAGTGCGTGTCGCGTCATGGCTGCTTCCGTCTGCAACGGCAGGCATCGTAGCGCCTCATCGCGGTCCGAGCCACAGCACGAGCGCGGTCATCACGCTCGCAGCAACGAGGGCCCACCCCACGGCCTTGAGGCGCCGCGGCTTCGGCGGCCACAGGGCGAGCCACAGCGAGAGGGAGGACACCGGCAGCAGGCCGACCGGCGCCACCCATGGCACCTCTCGCGCAACGGCGAGGCCGCCCGCGCCGAACGTCGCGAGGATCGAGACCGCGGCGGCGAAGTGGCCCAGGCGCACGCGACCGCGGGTCATCACGAGCACGATTGCTGATCGCACGGACACGGTGGCCACGACGAAGGCCGTCCCGAACACGGTCCAGCACAGCAGCGCGTCCGGTACGGCCTGGCCCGCCGCGACGCCGATCGGCACCGCCGCACCCGAGAGCGCAAAGGCCGCGACCAGCTCTCCGGCGAGCGTCTTCTCCGCCCTCAGCAACACGAATCCGATGAGCACGAGGCCGAGCACACAGGGGGGCACGGCCCAGATCCAAACCTCGCGCGCCGCCACCACGAGCCCGCCGCCTCCGAGCGCTGCCGCGATCGCCACGGCTCCGGTCAGGTAGCGCCACGCGCGCGGCCGCTCCTGCTGGGCGAGCCGCTCGCCGCGCAGGCCCGCGAGGATGAGCAAAGGCTCGTGAGCGACGAACGCCGCGACGCCGCCCACGACGAGCGCCAGAGCCGCGATCGACGGCCCGCCGATGAGGAGCGCCGTCGCGATCGGGACGAGCAGCTGTCCCCACGCGCCGTGCTCCCGCGGCAGCAGCGAGCGCTTCGTGGCTCGTGACAGGTCCTGTGCGTGCGGGGAGGGCGGTATCGGCGCGTTGGACATGCGCGCAGTCTCTCACGGCTGCGGACGGCATCGCCATGGGGGAGGGCGCTAGGCCTGCTCCAGCTTGCGCGGAGACGGATCGCGTGCTACGGCGCGCGCGATGAACACCGAACATCCAAACACCGACCGAGCGACCAACGGCACCCTGCCTCCCTTCCGCGCCCCGCCCGTGCCCTATCCGCGGCGCGTCTTCGTGAACCGAGCGCTCCGCATGGAGAGCGTCGAGGCCGTCGGCTTCGACATGGACTACACGCTCGCTCGCTATGAGCCCGAGCTCGAGATGCTCGCGACGGAGCTGACGCTCGAACGCCTCGTCGCGCTCGGCTACCCAAAGTCGATCCGCGCGCTGCGCTACGATCCCGAGTTCGCGATCCGCGGCCTCGTGGTCGACACGCAAGCCGGAAACCTCGTGAAGATGGACGCGCACAAACACGTCACGCGAGCCTGGCACGGCCTCGAACGCGTGAGCCAGCAAGAGCGTCGCGTGCTCTATCGCTCTCAAGCACTGCGCCTCGGCACGTCGCGCTGGGCGATCATGGACACGCTCTTCTCGATGCCGGAGGCCTTCCTGTTCGCCCACCTCGTGGACCTGCTGGAGGCGCCGGATGCGCCCGGCGGGCCGCAGCGGCCGATGGGGCCCGAGCGTTGGGCGACGCTCTATCGGGACATCCGGGCGTCGATCGATCTTGCGCATCGCGACGACTCGCTCAAGAGCCGCGTGCGCGCCGATCACGCCCGCTACCTGGATCGCGACCCCGATCTGCCCTCGACGCTGCACCGCCTGCGCTCCGCGGGCAAGAGGCTCTTCATCCTCACGAACAGCGATTGGGACTACACCGACAGCGTGATGAACCACCTGCTCGGCGGGACGATGCGCGAGTATGCGGCCTGGACCGACTTCTTCGACCTCATCGTTGTCGCGTCGCAGAAGCCGCGCTTCTTCGAGGAGCTCTCTGAACCGGAGCCCGTGGTAAAGCGCGTGTGGCGCGGCGGCGGTCTGGCGGCGCTCGAGCGCCTGCTCGGCGTGAAGGGCGACAAGGTCGTCTACGTCGGCGACCACATCTACGGCGACGTACTGCGCTCGAAGAAGAGCACCGTGTGGCGTACCGTCCTCATCGTGCCCGAGATGGAGCACGAGCTGGGCGTGATCGAGGCTCATCGTGACGCGCTCTTGCGGCGCAGCGACCTGGAGCGCGAGCGCTTCGACCTCGAGCTGCGGCTGAGCACGGCCGAGATGCACCTGCAGATGGTACGGCGTGCAGAGCGGCGCTTCGAGCAGGGCCTCGATGGCGAGCAGGCGCGCAGCCGCGTCTGGGATGGCTCGCTGCTCTTTCGCAAGCCGCCCGATCACTGGACCGCGGAGGACCTCCACGACGAGCGCGAGTCCACGCGAGCGGAGATCGCCGACCTCCGGCACCGCATCGAGGAAAACGAGCAGCGTGCGCGACTGTGCTCGCAGGAGCTCGATGGCAGCTTCGATGCGCGCTTCGGCATGCTTCTCAAGGAGGGGCACGAGCTGTCCCTCTTCGGCGGTCAGGTGGAGACCTACGCCTGCGCGTACACATCCCGCGTGTCGAACCTGGGCGCTTACTCGCCGGCCTTCTACTTCCGCGCGCCGCGGGAGATGATGCCGCACGAACGCAGCATCGGTTGAGGATGCACATGGCGGACGCTCACGCGCTCAAGCGGCTCCTGAAGGGTGAGGTGCAGCTCGCCCGGCCCGAGGACATTGCCGATCGCGTCATCGAGGTGCTCGGCACGTCGACGTTGCGCCCGCTCTTCTCGCTCGCGCATCACCTCGCGTGGCGCGATCCAGAGCGCGCAGCGGCGATGGTGGCGAGGTCGATCCGCCGCTACCGCGAGGTCGTAACGTCGGGCCTCGGCCGCCCCGACGACTCGGTGGAGGTCGCGCTCCTGCGCCTGCTCGTGGAGGTCTCCGCCTACGATCCGCTCGCGGAAGGTGGGGCAGAGGCGGCAGCGCGCCTGCTGGATGCATCGCGTTATGAGGGCGAGGCTGCGCTCGCGGCGCGGGCCGTGCTGGATCGCATCGCGCTGGATGGTGCCGAGGACGTGGCCTTCCAGAGGGCTCGCGCGTACGCGGTCGCGCGCCTTGGTCTCGACGAGTTGGCCGTCGCGCGCGCGTTCGGTGCGCCGGGACCCGAGCCACTCGCGGCCGCGTGCCAACGCGAGGCAGACGTCTCGCCGGATCGTCCGCCGCTAGCGGTGGGCTTGCCGGAGGCCATCGGCCGCGCGCTCCTCGAAGGTCGAATCCAGCCCGCTCCCGCGCCTACGACTCACGACGACAGGCCGCCGCTCGATCTCTTCCCCGAATCACCCCTGCGTGTCGCGACGAGGCCCCCGCGCTCGTCTCGCGCAGCGGGTCTGCCGCGCGTCGTGATGCTCCCCCTCGTGGTGGTCGCCGGACTCGCGGTGGTCGCGCTCTTCGCCTATATCTGGATGTTGCGCACCGCGCCCCCCGCCGCCGATCCACCGCCGCGACCGGAGCCGGAACGTCGCGTCCATGACACGGGTGTCACGTCTGCAGAGCCGGACGTCGCGAGCACACCCGACGACGGACCGACCGAATTGAGCGTGGGCATCCTCGGTGGCGCGAAGACCTCCGGGCGACTCCGCACGTTCGCGCGGGCCGCGGTGCGTGAGGCGGATCGGAGCGCAGGCCAGGGCCTGCCTGTGCCGCGGGCGGGTGAGAGTCAACATGTCCTCATCGCGGAGTGCGGGCCGGGATGTGGCGGACCTGCGCGCGCAGCGACCGGGAGGGGCGTCGTGTACGTGGGGGCGATCCACGAGGCGTGCCTGGGTCAGAAGATAACGGCGGAGCTCGACAAGGGTCCGCCGCACGCCTCGCTCGGCTTCGTGCACCGGCCGAACAAGCCCGCGGAGGCGAACACGCTGCTCGAGTCCTTCGACCTCACGCATCTCATGAAGTCGGGCCGCGATGCGACCGTCACGCTGGTCGTTCCGTGCTACGCGGCGCGCGGATGCGGGGACGCGCTCGTCGCCCTGACCCTCCCGGAGATCGACGGCATGCGTCTGGAGACCGCGGGCTATGCCGTTGGGCGCGCCATCGCAGAGTGGGCGAAGGCCGGCGGCCACTGCAAGGACAAGGAGGCGCAGAGCCCATGACGCGACGATTCCGCGCCTTCGCGCCCGCGACGATCTCCAATCTCGGTCCGGGGTTCGACTGCCTCGGGCTCGCCTTCGACGCGGGTGGTGTGCTCGGCGACGTGGTCATCGCGGAGCGCTGCGGCGCAGCCGGGCGCGTCACGCTCGAGGTCGCCGGTCGCTGCGCCGCGCGTGTGCCTTCGGAGCCGGAGCGCAACGGCGCGTCGATCGCCGCCAGATCCGTGCTCGTTCGGTCGGGGCTCCTCGACGTGTGCGGCGTCCACCTCGTCCTCGACAAGCGCCTCGAGGTTGGCACGGGTCTCGGATCGTCCGCTGCGTCCGCCGTCGCTGGCGCCATAGCGGCCAACGCTGCCCTCGGCGGATCGCTCGACGCCGCCGCGCTCGTCGAGTGTGCGCGCGACGCGGAGGGTGCCACCGCGAGTGCGCGACATGCAGACAACGCGGCGCCCTGTGTCTTCGGCGGCGTTACCCTCCTCCGGACCGGCGATCCCATCGAGGTCGTCCCACTGCCGGTTCCGTCTCGCCTGTGCGTCGCGGTCGTCCTTCCCGGCATCGAGGTGCGGACCGCCGGCGCGCGAGCGGTCCTGCCGTTGGAAGTGTCGCGCGACCACGCCGTCTTCGAGGCGTCACACCTGGGCGCGCTCGTGGCCGCGCTCTGCCTCGACGACCTCGCGTTGCTCGGGCGCGCGCTCGACGACGTGCTGCACGTCCCGTACCGCAAGCACCTCGTCCCTGGCTTCGACGATGCGTGCGCTGCGGCGCTCCGATCGGGTGCCATCGCGGCCTCGCTTTCGGGCTCCGGTCCCGCGACCTTCGCGTTGTGTGACGACCGCTCCACCGCCGCGCGCGTCGCGGACGCCATGGCAGCCGCCTATCGCGCGGCCGGCCTCTCTGCCGAGCCCCACAGCGGCTCCATCCGCACGGCGCCCTGCGCAGCCGAGCGGGTCTGATCCCAAAAATGCGAACGGACGGACGCGCCCTCTCGCCCGTCCGCCCGGTCCGCGCCTTCGCGCGCTGCTACTTCGCGACGACCTCGACGAGGATCGTTCGATCGAGCGCGCCGGTCGTCATCTTCAGCTCGGTCTTGCCGATCTGCTTGCCGGCGATCTTCACCTCGTCGAACGCCAGGCCGCATTCCGGATCGGCTGTGACGTTGGCTCCGACGCCCTGACACCGCGAACGACCGTCGTTCGAGAGCAGCTCGAGGCCGCCGGCATCGACGGGCTCCGCACGCAGCACGAGCTCCTCGTCGAGCTTCAGCGTCAGCGTCTGCGTGACGGCGTGCTCGCTCCACTCCTCGGCGCCTCGTTTCGTCGCGAAGCGGACATCGTGCGCTTCCTCGACGCGCACGCCGACGAGGTCGACGGGATCCGTCGCGCCTGCTTCGCGCACGTCGAGCGTCACTTGCCCCTCCTTTACGCCGCCGCAGATCACGGTGAGGCGATCCTTGTCGGCGATGGACGGCACACATGCGGCCGTGTCGAGATCGGACGACGCGAGCGTGAGGCCGTCGAGCGAACGCTGCCCGTCCACGGCGCGCACGGCGATCGTGGCGTTGTGGTCGAGCAGGATCGCGTAGTCCATGTTGTGGCGCAGCGCGCCCTTCTCGTAGCCGAACTCGAGCACGCCCTTCTGTCCGACGGTGGTCGGACTCTCCGCGCACGCGCAGAGGGCGCTGGCGGCGACGAGGACGAAGACGATGGAGATGAGACGACGGATCATGGCTGCCTCCCTGCGTCGGGTGTGTGTGTCGACGCATGCCGGGGGGCGAACGCAAGGGTCTTGCCAACGCTCGGATGGACTCATACTACCATGATATGAATGGATAAATGTAGGAGTATGACATCGATGTCAGGGGTGCGTCGCGTCTCCCTTACGGCACGTCTGCTCCACCACGTGAGGCGCGCCTACGCCAACCGGCTACGCGAGTCCGAAGATCGCGTCGAGCTCCTCGCTCGCGCGCCGCGCGTCGACCAGGGAATCGCCGCGCACTTCGCGATAGTCCTTGATGATGTCCTCGGTCCCCGAGGCGCGCTTGAGCACCCACACGCCGCTGTCGAGCACGACCTTCACCCCGTCACCGACGACGATCCGCTCCACGCCGCGGCCCACGATTCGCTTGCCGGCGAGCAGTCGCTCCACCTCGTCGCGATGGCCCGCGAGCAGGCCGAGCCGCGCCTTCTTCGCAGCGTCGGCGGGCGTGTCGACGCGCTCGTAGCAGTGCGGTCCGAAGCGCGCCTCCAGGTTTCGGTAGCGCGTCCCGATGTCCTGACCGGTCACGGCGATGACCTCCATCATCAGCAGCACCGCCGCGATCCCGTCCTTCTCCGTGACCCACGTCGTGCCATCGCGACGCGGCAAGCTCAGCCCCGCGCTCTCCTCGCCGGCGAGCACGTAGCGCCCGCGCTGCAGTCCCTCGACGTACCACTTGAAGCCCACATCGACCTCGTGCACGCGACGCCCGTGCGAGGCCGCGACGAGGTCCATCATGTGCGACGTTCCGATCGTACGACCGAGCTCGCGCGCGCCGTCGAAGCCACGCGTGCGACAGAGGTGATCGGCCAGCACGCAGAGCACGTGGTTCGGGTTCAGGATGCCCGTGTCATCCTCGCCACCGAAGCGATCCGCGTCGTTGTCGTTGGCCCCGATGAAGGGCACATCGAGCGTCTGGCGCAGCCCTTCGACCGCCTTCATCACGAACGGCGACGACGGATCGCCGCGCAGCTTTCCATCCCAGTCGCGCGTGCGCTTCGCCGAGGTCGGATCCGGTTCGCCGAGCGCCGTTCGAATGTCGACACCCCAGCGCGACGAGATCGCCTCGTAATATCCGTGCGACGAGCCGCCGAGCGGTGTCGCAGCGAAGCGATGTCCGCGCAGCGCTTCCATGTACACCACACCCGCGAGGTCTTCGACGTAGGGGCCGACGAGATCCTCCTCGATCACGAGGCCAGCGCGCACCGCGTCGCCGTAGGCCATGCGACGTATCGATCCGGGCTCGCGCAGCAGCGTGTTGGACCGCTCGTCGATGGGCTTCGTACGTGTGTTGGGGCCTCCGTCCCTCCCGTTCGATTTGTAGCCCGCATCCTCGGGAGGGTTGTGCGAGGCCGTAACGATCGCGCCCTCGACGCTTTCCCCCCGCCGGTTCCCGGCGATCACGCGGTGCGAGACCACGGGGGTCGGTGTGGCGCGATCGCCGCGGTGCACGATGACCTGCACGCCGTTGCCCGCGAAGACCTCTGCCGCCGTGACGAGAGCGAAGTCCGACGCATAGCGAACGTCCTTGACGAGCACGACCGGGCCCGGCGCCTGCCCTCCGAGGTTGCTGGATGCGTCGTCGAATGGCGCAGGACCGAACGTGCCGCGGGCCATCCGGATGTCGCACAGCGCCTGCGTCATCGCCTCGACGTGCGCCTCCGTGAACCCCTCTCCGGTTCGGCCACGATGGCCGCTCGTGCCGTTGTTGAGCGGTGGAGGAGACGCGATCCGCGTGTGGTAGCGGCGGGCCATCTCTTCACGACCGACCAGCATCGAGGCATCTGGCCGTGTTCCAGCCTGGGGATGGATCATCGTGGGTCTCCTTTGCATCCGCGCTCGCGCGCGCTCGCCTCGTCAGTACACGCCGAGACCGACCGTGAGCGCGGTCGGCGTGTCCCGGCCCGCGCCCTGCGGCCCGTCCCAGATTCCGCCCCACCGCACGAGCGCCGAGATGCGCGTCGCCAGCTCCAGCTCCGCCATCGCGCCGAGCGAGGTCCACAGGCCGTCCCAGCTCAGGTCGGGCGCGCCGCCCCCCTCCGCATACACGTTCGCGAGCCCCAGCCCCGCGTAGCCGCCCGCGTGCAGGCGCCACGCGCGCAAGGGCATGAACTGCGCCTCGAGCCCGTAGCGTCCCGCGAAGAAGTCCCGGTCCGCCGTCTTGCCCCACGCGAAGCCGAGATGCCCCACGAAGCCGAGCCACTGGGTCATGTACTTGCCGAGCTGGACGTCGAAGCCCACGCCCGATCCGTTTCGAGCCGCGTCCAGCGCGCCGCCGCCGCCGCCGCCGTGCATCCGCAGCGTCCAGCCCTCGCGCCACAGCGGGGCCCGGCCGATCTCCGTGCCACCTGCCCCTTCGCTGAGGCGAACGGCGGCCTCGTCCGCCAGCTCGACCGTCCCGGGCTCCAGCGCGGACAGCGGCAGCGTCTGCCAGTTACCTGCGCGATCCCGGAGGTGAATGGGGTGGTCCGGGTGCAGGGCGACCCAGCCGTCGTAGCGCGATCCCTCGATGCCGGCCACCACGAACAGGACGAGCGCCGCGGCGATGATCACGGCCGCGGCGGCGCCCTTGCTCGACGAGACGTTGCCGCTGCTGCTGGAGCTTCCGGCGCTCGATCCGAAGGGCCGAGCCGTGGTGCCTGCCGTGCCGCCCGACGACACCGATGGCCCCGGGGTCGTGCTCACCGCCACGGGGCGCCGCGCGCGCGCAGGAGGCCAGCTGTCGTAGACGACGACCGGCGGGTGGTGATGCCAGAAGATCCCGACCGGGCGCGGCACGTAGACGTTGGCCGGCGCGGGCGGCATCGGGTCCTGTTGGGGCCCCGGCGCGAAGGGAGGCTCGTCGGCGAAGACGGTGTTCTGAACGGCGCGCACCGCACGGCCGCGCTCCGCAGCCGGCATGGAGGCCAGCGCGAGCAGGTCGCCCCGCGGGACCTCGTAGCTGTTCGCGAGGCAGCCGCAGAGCGTGGAGACCGCCGAGAGCATCGCCACCGCTTTCAACGTTCCCGCTCTCATGGGTGCCTCCGATCGGCCCGTCCTCGACGTAGCAGTCTGAACCGATCGCGCGCGCGCTGTCATCCTGCGCGCGGCACGTGACGGGGACCGGCGGCCCCACTTGCCACGTCGCCGTACGGCAGGTCTTGCCGTCGCCACCCCTGAATCGATATCCTTATTCGCTCACCTCCGCGTCCGGAGGCGGAAACGGACCATGAACGCGCCAGAAAACGCCTATCGTATCGGGCCATTGTCGATCCTCGCAGCCTTCGCAGTCCTCACCACAATCTCCGTTGCCGCCTGTTCGGACGACTCGAACGCGGGCGGCGGTGGTGCCGGGACGGTCGTGAAGTGCGCCGTTCCAGGCGACTGCACGACGCTCGGCTCGGAGTACTACTGCAACTCCTCCACCAAGCAGTGCGAGAAGAAGACCGCGGCCGACGCGGGCGGCAGCAAGGACAAAGACACCCTCAACGGCTTCGACGTGGCGCAGCTCGACGCGAACGGCCAGGACACGGGCCCCGCAGGCGACACGGGTGCGAGCGACGCGGGCCCGGCCGACACGGGATCCACGACCGGCACCCCCGGCGGCGTGTGCAGCGCGTGCGCGGGCGACACCGAGTGCAAAGACGCCGCGAAGTGCGTCCCGCTCATCGGCGGCAGCTTCTGCATCAAGGGCTGCACGCAGAACACCGACTGCGGCACGAGCGGCCTCAAGTGCCTCCAGGTCACCAACAGCTTCAAGGGCTGCGCGCCGCCGAGCGGCAAGTGCGAAGGCTGCTTCGTGACGGGCTGCGCCGGCACGGAGAAGTGCGACTTCACCAAGGCCCCGCCCGCGTGCGTCGCGCTCAAGGCCCCGTGCGAGACGTGCGCCATCGACTCCGAGTGCCAGGCCGGCAACCGCTGCGTGCTCATCAACAACGGCAAGGTCTGCGCGCCAGACTGCGCGGCCGCGAGCTGCCCGACCGGCTCCTCGTGCCAGTCGTTCGCAGGCGGCGTCAAGGCGTGCGGGTACGCGAGCGCCACCTGCTGCTACAGCAACTGCGCCGCGGACAAACCCTGCGGCGGCGCCTGTACGGCCGACAAGTGCCTCGCCGGCAAGTGCGTCGAGTGCAACGTCGACGGCGACTGCACGGGCGGCAAGTGCAACGTCTCGACCCACACCTGCACGACAAACGCGGCCTGCCAGGCGCCCAAACCCATCAAGATGGCGGACGGCACCTGCGTCGAGTGCGTCAACGACACGAACTGCTCGGGCAACCCCAAGGGCTCGAAGTGCGACGTCACGAAGCACGAATGCACGCAGCAGACCACGTCCAGCGAGTGCGACGCCTGCAAGACCAACCCGAACTACCCGGCGTGCGTCAACGTCAATGGCCAGTGGTCCTGCGCGCAGTGCGCGACCGACGCCGAGTGCAAGGTGGGTGGCAAGGACCTCGGCACCTGCAACTCGACGACGTACACCTGCTCGGCGACGTCCTCCGGGACCGGCGGCCCGACGAGCGGTACCTGCAAGACCGACGCCGACTGCGGCACCGGAAGCGGCTTCACGCTCCTGTGCGACACCAAGACAGGCCTCTGCTACGACGCGGCGGGCGGCTGCGACGGCGTCACGGCCTTCTGCGACGCGGCGAGCGGCTCGAAGTGCATCTCGCTCATGGACATGTTGGGCGGCGGCGCGCTGCCCGGCGGCGGCGGCGGCATCCCGGGCCTGCCCGGCGGTGGCCTGCCCGGTGGGGGGGCGACCGCGGGCGGCGGCTACTGCACCTGCGATCCGGGCGGCGGCGGCGGCAGCGGCGGCACGCCCTGCATCTTCCCCGGCTTCCCGCCCGGCTGCTCCGCGGGCGGCAGCAGCGGCGGCGGCACCGGCCCCGGAGGCGCGTGCTTCGGCGGCATCAAGTGCTCGGACCAGAGCATCGTCTCGCTCATCCTTCAGGTCCTCGGCGGCGGCTCCGGTGGCTCGGGCTCCAGCGCGCCCAAGGGCATGTGCGGCGACTTCAAGCTGTTTTAGGAGGCGCGGGCCCCCGGTGCTCTGCACACGCCCGCTGGCATGAGGCGCGGGCCCCCGGTGCTCTGCACACGCCCGCTGGCATGAGGCGCGGGCACCCGGTGCTCTGCACACGCCCGCTGGCAGGAGGCGCGGGCACCCGGTGCTCTGCACACGCCCGCTGGCAGGAGGCGCGGGCCCCCGGTGCTCTGCACACGCCCGCTGGCATGAGGCGCGCAGCGCGGAACTCCGGCCCCTTCGCATCCGTAGCCCCCGCTGAGGCCGACGTCTTGGCCTTCCGGAGACTCACATGCCTACGCTGTTCAAGCGCCTCGGTGCGCTGGCGATCGTCGCCGCGCTCGCGTTCCCCCTGTCTGCGGAGGCCGCGCGTCGCGTCGAAAAGCGCCAGGGCAAGCAGGACGCCCGTATCGAGCAGGGCAAGAAGACGGGCGAGTTGACGCCGAAGGAGGCGCGCAAGCTCGAGCGGGAGCAGCGCAAGATCCAGCGCGAGAAGGCCCGGATGGCGAGCGACGGCAAGATCGACGCGCGCGAGAAGGCCAAGCTCGAGCGGGACCAGGACAAGGCGTCGCGCCACATCTACAAGCAGAAGCACGACAAGCAGAGGATGCCGCGCGCGAAGTAGCGATGCCAGCCGGCGCGGCCGCACGCGTGTGTTGCTGATCCGGTGCAGGCCCACGCGACGCTGGCCAGCGCTCGCCCACACCTTGACGCTCTTGCTCCAACGCCCGACCATTGCGGCGCGACCGCGGAGTCGCACCGGCGCTCATGGAAGCCCGCCTGCTCGATTTCGCCGACGTCCTGGACGTGCTCACATGCCTCGTGTCGCACGCCGACGCGTCCGGCGAAGGGATCGGTGAGCCGATCGTGCTGGTTGGCGGGTCCGCGATGGCTGCTCTGGGGCTTCGCGCTCAGTCGGTGGACGTCGATCTCTATGTGTCGCGAGCGTCCGCCGATCTCGTCGAAGAGGTCGAACACGAGCTGCGACGACGCTACGGCGCGGCCTTTCGCCTGGACGTGACGGCCGTGGAGAACCTGTGGGGTCCCCTCGTCCTGCGAGACGTGGGTGACTCTCCGGTGGTGGCTCGCGTCGCTTCGGCGGCTCGGACGTACGTCGTGCGGGCCCTGCGGGCGGAGGATCTCTTCCTGCTCAAGCTGCTCGCGGATCGATCCAAAGACCGCACGGACCTGCCGCTGCTCGCGGCCGCGACGAGCGTGGACGCGCTGATTGCGCGTTTCGGCGTGCTTGCCGGTTGGCTTGGCGATCGCGGTGCGCTGGCTGGCTTTGCGGACGCGCTGGTCGCGAGCCTCGATCGTCTGTACGGCGCGCCCGCGCGTGACGTCATCGCACGGATCGCCGTGCCCCGGTCGGTGCGAGCGGATCTCGTCGCGAGTTGGGTGCGCGATGACTGAGCCCCTCTCCCGCTCGTCGATCCACGCCGCGCTCCTCTCGGAGGAATCGATGCTCACCCTGGTGACGGCCCTGCTGAAGGGGCGCACGCCGCTCGCCACATGGCCTCCTGAAGCGCTCTGCGCCTTGTCGCTGGCCCTCGACATGCGCGGGCTGGGTGCGGCGGAGACCTGGAAGGTCCTGGCGCTGCGCCGTCATCTTTTCGGCGGCGACTTCGATGGCCCGCTCCCTGCCGAGCTGACCTCGGCGCCCGGCGGCGTTCCGGATCGTCGAGCCGCCGAGCGACTACGTGAAGGGATTCCGCGGCTTTCGGCGCTGCGCTGCGCGCGCTGGACGCTCAGCGTGCCTTGACCTCCGCGAGGCGCCACCTCACCGGGCCGATCCCGTCGCCGGCGCCCCGTCCGGGCTAGCCCCCCTTCCACCCCGCGACCACCTTCCCCGACTCGTAGAGCCACAGCCGCTCACCCGCGTCGAAGGGCCCGCCGAACGTGTGCACGCCGCCTCCGACGAAGCGCACCTCGACGCTGTCCACCTTGGTCGCCTCGCCGAGGCCCACGTAGAGCGTCAACGCGTCCTGGCAGCCCTGTCCCGAGCCGCCGCCGACCGATCGCACGACGACCTTGCCGCCGGCCGTCACGCGCGCCACGGCGCCGATTCCCGCGCGGTTCGACTTGCCGTCTCCGACGACGCGAATCTGAAGCCAGTGGCCTTTGTTCCCGCTCGGCAGCGCGTTGCGGTAGAGCACGTTCTGCGCCGCGAGATCGGGCGCGCCGTCGTTGTCGATGTCCGCCACCGCCATGCCCCAGCCGTTCTCGACGTCGATGCCCGCGTGGTAGCCGTCGAGCGTGAACGTCCCGTCGCCCTTGCCCCAGTAGAAGTCCGTCGGCCGCGCCGGATAGACCGCGCTGATGGCCAGATCCAGCGTCCCGTTCAGGTCGAAGTCCGCGAGCACGGGCACCGAGTGCGTCTCCTGGTAGCGCAGCCCGGCCGCGCCCTGCGGCGTCTTCCAATCACCCTGGGTGTCCTTGAACTGGCCCTTCCCGTCGTGGATCAGAATCTGCGTTTTATTTGAAAAATTGAAGAAACGAGGGTGTGCGAGGTTCGCGACGACAGCGTCGAAGTGACCGTCCCCATTGAGATCTCCCCAGGCGGTGCCGATGCTATGGCCGTAGTAGGTCGCGCCGCTCCACGTGGTGGGCTTGCCCGCGAGGCCGTTCTTCTTGCCCATCTCGACGAACGCGCCGCCGCCCTCATTGCGGTAGAAGAGGTTCGCGACGAGCACGTAGTTGTTGACCCAGATGTCGACGTCGCCGTCCTGGTCCATGTCGATGGCGCTCACGCCGCGGCTCGGCGTGCGCGTTTCCTTCGGGCCCAAGAAGCCGTGCGTGCCGGTCCAGTCTTCGAACGCGCCGCCGCCGGTGTTGTGCCACACGGTGTCGGCGTACGCCGTGTAATCGTCCCAGCACAGGAAGTTCGCGAGGTAGAGATCGAGCAGACCGTCGCCATCGACATCGACCCACGTGGCCGCCGGCGTGGGGGACATATTCCCCTTCTTTTTACACGTGTTGTACTCCTGGAAGTCGACGACGCCGGCCGACTGCGTGACGTCCGCGAAGCCGCCCTTGCAGTCGCCCTTCGCGAGGGCGTCGCCCTGCGCGTACGACTCCGAGAAGAGGAAGAGGTCGACACAGCCGTCGTTGTCGAAGTCGCCCCACACGCCGCCGCTCCCCGCGAGGCCCTCGAGGCCCGATCCCTTGGTGATGTCCGTGAACGCGCCGCCGCCCTCGTTGCGCCACAGGGCGGGGCCGGGGCCGAGCAGGTCCTCGTCGCCATCGTTGTCGAAGTCCGCGAACGCGCTGCGGCTCCCGGGCTTCACGTTCGCGACGGGCTGAAAGACCTTGTCCTGCGGCTTGACGTCGTCGGTGTACGCGACGTGCAAGCGAACGAGGTAGTCGTACTGGAACGAGGTCGACAGGCCGTTCCACGCGAAGTTCGTCTGGCCGCCCGACGTGAATTGTGTCAGGTCGGGGAAGTTCCACGCGCCGTGGCATGACACGAGATCGTCGCAGCACTTCTGTGGATCCTTGCAGTTCGCCGGGCTCGTGCCGTCGAAGCTCCACGCCGGTGCGTCCTCGCCTTCGCGATCGTGCGCGACGTAGACGAAGCCCGGATGCGCGATGACGACGGGCGCGTCGAAGACATAGTCGACCCACGCGCCGGCCGTGAGATCGCCCGCGCACAGGGAGCCCTGCCACAGCGGATCGAAGCGCCAGAAGTCGAAGCCGTTGTGGCCGAAGTCGGGGTAGAGCCCCGCTTTGACGGCTGTGTTCTGGTTCGCGGGCAGCGTGCCCCACTTCACCGAGAAGCCCCAGACCTTGGCCGGTCGCGTGAGGTCGAAGCGCACCGCTTCATAGAGGTGCGTCGTCGCGATGGGCGCGTTCACGATCGTCCACGTCTGTCCGGCCACCGTTCCGACCGGCGTGTCGTCGTCGTAGAAGATCGTCGTTACGCCGCCTGGCAGCTTGCCCATCGGCGTGTCGCACGCCACGCGTCGTGCGGCGTCTGCGCTCGCGTCGGGCTGCGTCATGACCTCCGCGACGTCCGGCACGTCGGTCAGCGACACGTCGTTCGCGCCCTTCGCGTCGTCCACCGCGTCGCTCACCGTTTGGGGCGTCGCGCCGTCCAAGATGTCGGGATCGTCGATGACGATCACCTGCGCGGGTGCGGGCGAATTGCCGCACGCGCCGATCGCCGCCGAAGCGACGATCGCGAGGCTGAGACGAGACCAGGCCATGGCTTCAACCTTGTCGGAGCAGCGACGCCGCGAGCACGCCCACCGCGGCGCGCCGCACCTCTTCGATCTCGCCGAGCGAGGGGCTCAGCGCGATCGTGACGCGCGGATAGATCTTGCGCAGGTTCGCTATCTGAACGGGCACGTCCTCGCGCAGGTGCGCGCCCCGGGTGAGCAGCGCCGGGATCACGCGGATGTCGGTCGCGCAGTCGCGCACGAGCTCACCCACCGCGACCTCGAGATCGGGCATCGCCATGCTCAGCGCGGCGACCGTCACGCGCGAGTCGAGGCCGTGCTCCACCAGGCGACGCTGCAGCTCCAGCGCCCAGGCCTTCAGAGGCAGGTCCCATCCCGGCGCCCGCGAACCGTGTGCGAGCAGGATCACGCCCTGGATGGGCAACGGTGTCTTCTTCACGCGCCGAGCTCCTCCGCGATCTCCTCGAGCATCATCTCACAGTCCGCGCGCGGACCGGTATGCCCCTGCGCGACCGCGAGCTCGAGGCCCTTCTTCACGAGATCCCGCGCCTCTTCGAAGCGCCCGAGCGACATCAGCGCCTGCCCGCGGTGGATCCAAGACGTCATGTGATCGGGCTGCAGCAGGTTCACCTCGCCGAAGGTCCGCTCAGCTTCGTCGTAGCGCTTCGCCTCGAGGTAGGCCTGCCCGAGCGAGATGCGCGGCAGCTCGTTGTCCGGATACGCGTCGGCGAGCTTGCGCCACTTGGCGATTCGTGATTCGAGTTCAGGGGTCACGGCGCTCATCTCGTACCTTCGCTGCGCCTGCCGCGTGCGGCGTGGCGGCAGGACTCTAAGCGTGCATGCCCCCGTGTTCAAGCGGGACAGAAGGAATGCTAGGCTGAGCACACAGCGGGCGGCGCGCGGGCTGCCGCGAGGGTGATGATGTCGTTCTTCTCCGAGGGATTCGAAGCGTTCGCCGAGGCCGACTTCGACGCGTTCGCGGAGCCGAAGTGGAGCTCGAACCGCTTCAATCTCGAGCGCATGCGCGTGGCCGAGCGGCTGCGTCTGCTCGAGCGCAGGCTCACCGCCGCGCTCGCGCCGCACGCGGAAGGAACGGAGGTCGGCGCGACGGATGCGCGGCCGACGGTCTTCAACGGCAACAAGGTCGACGCGCTGTGGATCTGGCGTGTGCGCGACGAGAGCACGCGGCGCCTGCTCGATCGCCTGCTCGATCGCGGCGCGAGCCTCGTGGAGCGCGTCGAGGATCCCGCCGAGCACCACCGCCACACCGTGCTCGCGTTGCGCATCGACGCCGCCGGAATTCAGGCCGGCGTCTACCTGCACGGCAACGCGCGCGTCGACATCGAGAACCTCGTCGCGGTGCGCAAGGAGGCGTTCGAACGTGACAAGCTCGCGCGCCTGCTCGCGCACGCGGCCTCGCTCGGCACGCGTCCGATGTCGCTCGATCTGGGCCAAGAGGGGAGCCTGCCGTTGCCCGTGCTCGCGGCCGCCACGTGGCCCGACGTCCTGGGCAAGCGCCTCTCGCCGCATGGTGCGGGGCTTTGGTGTGGTACGTCGTGGGCGCGCGAGGAGTGTCTGGCGGGTGGCGCGGCCTTCGTCGGCGAGCTCGGGGACAGGTTCGCTGCGCTCGGTCCCCTCTACGCGGCGCTGTCCTGGAGCCGTACGAACGACGCCGCCGGCTTCGCCGATCGCGTCAAGCAGGAGCGTACGGGCCGCGGCGCGCCGAGCCATGACGAGCCGCCCGCGCTCCGTCCCGTGTCACGATCGCAGCCCGCCTCGTCGGCAAGCCCGTCGCAGCCCTCGCGAGCCCCCATGGCGCCGCCTCCGCCGAGCAAGGGCCTGGAGCTAAAGCAGGGCGGGCACGTGCGCATCACGAGCGGCCTCTTCGCGGGCAAGACGGGCGTGCTCCTCGCCTTCGAGGGCAAATCCGACGCGAAGGTGGACCTCAGCGGAATGGCAATGAAGCTGCCTATAAAGGATCTACAAGCTATTGAATCTCCTGCCCCGCCGCCGCAGCGTCCGGTGCCGGGCGCCTTTGACGGTCGTGGGCCGGATCCCCGCGACGCGAGGCGAGATGGGCGGGGTCCGCGCTTCGACGATCGGCGAGGTCCGCCCGGGCCGCCGCGGGACGATCACCGCGGGCCGCCGCAGGGTCGAGTTGACGGGCGTCCGCCTTACGGGCGCGGCGACGGCCGGAGAGGATAGCGAAGACGGTCGCGAGCAGCAGCACCGCGATCCCGGCCCAGAGCAGGCGCATGGCCACGCGTCGCGTCACCGCGAGGCCTCGCACGGCGCGTCGCGGAGGTCGCGGCAGCACCAGGTCGGGCGAGCTGTTGCTGCGTATCGACGCGGGCAGGGCGACCTCGGACGTCTGCGCGCCCCCCCGCGGCATCGATCGGCGCACGACGGGCTCGACCGTGGCCTCGTTGGCGCTATCAGCCGGCATCTCCAGGTCGGGCAGCCGCGTGCGCGACTCCAGCATCGACTGCACGCGCGCAGCTGGCTCGGGGGCGGCCTTGGCGGCACGTGCGGCCTTGGCGCGCTCCTCCAGCGGCGACGGCGCGACGATCGACTCGCCCGACGGCGCAAACTCGGCCAGCGACATGATCCCGAGCGGCGGCGTCGCGACCGCGTCCTGCGACACGGCCCCCTCCGGCGCACCCGCCACGAGCCCCCGAACGAAGCCCGCCATCGCCCGCGCATCGAAGGGCGGCGCGCGCTTGCCAAACCACGCGTCGAGCGCGTCCGCGAGCTCCCCCGCCGATCCCCAACGCTTGCCGAGATCCCGCTGCAGCGCGCGCAGCACGATCTGCTCGAGGTCCGTCGGGATGTTCGGGTTGAAGCCGCGCGTGGACGGCACGGGCTCCTCGCGCACCATGCGCAGGATCGCGAACGGGCTCGGCGCCTCGTCGCCATCCAGGTTGGGCCGAAACAGGTTGCGTCCGGTCAGCATCTCCCACGCGCAGATGCCGAGCGAGAACACGTCCGATCGCGCGTCGAGCTTCGCCGCACCAGCCTGCTCCGGCGACATGTAAGCGTACTTGCCCTTGATGACGCCCGCGAGGGTCTGCTGCATGCGCGAGCCGACCTTCGCCACGCCGAAATCGATCACCTTCACGGCGCCCGTGCGCGACGCGAGGATGTTCTGCGGGCTTACGTCGCGGTGGACGATGCCGAGCGGCTTGCCGTCCTCACCCGGGACCGTGTGCGCATAGTGCAGCCCGCGCGCGGCCTCGCGCATGACGTAGGCCACGGCGGTGGGGTCGAGCTTCTGCCCCGCGGCGTTGCCGAGCTGCACCATCGTCGCCAGGTCCAGGCCGTCGATGTACTCCATGATGAAGAAGTACTGGCTGTCGTGGCAGCCGAGCTCGAAGGTCGCCGCGATGTTGGGGTGCTCGAAGCGCATCGCGAGGCGCGCTTCCTCGACCAGCATGTCCACCGCGCCCTGATCCTCGGACAGCGACGGGTGCATGCGCTTGAGCGCCACGAGCCGCGACTGTCCGTCGTGCGTGAGCGCCTTGGCGAGGAAGACCTCGGCCATGCCGCCGCGACCGAGGCGTCGCAACAGCTCGTATTCACCGAACGCGATGGGAAAGGCCTGCGCCACGCGCGCACCGCGACCCGCGGGGGTCGGCTATGCATCGCACACGGGGCGTCGGGTCGCAAGTCTACACGCGTCGAGCGAAGCAGCGCGCCGCGCGCATCGAAACGCGAGACCTGACCTCACGGGTCCAGCAGCTCCGGGATCGTTACGGCGCGCAGGCCCTTGTCGCGGCAACGTGCCAGGATGCGATCGAGCGCCCGCGCCGTCTGCGCGCGATCGGCGCCGGCAGGCCCATCGTGCAGGAGCAGGATCTCGCCGTCCACGAGGTGAGGCTCGGCGCGCGCCACGATCGCGTCGACGCCGGGCCGGTCGGTGTCCCAAACGCCATCGGTCCACGCGATGAGGCGCATCCCGCGCCGGTGCAGAAGCCACCGCAACCACGGGCTTTTGAAGCCATGCGGCGCACGAAACAGGCCGCTCGACGCCACACCCGCCTCGCGGAGCGCCCGCTCGCCGCCCTCGATCTCCGCCACCGTGCGCGCCGGCGAGACGTTGTGCAGCTTGGTGTGGTTGAGCGTGTGCGACCCGATCGCGTGCCCCTCGGCCCCGATCTTCTTCGAGATCTCCGGGTGCGCCGCGACCGACGTCCCGAGCAGGAAGAACGTCGCCTTTGCCTCGTGAGCACGCAGCACGTCGAGGATGGCCGCCGTGTGAGGCTCCGACGGCCCATCGTCGAAGGTGATGGCGATCCGGTTGTGCCCGCGCGGCCCGCGCCACGGAATCGGCCGCAGCAGCCACAGCCCCGGCACGAGCATGTACGCGTACGTCCAAGCGGCGACGATCCCCAGGCCGAGCAGCGCGCCAAAGCCCCAGCGCATAGCCCCCTGCGCGAGCCACGCTCCAGCGAGCAGGCCGACCAGAACGGCTGCGATAGAGCTGACCTTGAGCGTGGCGCGTAAGATGGCGTGCAGCGGCATGCGGGCACGTTATGGGCAAGGCGGTGCCGGGTCAATGCAGGGCGTGCGCGGACGGCTCAGGACCGCGGCGCTCTGGCTACCGCGCCGAGTGGCAGCAACATCACGGCCGGCGCGGGTCCGATCTTACGCTAGGCGTCTCACCGGGTCCTGCACCCGCCGCCGGGCCCCCGGAGGACGTCGTGGACCAGGTCGTCTCAGCTCGGCTCGCAGAGGGTCTCGGCTGCCGGTGGTCCAGGCTGCCGTGCAGCGCCGTGCCGGCTCGCGCAGTCTCGTGCAGCTTGCAGCACACGATTCCCCATTGATCCTCCCCGCCCGCGCGGGCCACTGAGCGGCCACGGGAGCGCGGCGTGTCCGAAGCGCGGCGTTGACCGCGCTGGCGCCCGCGCGTATCGTTCGCCGCCTTTGTGGCGCCGCCCCTTCAAGGGCGCAGGGCGCCGTGACGAGCCGCCCGCCATCGGAGGTCTTCGTGAAATCACTGGTCGAACGCATCAACGCGCACGAGGTCAAGGTCGCCGTCGTCGGCCTCGGTTACGTGGGCATGCCGCTCGCGGTCGAGATGGCCGGCTGCGGCATCCAGACGGTCGGCATCGACGTGACCGAGCGCCGCGTCGCGAACACCAACGCCGGCATCAGCGAGATCAAGGACGTCCCGTCCGAGCGGCTTCACGCCCTCGTCAAGTCCGGCACGCTGCTGGCGACCACGCGCTTCGACGTGCTCGCGGAGTGCGACGCGGTGATCGTGTGCGTGCCCACGCCGCTCAACAAGACGCGCGAGCCGGACGTGTCCTACACCGTCGAGGCGGGCAAGCAGATCGCGAAGTACCTGCGCAAGGGCATGCTCGTCGTGCTCGAGTCGACGACTTACCCGGGATTCACGCGCGAGGTTTACGTCCCGATGTTCGAGGAGACGGGCCTGCGCGCGGGGGTCGACTTCCACCTAGCGTTCTCGCCCGAGCGCATCGATCCGGGCAACGCGCGCTACGGCGTCAAGAACACGACGAAGATCGTCGGCGGCTTGACGCCCGCGTGCAGCGAAGCGGTCGCCGCGCTCTACTCGCAGTACATCGAGCACGTGCATCCCGTCTCGTCGACCGACTGCGCGGAGATGGTCAAGCTGCTCGAGAACACGTTCCGCGCCGTCAACATCGGCCTCGTCAACGAGATCGCGCTCATCTGCCACAAGCTCGGCCTCGACACGTGGGAGGTCATCGAGGGCGCGGCCACCAAGCCCTTCGGCTACATGCCCTTCTTCCCGGGCCCGGGGCTCGGCGGCCACTGCATCCCGATCGACCCGCTGTACCTCTCGTGGAAGCTGCGCTCGATGAACTACCAGGCGCGCTTCATCGAGCTCGCCGACACCATCAACAGCAAGATGCCCGAGCACGTCATGTCGGTCACGCAGGACGCGCTCAACGACGTGGGCAAGGCCGTCAAGGGCTCGCGCGTGCTCGTGCTGGGCGTCGCGTACAAGAAGGACATCGACGACTGGCGCGAGTCGCCGGCCATCGACGTCATCGAGCAGATCCGCCACAAGGGCGCGCAGGTCGCCTGGTACGATCCCCACGTGCGCGTGCTGCCTGTCGGCGATCACCACGAGCAGAGCGCGCCTTCGCCCTTCGATGCCACGGAGGGCGCGCACGCGCTCGAGGCCTACGATGTCGTCGTCCTCACGACCGACCACACGTCGTTCGACATCGCGCAGCTCGTGCGGCGGGCGAGGCTGGTGGTGGACACGCGCAACGCGACGCGCAACATCCGCGAAGGCCGCGACCACATCGTCCGGCTCTAGTTCCGCCCCAAACCGAGGCGCCCGCGGATCGAGGCGCGACCGCGCATGAAGCAGCTGCTCGCGTCACGTTGGAGTCGCTGGATCCTCGGGCTCGCGCTCGGAGTGCTCTTCGTCTGGCTCGGCACGCGTGAGTGGCCGATGGACCGGCTCTTCCACCAGCAGGTCTCGCTGCAAGGCTCCCTGCTGGTCGTGGGCGACGCGGCGCCGCACCTGACCGGCCCGATGAGCCTCGACGAGGTGCTCTCCGGCGCCTCGCTCGGCCGTCCCGACCCCGAAGACGGCTGGCGCTTCGATCTCTGGGCGCTCCTGTCCTATGGCTTCATCCTCGTCGTCATCCACTTCCTCCGCGTGTGGCGCTGGGAGCCTCTGCTCCAACCCTTCGCGCGCGTGGACTTCTGGGCGCTCAACCGCGTCGGCGCCGTCGGCTTCATGACGGTCTTCCTCTTTCCGCTCCGCATCGGCGAGCTCGTTCGCCCCTACCTCCTCGTCCGCGAGGCGCGCGTGGGTTTCTCGGAGGTGCTCGGCACCATCGTCGTCGAGCGCGTGATGGACGGCCTCTCGGTCTCGCTCCTGCTCTTCGCGGTCCTCTTCTTCCTGCCCGAGTCCTCGCTCGAGAGCTACGGCCGCATCCGCGCCGGGGCCTGGATCTCGCTCGCCGTCTTCCTCTGCGCGATAGCCGTCCTGTTGGCCGCGTGGATCGCCCGGGAGCGAACGCTCGAATTCATCCGCGGGGTCGGCGGCGTGGTCTCGAAGGGCCTCGCAGGCAAGGTCGCGGGCCTCGTCGACGCGTTCATCACGGGCTGCGGGGCGCTCGGCAACTTCGGAGATCTCTTCCGCTTTACGCTGCTGACGTGCGTGTACTGGGCCGTCAACGGCTACGGCATCTGGATCTTCGCGCGCGCGTTCGGCCTCGACGTTCCGCTGCTCGCCGGCTACGCGATGATGAGCTGCGTCATCGTCGGCATGATGATCCCGAACTCGCCCGGCAACGTCGGTTCGTTCTGGTACTTCCTGCTATTGCCGCTCGAGATCTACGGTGTGCCGTCCACGTCGTTGCCCGCGATCGCCTTCGCGCTGGGGCTCTGGGCCGCGCAGACGCTCCAGATGTCGATCTTCGGCTGCTGGTTCCTGGTGGGCAGGCGCCGCGTCAAGATGGGCGCGGTGCTGGGGGCGGCGCGCGACGGCACGTAGGGGCGTCCCTCGCTGTCCGTACCCTCACGAGGGCCGCGCCTACGCCCGAATCAGAGTGTCGCTTCCTTCGCGGGGAGCTTCGAGCGCCGGTTGCGCTCCTTCCCCGTCATCTTATCCGTGCGCTGCTCGAGCTGCCGGTCGATCTTCGACACTGCGAGCTGAATGGCGGTGCCGAGCGCCTTGGAGTTGCCCTTCCCGACGAGCTCCGGACCGGAGGCCTGCACGGTCACGAGCGCCTCGAAGCCCGTCACGGCCTCGGACAGCGTGACGCGCGCCGAAAGCGGACGCGAGAATCGGGCCTCCAACTTCGTGAGCTTCTCGCGCAGCTTCGCCTCGTCGTTTCGGTTGAGGTGCAGCTGCTTGCCTTCTGCCCCCGGCTTCAACACGACGTTCAGATCCATGCGCACTCTCCTTGCCGCCGACGGCGTGCGCCGGCGCAATTGGAATGGTAGACCGGATCAGTCGGACGCGCTACCGGGCGCCGGGGAAGATCGTGGCAACGTGATGCATTTCGCGGTCGGCTGCGGGCCGGCACCTAGCCGCAGGCGCCCCAGCACTCGCAGCCCGCGCACTTCGCGCAGGGCTCGGTGTACAGGCACTTCAGCCCGCCCGCGCCGCACTCGGAGTCGGCCTTGCACTTCGGGCCCTTCGGGACGCACGCGCCGAAGCAGGGGCACCCGAGGCACGCGTCGCACGCCTGCGGGGGCTTGCACATCTCGCCGCCCGCGCAGTCCGCGTTCGTGTTGCAGCCTCCGGGAGGCAGGATCGCGACGCACTGGCACAAAGTGCCGTCCCACTGCGTGCCGTCCGGGCAGAACTGGTTCTGGACGCAAGGCTTTGAGCAGCTGCCGAAGCAGCTCGGAGGCGGGCAGGGCTGGCCGGGCGCGCAGGCCGAACCCGAGCAGCCGACCATGCACTGGCCGCCGCCGCAGTCCGCGTCCGTCTGACAGCCGCTCCACGCCACGCACTGGCCGCCCATGCAGCCCTGGCCCGCGGGACAGTCGCCGCTCGCCCCGCATCCGGTGGGCTTGTCCGGCACGCACTGCCCGGCGCAGACGCCGGGGCACGCCATGCCGTCGCCGCAGCCAGGCGGGGAAACGCAGACCCCGTCGTCGACGCTGCAGTGGGTGCCCGGGCCGCACTGGATCGAGGCGTAGCAGAAGGAGGCGACCGAGTTCGCCGTGCACTGGCCGTAGCAGACCGCCGGGCAGCCGCCGGTGCCGTCCTTGCAGCCGGGCGGGCTCCCGCACACACCGTCGTCGACGCTGCAATGGAAGCCCTCGCCGCACTCGTTCGACGCGTAGCAGCCCTTGTTTTCGGGCAGGCACTCGCAGGTCACGGGATCCATGACCATGCCGGGCGCACAGGGACCGACGGCGGCGCAAGGCGGCAGGTCCTTGCAGGAGCCGATGCACGCGGGGGTGGGAGGGCACAGCTTGCCGGGCTCGCAGGGCATGGGATCCGGGCACAGGCCGACCTCGCAGTACTGCCCCTTGCCACACTGCCAGTCCGCGGTGCAGCCCGACTGGGGCCACGTGCAGGCACACGCGATGGGATCCCAGACCTGCCCGTCCTGGCACTTCGCGAGCTTGTCGCACTTCTGCGGCTCGCAGCTCCACACGCACGCGCCTTCCTGGCAGCCCCAGGTGCCATCGCAGGAGACGTGGGGCAGGCCCTCGCAGTCGCTCGTCGCGGCGCAGATGGGCTCGGTCGGGCTCACGGGGACGCAGCTCGGGGCCTTCGAGCCGAGCAGCGTGAACAGGGCGATGGTGGCCGCCAGGGTCATCAGGGGGCGTGTCCAGTCTCGGGTCGTCGGGGCTCGCATGGTGTCCTCCCGCGTGGGTGTGTGGCCGGGCAGGCCGCGCGTTCGCGACCCTCTCCCGGCTGTGTCGCAAGAACCTTGCCAGGTGGGGCCGCGGACGTGCCAGCGACAAGATGGCGAAAACGGGACCCTTTGTCGAGAGGGGACCGAGACGTCCCGCGCGGGGGGATGGGAAAAGAATACACATGTAGGCAGATTGGTCAACCCGCCGGCGATCAGGGGCGCTCGAAGCGCTGCGACTCGACCACGCGCGGCCCGGCCTCCGGCGTGCCGTCGAGGCCCAACATCGCCGCGAGCGCCGGCGCGACGAGTCGCAGCACCACGATCACCTCGACACGGGCGACGCCGGGCGGTAGCGCGAACGACACGGCGCGCGCCTGACCGGCGGCGAGCCGTGTGTCGCGCGCGAGCTTGACCGCGTGGGGCGCGAGCACGGGCTTGCCGCCGGCGTCTACGTAGACCTTGTTGAACACCGACGCTGGGCTCTCGCTCATCGCGTTCGTCTTGAAATTGCGCCATAGCTCGCGCCCATGCCGGTCGAAGCCGGCGAGCTGGAGCGCAGCCATCCGCCCCGGGAAGCCGGTCGGGAACGCGTGGCCCCCCCGTTGGTGACCGTGACCTCCCCGGCGTCGCTCTTCCAGGTCAAGGCAAGCGACACGGGCGCGAGCGCGTCGTGGCACGCGAGGCACAGCCGCGCCGAGTCCGCCATGTGGGCCGGGCGCGACCCCGTCACGTGGGCCGGCGTGGCTCCGCGCGGCACGTCGCGAGGCCCGAGCAACGCCCCCTCCGCTCATAGCTCCTGGAATTGCATCTGCCCGAGAGGATCAGCGCGTGTCCGGGGCCCGAATCCCCGGTGGATCCTGGTCCTCGCACGGCCTTGACAGCGCCCGCGCGGCGGTGCACAGGCTTCGCGACGTCCGTTGGCGGCGGGGTCCGATTCATGCTCGGGTCGTCACTATCTCAGCTTCTCCTCCTGGTCGCCGCTCCCGCCGCATTCGGCCTCGCGGTGGCATGCAGCGAGACGGCGGCGCGGCCTGTCGCATCGGGTCTGGATGGCGGCGAGGCGACCGGAGACTTCTCCCCGGCGCAGGATTCCCAACAATATGAAAGTGCAGACGAATCATCCGATACCGAGCCGCCCGATGCGCCGCCGTCGGCCGCGTGCCTCGCGACCGGCATGGACCCCATCGCCTGCGCCTGCCGGCCCAAGGACGCCATCTGCGTCGAGCTGACCTGGGACAACGCCACCGACCTCGACCTGCACTTCGCCATCGCGCCCGGTCCCGACGGCGGCACGGACGTCGACTGCGACGGCGCCGTCGACCCCTGGTTCGAATTCCCGACCGACTGCTTCTGGTTCAGCCGCGACCCCATCTGGTCGCCGCAGGACCGCACCGGCACGCACAACCCCCACATGCGCCGCGACGACGTGGACGGCTTCGGTCCCGAGGTCGCGACGCTCGAAGCCGGCGAGCCGGGTCGCACCTACGACCTCGCCGTCTACGTCTGGGACGAGCGCGGCCACGGAGCCTCCCACGCGACGCTCGCCGTCTTCCACCACGCCGCGCTCGCGTACGAGGTGCAGAGCCCCCTGCTGAAGCGAGGCGACCTCCTCACCGTCGGCAGCCTGGTCGCGACCTGGGGGACGCCCGACGTGTATGTCGAGGCTTGCCACCAGGACAAACCGCCCTGTCCGCTCGGGCAGGGCGGGACGATGTGGCGCGACGACGGGGAGCCATGCATCACCGCGTGTTACAAGAATCACAAATTCTTCGGGGCGTTCATGCGCGAGGCGTGTCCAGGCGAGTAGCGTTCGCGCCAATAATAAAGAAGGGTTGCGATGCGGGGCTGCTTTTTGCCTCGGCGGGCGGACCGCCCTCCCGCTGCCGCTCGCGCGCCGCCCGTCCGACTTGCGCCCTGCACGCGCCCGACCTAGCCTCGCCCCGCCACGCCTCTCGGAGAGCCCCATGTCCGCATCGCACTGGAAGGGAAAGACGGCGCTCGTCACCGGCGCGAGCGCAGGCATCGGCGCGGCGTTCGCGAAGCTGCTCGCGCAGGCCGGCTGCCACCTCATCCTGACAGCGCGCCGCCGGGACAGGCTCGACGCGATCGCGGGCGAGCTCGCGGCGGCCCACGGAGTGCGGGTCGACGTGATCGACCAGGATCTGAGCATCGACGGCGCTGGACAGGCCATCGCGCGGCGCACCGCCGAGCTCGGGCGCGAGGTGGATCTGCTGGTCAACAACGCGGGCTTCGGCCTCTCGGGCACCTTCGCGAGCCTCCCATGGGAGCGCCAGCGCGACATGATGATGCTGAACACGGTGGGGCTCGCCGAGCTTACGAGGTTCATCGCGCCGCCGATGATCGCGCGTCACAGCGGTCACATCCTCATGGTCTCGTCGATCGCGTGCTTCCAGCCCATGCCGACCTTCGCCATCTACGCGGCCACCAAGGCCTTCGTCACGAGCTTCGGCCTCGCGCTCGGCCACGAGCTGCGGCCTCGGGGCGTGCGCGTCACGGTGTCGCTGCCCGGCGGCACGGAGACCGAGTTTTTCGAGGTAGGCGGCCTCAAGGAGACGCGCGTCCGCAGGCTCGGCGTGATGAGCGCAGAGGCCGTCGCGCGCCTCTCGCTGCGCGCCGCGGCATGGGGGTGCCGCTCGATCGTGACCGGCTGGCTCAACAGGGTCATGACGCTGCTCGCGGCCCTGCTGCCGATGCCGCTCCGGCTGCGCGCCGCCGTGATCTTCCAAAAGCTCGCGGGAGGCGGCGAGTGAGCGAGGCGACGACCCCGCTGGCGCCCGTCCGACTCCTGACCTCCCGGCCTACCGACGGTCGAACCTGGCCGGTCAAAGGCGAGGTTCCCGCTCGGAAGGCGCGTTCGGGGACACCACGAAGCCAGACACGACGACTGGCCTGGCGTGGCAGCGTTGGATCTGGGCGTCCCCCGTCGCGCCCCGTGCGCGAAGGGCGAAAGCCCAAATCGCCCCGGCCGCCACGCTCCTGCGCGAAGACCGGACAGGCTTCGGTCCGCGCCGCGTCCAAGCCAGTGAGAAGAGGTCGTCGCGGCCAAGCGCCCCTGCACGGTCTTCGCGCGCCCCTTCGTGTTTCCGGACCAGCCCGAGCGGGGCGTCACCTACTGGGACTGGACGCTCGCGCCGATGCTGGACAGCGCCGGAGAGGTCGAGTGCCTCGTCTTCTCGCTCGTCGACGTCACCGAGCAAGCCCGCGCGAGCGAGGCCCAGCGCGCCGCGGCGCTCTATGCGCGCAGCCTGATCGAGGCGAGCCTGGACCCGCTCGTCACCATCAGCCCCGCCGGCCAGGTCACCGACGTCAACAAGGCGACCGAAGAGGCGACCGGCGAGCCGCGTGAGGCGCTCATCGGCACCGACTTCGCGGACTACTTCACCGATCCGGAGCAGGCGCGCCAGGGCTATCGGGAGGTTCTGGCCCGCGGGCAGGTTCGGGACTATCCGCTGACCATTCGCAACGTCTCGGGCGCTCGGATGGACGTGCTCTACAACGCGTCCACCTATCGCGGACAAGATGGTGAAATTGTAGGTGTTTTCTCCGCCGCCCGGGACATGACGGCGCGGCAGCAGGCCGAGGCCCTGAGATCCCAGCTGGCCGAGATCGTGCGGTCGTCACACGACGCCATCGTGGGCAAGTCGCTCGACGGCGTCATCACGAGCTGGAACCAGGGGGCTGTGATGCTCTACGGCATCGCTGCCGAGGAGGCGATCGGCCGTCACGTGTCGATGCTGGCCCCGGAGGAGAGCAAGGGCGAGTTCGGCCTGCTGCTCGATCGCATCCGGGCCGGTGACACCATTGCCGACTTCGAGACACAGCGCGTGCGGTCGGACGGCAGCCGGATCGACCTGGAGATGGACCTGTCGCCGATCAGGGACGGCGCGGGCCGGGTGGTGGGCGTCTCGAGCATCGCACGCGACGTGACCGCCCGGAGACAGGCGGAGCGGACGCTGATCAAGGTCAATCGGGCACTCCAGGCGCTGAGCAGCTGCAACGGGGCGCTCATCCACGCAACCGACGAGCGCGGCCTCCTCGACGAGATGTGCAAGATCATCGTGGATCTCTCTGGATACTGCGTGGCATGGGTGGGCTATGTCGAGCCCGGCGTTCGGCGCGCGGTGCGGCCCGTGGCGTACCATGGCCAGGAGCCGGGATCCGCCGTCACCGTCGCCGCGGTCTGGTCAGACGATGCCGCCGCAGGCAGTCCTGTCGGGCTCGCCGTGCGGACGGGCCGGGCGCAAGTCGTGCAGGACGTGGCGCGCGAAGTCGCAGATGTGCCGTGGCGCGCGCACGCGCTGAAGCTCGGGTGCCGTTCCGTGCTCGTCGCACCGCTCGCCTCCGAGGGCCGCGTCCTCGGCGTGCTGAGCATCCACGCTACGGAGGTCGAGGCCTTCGACGAGGGCGAGATCTCGCTGCTCGCGGAGCTGGCAGGGGACATGGCGTTCGGCCTCACGGCGCTGCGGATCCGCGACGAGCACCAGCGCGACGTCCAGCGCGTCCAGCTCGGCATGGAGCGGACGATCCAGGCCATCTCCGCCACCGTCGAGATGCGGGACCCCTACACCGCGGGCCACCAGCGGCGCGTCGCGGACCTCGCCGCGGCCATCGCACAGGCGCTGGGGCTGCCCGAACAACGCGTGCACGGCATGAGGCTCGCTGCGGTCGTGCACGACGTCGGAAAGATTCACGTACCTTCCGAGATCCTCAGCAAGCCCGGCCGGCTAGAGATGATGGAATTCGAACTTGTAAAGACACATTCGCAGGCCGGCTATGAGATACTAAAAGACATCGATTTTCCATGGCCGATCGCGCAGGTCGTGCTCCAACATCACGAGCGCCTCGACGGCTCCGGCTACCCTCGGGGCTGACCGGCGCGACGATCCTCCTCGAGGCCAGGATCCTGGCCGTCGCCGATGTGGTCGAGGCCATGGCCACGCACCGGCCCTACCGGCCGGCCCTCGGCATCGAGGCCGCGCTCGACGAGATCACGGCGCGCGCGGGCACGGCCTACGACAGAGACGCCGTGGATGCTTGCGTCCGGCTGTTTCGCGAGCGCGGCTACGGCCTCATGGCATGACATAGTGATGACGTCTCCGTGCTGTCCGCGCCGTGAGAAGGCAGAGCAGCGCCTGGACATGGGCGGTGGCGACGCAGGAAGAGGCGCACGAAGCGTCGCAAGAAGCCCGCGGTTTCAACCGCTGGGCCGTATCGGCTGCCCCTCCCGCCACCGGCCACGCACGCTCACGATCGCCAAGCCCTTCCCGTCACCGGCCCCGCTGCGCCCCGCACCTCACCCAATCGCCTCCGCGAAGCCCCGTCCCCGCGTCCTTCGCACCTCGCGCCTCGCTTCCAATTGACTCCCACACCCGCGCAAGCCTAGATTCCCGCCCCCTCAATCGCGCACGGGCGCGAGTCACGGGATCGGGAGTCGTCATGCCTCGCTTCATCGAAGACCTGCGTCGCACCCACCGCTGCGGCGAGCTGCGCGCGAGCGCCATCGGTCAAAACGTCGTCGTCATGGGCTGGGTGCAGAGCTACCGCGACCACGGCGGCTGCATCTTCGTCGACCTGCGTGACCGCACCGGCATCGTACAGGTGAAGTTCGATCCACAGGCGTCGAGCGTCGCGCACGATCTCGCCGATCGCGTGCGCGGCGAGTGGGTGCTCGCGGTGCGCGGCGAGGTGATCTCGCGCGGCACGAACGTCAACCCGAAGATCCCGACGGGCGAGATCGAGATCGTGGCTTCCGAGCTGGAGATCCTCAACGCCGCGAAGACCACGCCCTTCGAGGTCAAGGACGATCTCGACACGAGCGAGCTGCTCCGCTTGCAGTACCGCTACCTCGATCTGCGCCGGCCCGCGCTGCAGAAGAACTTTATCCTGCGCTCGAAGACGATGTCGGTCACGCGAGACTACTTCATGAAGGAGCACGGCTTCCTCGAGCTCGAGACGCCTATCCTGATGAAATCCACGCCCGAGGGTGCGCGCGACTACCTCGTGCCGAGCCGCGTGAATCCAGGGAAGTTCTACGCGCTTCCGCAGTCGCCACAGACGTTCAAACAGCTCTTCATGATCGCCGGCATGGATCGCTACATGCAGATCTGCCGCTGCTTTCGCGACGAGGACCTGCGCGCCGATCGGCAGCCGGAGTTCACGCAGATCGACCTCGAGCTCTCGTTCATCTCGCGCGACGAGCTCTTCGAGATCCTCGAGGGCTACGTGGCGCGCCTGTGGAAGGAGGCGCTCGGCGTCGAGATCCCGGCGCCCTTCCCGCGGCTGTCTTATGCGACGGCGATGGAGAAGTACGGCGTCGACAAGCCCGATCTGCGGTTCGATCTGCCGCTGTGCGATCTCACGGGGCTGCTGCGCGGGCGGGTGGAGTTCCGCGTGTTCTCCGACGCAATCGAGAAGGGCGGCATGGTCAAGGCGCTGCACCTGCCCCGGGGTGCGACGTTCTCCCGCAAGGATCTCGACAGCACCTTCCCCGAGGAGGCCAAGCCCTATGGTGCGCGCGGCGTCGCTTGGGCGCGTGTGAGCGCGGGCGGCGAGTGGTCGGGACCGGTCGCCAAGGGGGTGTCGGCGGAGCTGCGCGCGGAGCTGAACGCGGCGCTTGGCGCGGACTGCGACTCGCTCATCCTCTTCGTCGCGGACAAGCCGCCGGTCGTCAATGCGTCGCTCGGCCGGCTGCGCGTCGTCGCGGCGGAGCGGCTCGGCCTCATCGACAAGACGAAGTGGGCCTTCGCGTGGGTCACCGACTTCCCGATGTTCGAGTGGGACGAGGAGAGCAAGCGCTTCATCGCGATGCACCATCCCTTCACCGCGCCGCGCGCCGATCACCTCGCGCTGCTCGACTCGGATCCGGGCGCGGTGCTCGCGCAGGCCTACGACTGCGTGCTCAACGGCTTCGAGATCGGCGGCGGATCGATCCGCATCCATCGACAGGAGGTGCAGTCGAAGGTCTTCGACCTCATCGGCCTATCCAAGGACGAGGCGCGCAACAAGTTCGGCTTCTTCCTCGACGCGCTGGAGTTTGGCACGCCGCCGCACGGGGGCATCGCGTTCGGCCTCGATCGGCTGATCATGCTGCTGGCGGGCGAGGACTCCATCCGCGACGTCATCGCGTTCCCGAAGACGCAGAAGGCCACCTGCCTGATGTCGAGCTCTCCGAGCGAGGTCGACGCCGCGCAGCTCTCCGAGCTCAGCGTCGCGGTCGTCAAGCCTGCCTGAGCCCACCCGTCGACGAGGGCGGGTGCGTCTGATATCTGTGGCGCAGGAGGATTCCATGATGCGCCCGACGGTCATCGCGCTCCTGTTCGCCTGCGGTCTTGCGAGCGCGTGCGGTTCCACCTCGCCCGCACCGAACGTCATCGTGATCGGTGGCGACACGGTGGGCGACTCGCCCGCGATCGACACGACGCAGGCCGGATCCGATGGCGGCGCGAGCGACTCGTCGACCCTGGACGCGCCAGCGATCCCGCGAGGGCCCGACGTCACACCGGCGTGCGGCGCGGGCGCAGTCTGGAAGGCAGGCACGCCGATCTTCGTCGAGCGGAGCGCGGAGTGGGGGCTCGACGCGATGAAGGTCGAGGGGCAACGCTTGAGCGTGACCGACATCGACGGCGACGGCAGGCCCGACGCGATCGTGCGTAACGGCGCGGGGCCCGATGACTTCAAGGCCGGCACGCGCTTCCGCTGGCTTCTGCGCAACACCGGCAAGGGCACGTTCGAGGACGTCACGGAGTCGTCCGGGATCTTCGCGCCTCGCCTCAAGAAGACGACCACCTCGCGACCCGGCGAGATCGTGATCAGCGCGGACGTCGACGACGACGGCGATCTGGATCTCTACGTCGCGAACCCGACCGGGAAGGACGCGACGCCCACGTCGGTCGAGACGAGCGAGATCCTGCTGAACGACGGCACCGGCCACTATGCGCTCGGCCCCGCGGACTCCGGTGCGCGCTTCGACGGCAAGCCCTCGATGCACGCCGGATCGACCTTCGTGGACTTCGACAAGGACGGGCGTGTCGATCTGTGGACCGTGCACAACATGCCGGGCGGCATGAGCTGGCCCTTGCAGGACCGCGTCCTGCGCGGCGATGGCGAGGGCGGCTTCTACGACGTGACGATCGCGGCGGGGCTCAGCACGATGAACTGGATCTACGTCGACAAGCTCAACGCGGCGTTCGGTCACTCGTGGGGTTGGTCCTCGACGGCCTGCGATCTCAACGGCGACGGCTGGCCCGAGCTGCTCGCCGCGTCGTACGGCCGCGCACCGAACCACCTCTGGCTCAACGCGCCGGGCGCGGGCGCGGCACGCACGTTCATCAACCAGAGCGTGTACTCCGGCTACGCCTACGATCAGCGCATGGATTGGACCGACAACGTCAACGCGCAGTGCTGGTGCTTCGACAACCCGAGCGACGCGGAGTGCGGCAAGGTGCCCAAGCCGGAGGTCAACTGCGCCCAGATGAAGAAGAGCTTCAGCGGCATGTACCGCTGGGATCACGCACACGATCGCGAGCCGTGGCGGCTCGGTGGCAACAGCGCGACCACCGTGTGCGCCGACGTCAACAACGACGGCTGGATGGATCTGCTGACCGGGGAGATCGTTCACTGGGACGTGGGCTCGTCATCCGATCCGGCTGAGCTGCTCATCAACACGGGTGACATGGACGTGCGCTTCCACCGGCCGGGCAACGACGTGACGGGCCTCGTGCGCGACCACGGCAAGGAGTCGGGCTGGAACGAAGGCTTCATGCAGAACGCCATCTTCGACTTCGACAACGACGGCTGGCCCGACGCGTATCTGGGCGGCTCTGACTATCCGGGCACCCGCGGTCTGCTCTACCATCAGAGCGCGCCGCTCGTGTTCACGCCGGTCGCCGTCGAGGACTTCTTCGACCACACGCGCGCGCACGGCGTCGCGATCGCTGACTTCGACGGCGACGGCGATCTGGACGTGATGGTGGGTCACTCGCTCATGCGCTGCGAGCAAGGCAGCAACGAGGGCTGCTACGCCACGCCGCGTGTCCGCTTCTTCGAGAACGTGATCGGCGCCAACGGCGCGTTCGTGGCCCTGCGACTCGAGGGCGCAGCGGGATCGAATCGCGCGGCGATAGGGGCCCGCGTGCGTGTGACGGCCGGCGGTGTGACGCAGACGCAGGAGGTCGACGGCGGCCACGGGCAGGGCGGCACGCAGCGGGATCCCACGCTGCACTTCGGCCTCGGGAAGAGCTGCGACGCGACGGTCGAGGTGCGCTGGCCGGACGCGGCCGGCACGATCGAGACCTACCAGCTCGTCGCCGGACACCGCTACCGGTGGACGCAGGGCAAGGCGCCCGCCATCTGGTAGCGCGCAACTCACCGCACCACGAAGGGATCCACGTCGATCTCGCTGACCTTGACCTTGAGCGCCGGTGCGAGCGACTCGAACGCGGCGGCCAACCGCTCGAGCACCGCGCGCTCGCTGTTCGAGTGCAGCGCACAGACGACGGTCAGGCCCGCTTTCGCTGCGCGCAGCGCGTCGTGGTGCCGCAGCTCGCCGGTCAGGTAGAGCTGGGCGCCGAGGTTCAGCGCCTCGTCGAGGAGATCCCCGCACGCGCCAGCCCCAACCGCGGCCTTCGTGACGTCTCCCTCCAGCGGTCCGGTGACGAGCAGGTGCTCGACGCCGAGGCCGGCCTTGATGCGATCGAACAGGACCGGACGTGGCGTCGGCGGCAGCAGGCCGATGCGCCCCATGCCGCGCGCCGGCTCCGACGCGAGGGGGCGCAGGGGGATGCGCTCCGTCAGCCCGAGCACTTCTGCGAGCGTGTCGTTCGTGCCGCCATCCGCCACGTCGAGCGCGGTGTGCGGGCAGTACACGCCGATTCCGGCGGCGATGGCGTCGTAGACGATGTCGCCCGGCGTGAGGCGCTTGAGTGGCGTGAAGATGACCGGGTGATACGCCACGACGAGATCGATCCCGGCACGCTTGGCCTCGTCCAGCACGGCGGGCGTCAGATCGATCGTGAGCAGCAGCGACTCGACCTTCGGGCGTCCATAGCCGACGAGCATCCCGACGTTGTCCCAGCTCTCCGCGCGCCCGAGCGGGGCCAGACCGTCGAGGATCTCGAGCAGATCGTGAAGCCGCATGGGAGCCTCCGCGTGCAGCCTGGAGGGGATCGTCCGAAGACCGCACCTGATCGGACAGGGTAGCGCTCTTGCGACGACAGGCAAGCGCAGTCGTAGCCCGAGGTCGATTGACATCACGAGGAGCGCTTCCTAGGGTGTCCGCGTGAGCCTCCTAGAACGTCTCCGGCCGCTATCTCAAGCCCTCCAACGCGCGTCACGCGGCGTGATCGCCGCCGGAACTGCGCTGGTCACGTTGGGCTGTGCGTCGCCGGTCGAGCCACCCCCGGAGACGGGCTGCACGCTCTCCGGCAAGCCGACGCTCACGATCGGTCGCTTCTCCGATCAGGTCGAGCCGATATCCCCGGGTGAGGGGATTGACGTCTGGATCCCGACGCAAGGCGGCATCGTGATCGGTTTCAACGCCATCACGCACGGCACGGGACTCAAAGCGGACAAGCTCGAGACGCGATTCGTGGAGTCGAAGCCCGGCGGCGCGACGCTCGTCGACGGCGTCGAATTCGGCGTGAAGTTCCCCTGCGAGCCGAGCGGTGTTCGGATGCGGAGCTACACGATGGTGCAGCTCGAACCGGGTCTCGATTTTGCGACGCTGGACGGGAGGGCGGGGACGCTGACCGTGAAGGCCACGTTCAAGGAGAGCTCGGAGGGCCTGGTGACGCTGGTGGCGACACACGAGGGGCACCTGAGGGCACTCGCGCGCTAGGAGTCCGTCGGAGTAATGCCTCCGGCGCACGAAAGTAGCTGATTCCTCGTTGCGTAAGTCACTGATTCCGCGTGGTGTGCCCAAACACCCCGACACGCTCCTGGCGCGGTCCGATCTACCAGCGGCCGCGGCCGCCGCGATCGCCACGGTCTCCGCGGTCGCCCCCGTCCCGGCCACCGCCGCCACC
>Ga0172370_10001106_pt1 | contig 42095 bp, 42 predicted proteins | sample LakKiv5m_FD_114538 | JGI IMG/M metagenome (GOLD analysis project Ga0172370, IMG submission 114538) | Freshwater microbial communities from Kabuno Bay, South-Kivu, Congo - kab_022012_11.5m | ecosystem: Environmental > Aquatic > Freshwater > Lake | place: Democratic Republic of the Congo...
ACTTTGCGCGAGGTTTTAGATGAAGTCGGCGCGGATGCCGCGAGATTCTTTTTTCTCATGCGCCGGACATCCAGCCATTTGGATTTTGATCTGGAGGTCGCCAAAAAACAAAGCGCGGAAAACCCCGTATTTTATGTGCAGTATGCTTTCGCCCGTATCTGCAGTATATTGCGCAGCAGTTCAGTTCGGATCCCAGATGATTTAGACCTGTCGGTACTGAAGGAAAAAGAAGAGTTAAATCTGATTAAAAAATTACTGGAGTTTGATTCGATACTTAATGTTTGCCGGGTTACTTGCGATCCATATATGCTTACGGTCTATTTGCAGGAGCTGGCGGAAAGTTTCCATAAATTTTATGATTTACACCGGGTTCTTAATCAGGAGGAGGGCTTAACTTCTGCCCGGCTTGCTTTGATTAAAGGAGTAAAAATTGTTATCTCCTGCGGGTTAGAGCTGCTGGGGATAACCCGGCCAGAGAGCATGTAAATGTCCAGCCATTCGATCCTCAGGCTCGCCGCTTTGAATATTTCCTTACAAAATCAATTTTCCAAAGAATTAGGTATTTCTAAAGTATTGGCTCAGATTTTGATTAACCGCAATATCGCGACGCTTGCGGCGGCGCAAAAATTTCTCAAAAGCTCGATTAGCGATTTGTTCAGCCCGCATTTATTCTCAGATATGCCCGGAGCCATTAGTTTGGTTAAGAAAGCCAAGGAGAATAAAGAGAAGGTGATGGTTTTTGGCGATTATGATGTTGACGGGATCACCAGCACGGTTTTACTTAAAAATACACTGATGCAGATGGGGTTGAAAGTTTTGCATCATATTCCGCATCGGGTTAATGAAGGTTACGGCCTAAATCCGGGGATGGTCCGGTTTGCCAGGGAAAATCAAGTTAAGCTTCTGGTAACCGCTGATTGCGGTATTGTTAACCATCAAGAGATTCAAGACTTGCGGCAGGCAAATATTGATGTGATTGTTACGGATCATCATGAGCCGCAGGATTCCAGTTTGCCGGCGGCCTCCTGCATTATTAATCCCAAGGTTAAACATTCAGGTTATCCTTACCGGGAATTAGCGGGGGTAGGGGTAGCTTATAAATTCGCTCAAGCAATTTCGGGTTCGTTATTAGTTGATGATCTGGATTTAGTGACTTTAGGCACGATTGCGGATAGTGTGCCTTTAACCGGAGAAAACCGGATTATCGCCAAAGAAGGGCTGTTCAGATTGCCGCAGACTAAAAGATTGGGTTTGCGCGCGATCATTGAAAATGCGGGGATTGAAAATAAGAAATTTAATTCCACCGATGTAAGTTTTATTATTGCTCCCCGGCTAAATGCCCCCGGCCGCATGGATTATGCCGAAGTGTCTTTGAAATTGCTAATGTCCCAAAGTATTCCTGAGGCGCAGGACTTAGCTAAGGAGCTTGAGAAATTTAATCGCCAGCGCCAGAAGATCGAAGGTAAAATTTTAGAGGAAGCCGAGGAGCTGATTAACCAGCAGGTTAATTTTAAAGATCACAAAGTTATTGTTATTGCTAAAGAAGATTGGCATCAGGGTGTTTTAGGGATTGTGGCGTCAAAGTTGGCGGATAGATTTTACCGGCCGGCAATCGTGATCTCCATAAACGAAGATTTGTGTAAGGGGTCGGCGCGTTCAATTAAAAACTTTCATCTTTTCGACGCACTAATGGATTCTAAGGATCTTCTGGATAGTTTTGGCGGGCATGCCCATGCTGCCGGGCTGCTGATTACTAAGGATAATATCGATGAATTCAGGAAGAGTATTAATCGGCTGGCGAGTGACCGGTTGACTTTAGCGGATCTGCTCCCGAGTAAGGATATCGACGCGGAGCTAGTTTTAAGTGATTTAAATGAATCTCTGGTTAAGGAATTAGAGCGGTTGGAGCCATTTGGCATGGCTAATCCAGAGCCTTTGTTTTATACCCGTATGCTAAGGCTTAAGGGTCAGGTGCAACTTTTAAACCGCGGGACTTTGAAATTTTGGGCCACCGATGGAGTGACTACGCTTGAGGTAATTGCTTTTGGAATGAGCAGTTTAAGAGAGAGTTTATTACAGGCAGATTCTTTTGATCTGGTCTATACCCCTAAAATAGACAGCTGGCGCCAGGAAGAATCCATGATTCTAGAAGCGAAAGATATATTTTTTAAATAGCCGGCCGGGGTTTTCTGGGAGTGGCTTTTTTAAAGTCGCCTTTTTTGATGCACTTGGTGCAGATAAATACCTGATCTGACGTGCCATTAATGAGAATCTTTACTTTTTGCAGATTCGGATAAAATTTACGTTTTGACCAGCGGGCGATTTTTGAGCCGGTACCGCCCTTAGATTTATATTGGCCTTTTCTGGCTAATACTTTTCCTTGTAAAGCACCTTTTTTACAAATTACGCATTTTCTAAGCATTTTTAAGACTCCTTTGGATTTATTCTTTAAGTTTATTAAGTATACTTGAAATTACAGTGTTGTCAAGATAGAATATATGGAGTCGCGGGTCCTGCCTGCCGATTGATAAAGTATGAAAACCGAAGATTTAAATTCTAAATTAGTTTATTCTACTGCGCTGGGCTCAATCTGTCCTGAGTGCAGGCAGGCGGTGGATCGCTGCGTATGTAAGGATATCAAGAAAGCAGCTGTGCCTAATACTGGTGGCGCGGTGCGCATATCTTATGAGACTAAGGGGCGCAAGGGAAAAGGTATGACGCTGATTTCTGGTTTAACGTTAAGTGAAAACAAGCTTTTGGATTTAGCTAAGAAATTAAAGCAGAGATTCGGCACCGGCGGCGCGGTGAAAGATTATATTATTCAATTACAGGGTGATCATCGCGAACAATCAGCGCAGGAGCTAAAAAAGTTAGGGGTTTCTATATGAAAAGCAAAGTATATTTAGTGCGTCTGGAGAATTTAGCCAAGCCTGAGGTGGTTATTGCTAAGCTTAAACATTTACTGCAAGTAAGCCGGGTTTTAGATTTTATCCAGCCGGATTTTAAAGTGGCGGTGAAGATGCACTTTGGCGAAGAAGGTAATACCGGATTTGTGAAGCCGGAGTATCTGCGCGCAGTCAGCGATAAAATAACTTCTCAAGGGGCCGTGGCATTTATCGCGGATACAAATACTCTTTATCGCGGCCGGCGCACGAATTCTATCGAGCATCTGGCTTTAGCCCGTGAACATGGATTTACAAAAGAGGTGATCGCCGCGGAAGTAGTGATTCCTGATGATCGTAAAAAAGAAAACATCGTGGAGATACAGGTCAATCAGAAATTTATTAAAACTGCTAAATTGGCGCGCTTTTTTGTGGAGAGCGATGCGATTGTGGGGGTGAGCCATTTTAAGGGCCATATTATGACTGGTTTCGGAGGAGCGCTAAAGAACCTGGGTATGGGCTGCGCCGCGCGCGAAGGAAAGCTGCAACAGCATGCGGGAATTTCTCCGGTAGTCTATCAGCAAAAATGCACCGGTTGTGCTGAATGTGAAAAAGCCTGCCCGGTAAAAGCCATTACACTGCGAAATAAAAAAGCGGTAATTGATAGTTTAAAATGTATCGGCTGTGCAACTTGCATTGCGGTTTGCCCGAGTTTAGCCATTGATGTGCCTTGGAGCTTTGGGGCGGATACTATTCAGGAGAAGATGGTTGAATATGTTTTCGCGGTGATGAAAAATAAGCAAGGCAAAGCGGGATTTTTAAATTTCGCGGTTAAAATTACTAAAGAGTGCGATTGTTTAGCAAAAGATGACCCATCAGTTGCTCCGGATATCGGGATATTGGCATCGCGGGATCCGGTAAGCATTGATCAGGCTTGCTTTGATTTAATTAACCAGGCCAGCGGTAAAGATATCTTTAAAGAGCTTCATTCGGAACGCGATGGCCGTAAGCAGCTTAATTATGCTCAAAGTTTAGGTTTGGGTAATTTGGCTTATGAGTTGATTGAATTGTAAAGATTTTTATGGATAAAATATTAGAAGGATTAAATAAAGAGCAGATACAGGCAGCTACGCATAAAGCCGGGCCGCTTTTGATTATTGCCGGAGCCGGAACCGGCAAGACCCGGGTAATTACTCAGCGGATTAGCTGGTTAATTAATCAAGGCCTGGCCAAGACGGATGAAATTTTAGCGCTTACTTTTACTGATAAAGCCGCCAAAGAAATGCAGGAGCGGGTGGATATCTTGATGCCGTATGGCTACACCGATATCTGGATTTCTACATTTCATGCGTTTGGCGACCGTGTTTTACGCGAAAATGCATTAGTCGCCGGGCTTAATCCGGATTTTAAGGTGCTCGCCCGCCCGGAAGCCGCTGTATTTTTCCGCGAGCATCTTTTTGAGTTTGCGCTTGATTATTACCGTCCCTTAGCTGAGCCGACCCGTTTTATTGAGGCGTTAATTTCATTTTTCAGCCGGGCAAAAGATGAGGATATTTCCGCCCGTGAGTATTTAAAATACGCGCAGGATTTCTTAATTCAAGCTAAAGCTGATCCGCTGGATAAGGCCGCCGAAGAGCTGGCGGTGCAGCAGCTGGAGGTAGCTAACGCTTACGTTAAATATCAGGAGCTTTTGGCAAAAGAGGGGCTGGTAGATTTTGGCAATCAGTTTTATTTAAGTTTAGAGCTTCTGCGCGCGCATCCTTTAATTCTGCAGAATTACCAGAAACAGTTTAAATATATTTTAGTTGATGAGTTTCAGGATACTAATTTTGCGCAGTTTCAGATTGTCAAGCTCCTTGCCGGCGGCTTGAAAAATGTTACGGTAGTCGGAGATGATGACCAGTGTATTTATCGCTGGAGGGGCGCGGCTTATAGCAATCTGGTAAATTTTAATCAAGAATATCCCAAAGCCGAAAAAATCACCCTGATCCGAAATTACCGCTCTACCCAGCCGATTCTCGATAGCGCCTATCAGTTAATCCAGAATAATAATCCCGAGCGCTTTGAAGTAAAAGCCAAGATTGATAAACATCTGATTGGTTTGACTAAAGAGGGAGAAAAGCCGATGCATTTGCATTTTGATACGCATTCGGCGGAAGCTGATAATGTAAGTAAGATTATATATGATAAAGTAAGTATAGGTAAGTTTAAGTATAGGGATTTCGCGATCCTGGTGCGCTCGAATTCTGACGCTCAGGGTTTTATTCAGTCATTAAATATGCAGAATATTCCCTGGCAGTTCAGCGGTAACCAGGGTTTATATGCTCGGAGCGAAGTTAAGCTGTGTATTAATTTTTTGCGCGTGATTGCCAATCCTTCGGATTCATTAAGTTTATATTACTTACTCAGCTGCGAAGTTTATAAAGTAGATTTAGCGGATTTAACATTATGTAATCATTTTACCCGGCGCAGAAATCGCACGCTTTATGCGGTGCTTACCGATTTAGAAAAGATTCCGGAGTTGGCGCAAGTTAAGCAGGAGTCTAAAGAGAAAATAAAACAGGTACTTTTAGAGATTGAGAAATTCCTGCAGATTTCTCGTGATGAAACTACCGGTAAATTGTTATATAGTTTTCTTACGGATACCGGTTATCTCAAATATTTAACTCATGAGCCTACCTTAGAGAAAGAGATCATGATTCAGAATATCGCTAAGTTTTTTAATCAGGTGCGGGATTTCGAGCTGGTGGCGAAAGAGGACCGGGTGATCAGTTTTATTAAGCATCTTAATTTATTGATTGATTCCGGGGATGACCCGCCGACCGTGGAGGCGGATTTAGATCAAGATGCGGTAAACATTTTAACCATTCATAAAGCAAAGGGGCTGGAGTTTAGGATCGTGTTTTTAGTTAGTTTGGTGCAGGGTAAATTTCCGCTTCCGAAGCGAGCGCAGCAGATCGGCCTGCCGGATTGTTTGATTAAAGAGGTTTTGCCCAGCGGAGATTTCCATACTCAAGAAGAGCGGCGTCTTTTTTACGTCGGGATGACGCGCGCCAAGGAGGAGTTGTATTTTACCAGCGCTGAAGATTATGGAGGTAAACGTTTACGCAAGGTGAGCCAGTTTGTGCTGGAGGCTTTGGGTAAACAGCCTGAGGCTGCGGGAAAGAATAAAACCGCCGCGCTTGAGAGTATCTTACGTTTTGCGCCGGTTAAGGAATTTTCTAAATCCTCCCTGGTAGAAATTCCCCAGGATAAGCTGGTTACTTTAAGTTATTATCAGATCGATGATTACCTGACCTGTCCTTTAAAATATAAATATGTAAATATATTGCGCGTGCCGATCATGGAACATCATACGGTTATTTACGGCCGGGCGATGCATGAGGCAGTGAGTCAGTATTTACTGCGTAAGCTTAAAGGCGAGAAGGTTCCTTTGGATGAGCTTTTAGATTGTTTTGAAGCGAGTTTTGACCCGCAGGGGTTTCTGGATGCCAATCATCAAGAGGAACGTTTTCGCATTGGCCGGGAGGCTTTAGCCAGGTTTTATCAGGATGAAGAAAAGCGGCGGTTAATCCCTAAATTTATCGAAAAAGAATTTTCTTTTGTGATTGGCAATAATAAAATCACCGGCCGGTTTGACCGGATCAATATTGAGCAGGATGGCGCGGTAATTATGGATTTTAAAACCTCAGCGATTAAAACTCAAGAAGCTGCGGATAAGCGGGTTAAGGAAAATAAACAACTTAAGCTTTATGCTTTGGCGTATCAGTATGCTTTTGGCGTTTTACCGATTGCTGTAGAGTTGTATTTTTTAGAGTCGGGGATTATTGGCCGGCATGAGTTGATTGCCGGGGACTTAGAAGGCGTAAAAGAAGATATTCAGGAGGTTTCCGCGGGGATCCGCCAGCAGAATTATCCGGCGAAACCCGAATATAAGGCTTGCACTTATTGCGCTTACAATCAAATTTGTCCGCAGGCAGTAATCCGCTAATCTGATTGACAACTCTTTGGATTTGGGCTATAGTTAAGTTTAGAGAATTAAGGGTATGAATATAATTATTTCTGTAGGTATTTGGCTGGCCAGTGGTTTACTGACTATTCTGCTTTTTTTGGTAGTTTTTATCCTGAATATCCTGCTTTTTCCGTTCGATAAGAAAAAGAAATTTACGCATCGGCAGTGTTTTTGGTGGTCGGATTTGGTGATTGCCTTAAATCCTTATTGGAGCCTTAAGGTCAGCGGCCTCCAACATATTGACCATCGCAAGACCTATGTAATTATTGCTAATCATCAGAGCATGGCGGATATTGTGGCGCTTTATCAGACTAAGATGCAATTTAAGTGGGTAGCCAAGGCCAGCTTGTTTGAGGTTCCTTTTATTGGCTGGTGTTTGAGTTTAATCAAACATATTAAGCTTACCCGGGGTGATTTCTCAAGCATCAAAGAGATTTATCAAGAGGCCAAGGAATGGCTGCGAAAAGAGATGTCGGTGTTATTTTTTCCGGAAGGCACCCGCAGCAGCAGCGATGAAATGGGCGAGTTTCAAAACGGGGCATTTAAATTAGCGATTAGGGAAAAAAAACCGATTTTGCCAATTTGTTTAAAGGGAACGCACGCGGCTATTCCTAAGGGGAGCTGGATTTTTAAAACTAAAGTTGCGGCAAAAGTTATGGTGCTTGAGCCGGTCTCTACCGCGGATTTTGGCCCGGGTGATTTTGCTTTGCTCCGCGATACTGTTCGCGCGAGAATTCAAGAGGCGCTGTTTTTGGAGTAATCTCAATGAAAAAAAAGTATAAAATTATATTTTGGATTTTGGGTATTTTTTTAGTGTTCTTTTTTGTTGCCAATATTTTTATTGGCGTATATGCTCCCAGAATCATTGAACAACAGATTCAGAAAAATCTGAAACTTAAAGCCACCCTGAGTAAAGTAAGTTTAAGTTTGCCTTTGACAATTATCTTAGAAAAATTAGAAATCGGGGATCTGGCCAGTATTAAAAAAATATCATTTTCACCTAATTTAATCGCTTTGTTATTCGGAAAAATAGTTATTCACGGTTTAAATATTGCGGAGCCGGTGATTAATCTTGAGCAATCCGCAGACGGTAAGTTAAACCTGCCGGTTTTGGATCAAAAAAATAAGGCCCCGGCGATATATTTGACCAGTCTTAATCTGCGCGATGGTAAAATAATTTTTACGGATAAGAAAATACTCCCCGGGGGTTTTCAGGTGATTGTAAATAGACTGAACGTAAAAGTGGCTAAAGTTGTTTTTCCGATTACTTCACTGGCGACGAATTTCAACATCACTGCCGAATTACTTAGTCATCAGTCTGAATCCTTCGGCAAGATTACATTTGCCGGATGGCTGGATTATTTAGCCAAAGATATGGATGCGGAATTAGAAGTTAAGGAGTTAGATCTGACTAAATTCTCTGTTTATTATGGAAATTTTATTTCAAACCGGAAACTCTCTTCGGCGAGATTGGATTTAATTTCAAACTTTAAGGCGAAAAATAACGCTTTGCAGATTATTACTAAACTTAATCTTTCAAATTTGGTTTATGCCCAAGATCAACAGCCGGCTCAGCCTTTGGAGCTGGATTTAACGAAAAACGCTTTGGACCTCTTTACTGACTCAAAAGGTAATTTAAATTTAGAGTTTAATATCGACACCTTAATGAATAATCCGTCGCTTAGCCAGGAAAAGATAAAAAAGATGATATTAAAGGCGGCGATGAAGAATTTGTCTCATCAATCGCCGCAGCAGTTAATCGATAAGGTGGCTACTGTTATTGATCAGTATAAAGGGAAAGAATTAGGTAAAGAGCTAAAAGCTATTTTCGGCCAATAACTGAAGGAACCTAAATAAATGGAAGAGATTAAATCAAAATCACTTAAGAATATCCAGGCGAAGATGGAGAATTTGGATGCCCATTCGTTACGTTACCATATTTTAGAGAGCGCTAAGAATTTCAAATGCTCTTGGATTGAATTAGGCCGTTGTTTGTATTCTGTTTGGAAAGATAAGATGTATAAGGAGTGGGGCTATGGCAGTTTTGATCTTTATGCCAGCCGGGAGATCGGCATCCGTAAACAGACGGCGATAAAACTGCTTAAGTCATATTATTTTCTGGAAAAAGAGGAGCCGCAGTATTTAAAAAATGAATATGCCGCTTCCACTGAACCGGTTAACCTTCCCAGTTATGAGTCGGTTAATCTTTTGCGTCAGGCAAAAAATAATAAAGGTTTAGATGAAGATGATTATACTAATTTGAAAAAAGAAATATTTGAAAAAGGGCGGGATGCCCAGGAGCTTAAAAAGAATTTAGGAGTAATCATCCGCCAAAGGCAAGAGCCTGATCCGCAAGCGCTTGCTAAGCAGAAAAGGCATTCGGTATTAAAAAGGCTGCTTGGCCAGTTACGCCTGCTCAAGCAAGAGGCGGCGGTATTAAAATTACTTTCCGTGCCGTTGATTAAAGATTTAGATAATTTAATTAAAAATATTGATCAGGAGATCTCTGCCTGATCGTCTGACAACCCGGAGCAGCTTAATGTCAATGGTCGTTGAAAAAACTCTGACCCTGGAAAAAAGGATGGCTCTTTTAGGGGTCCGCGAAGAGGATATTGTCGAGAATTTTATCCGTTCTAGCGGACCCGGCGGGCAGAACGTTAATAAGGCCGCCACCTGTGTTTATTTAAAACATCTGCCTACGGGTTTGGAGGTAAAATGCCAGCGCCAGCGTTCGCAGCTTTTGAATCGCTCTTTAGCCCGGCACATACTTTTGAGTAAAATTGAGCACAAAATTCAACAGGATATTTTACAGCGGCAGTCATTTAAAGCTAAGGTGATGCGCCGGAATCGTCAAAAGCCAAAAAGCATTAAAGTCAGGATCTTAGAGGGTAAGCGCCGGCAGGCACAAAAAAAATTGGGGCGGAAAAAAATTAATGAGATTGAAGTTGCGTAAATGTTTTTTTCTGTTAGAATAGACAAATATTAATCAGGGGGTAACTATGGTAACCGGAGCAAGTTTTATTGCGGGATTGATTTCATTGGTTTTAACGGTTTGGTTTGTTTATTTTACTGTTTTAGTAATTCAGAAGCTGGATAAGGTAATCGAACTATTGGAAAAGAAATAAATTAATTCTTTAAGGGTCGAGTAACCTGTTGACTTGTGGAATTAATTATCGTATAATCCTAACATAAAGGGAGGTAGAAATTTGGTTTTGGTCAAGGAACAAAAAGCAAAATTAATTGATGATTTTAAGGTGCATGCCAGAGATACCGGAAGCGCTGAGGTGCAAATAGCGATTTTGACTGAGAGAATTAATGATTTAGGGCTTCATTTTAAATCACATAAGAAGGACCTTCATTCTCGCCGCGGGTTGCTGCTTTTAGTAAGCAGGCGCCGCAGACTTCTCAAATATCTCAAAGATAAGGATATGAAGAAGTACGAAGAGATATTGGGAAAGCTTAGTTTAAGGAAGTAAACTTCGAAGAGTCAATCCATAAAAAGAAAGAGTGATCATGCAAAATAAAAGCCTAAAAATTAAATTCGGTAAAAATGATATTATTTTAGAGACCGGCAGATTAGCCAAGCAGGCCAATGGTTCAGTGACGATTACCTACGGGGCAACGGTTATTTTAGTTACGGTCTGTATGTCTAGTTCGATCAGGGAAGGGCAGGATTTTTTCCCGCTGACGGTTGAATATCAGGAGAAAACTTATGCCGCCGGCAGGATTCCCGGAGGATTTTTTAAGCGCGAAGGCCGGCCTTCCGAAAATGAAATTTTAGGCAGCCGTTTAATTGACCGCCCCATCCGTCCGTTATTTCCCGAAGGATTTTTGAATGATGTTCAAATTATGGCGATGGTGCTTTCTAGTGATGGAGAGAATGACCCGAATGTCCTGGCCTTGATCGGCGCCAGCGCCGCTTTGTCGATTTCTGATATTCCTTTTAATGGCCCTTTAGCCAGCTGCCGGGTCGCCAGAATAAATAATGAATTTGTGTTAAATCCTACTTATTTAGAGATGGCCAGCGCGGATTTAGAGGTTGTGGTTGCCGGCAATAGCAATGGCGTAGTGATGCTGGAATCTAGAGCCAATGAGGTCTCCGAAGAGGAATATTTTCAAGCCGTGAAATTTGGGATGGATAGTTTAAAACCGATACTTCATTTACAGGAAGAATTTGTGCGGCTTTACGGCCAGGGGAAAGCTAAAGTTGAGCTTAAATTGATTGATCCGGTTTTAATGCAGAAGATCGAAGTTCTTTCTCAGGAAAAATTAACCAAGGTTTATAAATTAAGCAAAAAAGAAGAGCGTGAAGAACAAATCGCTTTGTTGACTAAAGAGCTGGAGACTCAGTTGACGGCGGAAGGGTTTTTGGGGCCGGATATTCATACCGCTTTACATGAAGTAGAGAGAAAACAGGTGCGTAAAATGATTTCGGATGAGAAAAGACGCATTGACGGGCGTTCTTTTAAACAGATCCGGGAGATTAGCTGTGAGGTTTCCGTGCTTCCGCGCACCCATGGTTCCAGCCTTTTTACGCGCGGACAAACTCAAAGTTTAGCGGTGACTACATTAGGTACGGGACAAGACGAACAGCTGATTGAGTCTTTGGACGGAGAAAGAAAGAAATCTTTCATGTTACATTATAATTTTCCTTCTTTTAGCGTTGGTGAAACTAAACCGGCGCGCAGCCCCGGCCGGCGCGAAATCGGCCATGGCGCTTTAGCAGAAAAAGCTTTACTGGCGGTGATGCCGTCGAAAGAGAAATTTCCTTACACGGTGAGAGTGGTTTCTGAAATTTTAGAATCTAATGGTTCCAGCAGTATGGCTTCAGTTTGCGCGGCGACCTTGTCATTGATGGATGCCGGAGTTCCGATTAAAGAAGCGGTTGGAGGGGTGGCTTTAGGGTTAGTTAAGGATGCTGACCGGACGTCAATTTTGACGGATATCGCCGGATTAGAAGATCATTTCGGGGATATGGATTTTAAGGTTGCCGGAACCCGCAGCGGGATTACCGCAGTACAGTTAGATCTTAAGAATGCCGGAATTTCACTAGAGCTGCTTGCGGAATGCCTGGCGCAGTCTAAAGAAGGAAGACTGTTTATTTTAGATAAAATGAGCGCGGCATTAAACAGCCCGCGGGAAGAGCTTTCCAGCTTTGCCCCGCGCATTGATGTTTTGAAAATTAATACGGAGAAGATCGGAGAGCTGATCGGCCCGGGAGGCAAGACGATTAAGGCAATCATTGCCGCTACCGGCGCCAGCATTGATATTAAAGATGACGGTACGGTTTTAGTGGGTTCAGTGGATGCGGCAAAATCTCTTGCGGCCATTGAAATGATTAAAGCCATTACTAATGATGTCGAAGTGGGCAAGATTTATTCTGGCAAGGTAAAGAGAATTATGCCATTTGGTGTTTTTGTGGAGATTGCCCCGAAAAAAGAAGGTTTGGTGCATGTTTCTGAATTATCCGCTACTTTCGTTAAGAAAGTTGAAGATATTGTCAAGGTCGGCGATGAATTTAAAGTTAAAGTTATCGGTGTCGATGAATTAGGCAGGATAAATTTAAGTAAGAAGCAGGCAGAGCAAAGCAGTTAATCTTGAAGTGAGAGAAAGAAGAATTAATGAGGTTAAAGGCGTTGTTTTAGTAGCAGTGGGGCTGATGGTTTTCGCCAGCCTTATTCGCTTTGACCGCCTGGACCTTGTTTTTTACACCTCCGCTCCTAATTTCCCCGCAAAAAATCTTCTGGGAGTTTTTGGCGCTTATCTGGCCGGATTGATCGTTCTGCTTTTTGGTAATATCTCCAGTTTCGGCATTCCGTTTTTAGTGATTATGCTGGGCGTAAAATATTTCCGTCAGGACAAGCCTTATTTAAGCCTGGCGCGTATCTTAGGAATGTTTGTGTTGTTAGTTTCCCTCAGCTCGCTGATCGGAATGTTTAACTTAAGCAATGACAGCTTACGCTTTCAAACCTCGGGATTTTTTGGCACCCTTACGGCTAATTTTATTACCACTTACTTTAGCCGCCTAGGCGGTTTTATTATTTTTATTACTTTTATTATTCTTTCCTTGGCATTAGTTACCGAGATTCTTATTTCAGCGCTTTTTCTTAAACTGGTTGAAAAAATAAAGTCTGTTTTCGCCGGGTTAACTTTTTTCCCAAAAATGCCAAAAGCCGGCCTGCCAAAAGTCAAACCCGGCCTGCAAACTCCGGTATCCAAGCCTAAGATTTTTATGCCTGCGGAGCCTGCTGGCCCCAAGCCAAAGATTCAGATCAAGACCCGTCCGCCGACGCAAGAGGTTAAATTAAAAACCAGCGAGTTAAAAATCGGCGATTATCATTTGCCTTCGGTGGATTTGTTAGATGCGCCGCCTCCGGCGGATACCCGGCAAATGAAAGAAGATCTGGAGGCTTGCGCCAGGACATTAGAAGACACCTTAGAAGATTTCGGTATCTTGGCAAAAGTTACGGATATTATTCGCGGCCCGGTAATTACGCGTTATGAACTGGAACCGGCGGCCGGGGTAAAGATTAATCGTATTGAGGCTTTAAGTGATGATATTGCTTTGGCGATTAAAGCCCAGTCAATCAGGATTATCGCCCCGATTCCGGGTAAGGGTAGAGTCGGGGTGGAGGTGCCTAATTTGCAGAGTACTTTAGTTTGTATCAGAGATTTGCTTACCTCTGCGGAGTATCATAAGCAGAAGTCGCCTTTGACGATCGCTTTAGGTAAGGACATTACCGGCCGCAGCGTATTTGGCGATTTAGATGATATGCCGCATTTATTAATTGCCGGGACTACCGGTTCAGGTAAAACTGTTTGCGTGAATACTTGTATTTTATCTTTACTTTTCCGGGGATCTCCGAATGATTTGAAATTTTTAATGATTGACCCCAAGATGGTAGAGTTGATGCCTTTTAACGGCCTGCCGCATCTTTTATGTCCGGTGGTTACCGACGCTAAGAAGGCCGCGGTGGCCCTGAACTGGGTAGTTTCTGAGATGGAATCCCGTTACGTGCTTTTATCTAAAGCCGGGGCCAGAAATATTGAGGCTTATAATGAGAAGCAGGAGAAGATTCCTTATATTATTGTGATTGTCGATGAGTTTGCAGATTTAATGAGTGTGGCGCGCGATCAGATCGAGAATGCGATTACGCGCTTGGCGCAGCTATCGCGGGCAGTAGGGATACATTTGATTTTAGCTACGCAGCGGCCCAGCGTGGATGTCATTACGGGAGTGATTAAAGCGAATTTACCGGCACGCGTATCTTTTAAAGTGGCTTCTAAGGTTGACTCACGGACAGTTTTAGATGGCAATGGCGCAGAGGCTTTGTTAGGTAAAGGAGATATGTTATTTTTACAGCCCGGAAAAGAAGATTTAATCCGTATTCAGGGCGCTTTGGTTAAGGATGCTGAGATTGAACGGGTGGTTGATTTTATTAAGGCTCAAGGTGAGCCGGCTTATGATGATCAGATTCTTAAGGAACAGCAGAAAAGCAGTTTAGCTAATGGCGATAAAGATGAGCTTTATGATGAAGCGGTGCGCGTAATTATGGAAAGTAACCAGGCTTCGGTTTCGATATTGCAAAGACGTATGCGTTTAGGGTATACGCGCGCGGCGCGCATTATCGATACGATGGAGATGGAAGGGTTAGTCGGGCAGTTTGAAGGAAGTAAGCCGCGCCGGATCCTGGTTGACCGGGAGGCCTGGCTTAAAGAATTGACTCATGGTAAGGAGGTTGATCAGACGTGAATATTGAGACCGCGGGTTCCCGGCTAAAGAAAATCCGTCAGGAGCGCGGATTAAGCTTAGAGGATGTGGGTAAAAAGACCAGAATCCATCTGAATGTCTTGCGGGCAATTGAAGGTGACAGCATTTCAAATCTGAGCCCGATTTATCTCAAAGGTTTTATTAAGATCTATTGCAGCTGCCTGGGTCTGGAGGCTAAAGATTTTCTTGGCCCCAGTGAACAGCGGCAGAAGCCGGTTTTTAACGCTACGGTGGGCAGGCCGATCGGAGCGCGCATGGAAAAGAAAACCTCTTTTATTAAAGATGCCTCGATTAAACTCGGCGCGATCAAGCCTTGGATTAATTTAAAGAAAATAATTATCTTTGCCGCAATCGCCGTAATTTTTATATTTTTAGGGGCCAGTTTAATTAAGCTTGTTTCCTTTCGGCCGAAGAGCCGGTTAGAAAAAGCTAAAATTTCTATGCCGGTTTCGACAGCGAAAGCCTATTCTTTGCAAAATAAAATTAATAAAGACCTCTCTGGAGGGTTTACTTTGGGGATATTTGCGCGGGGTAAATCTTGGATTTCGGTGAAAGTTGACGGAAAGGTTGTTTTTCATGGTGTGCTTGCCCGCGGCCGTTCGGAAACCTGGCAGGCTCGCGAAAAAGTGGATTTATCTTTGGGGGATGCCGGAGCGGTTGAGCTGCAGGTTAATGACCAGCGCTTTGCTAATCTCGGCCGGCGCGGACAGTCTTTAAAGAACATCGTGATTAATAAAGAAGGCTTAAAAATCTCCCGATGAAACAAAAAATAGGAATATTGACTTTAGGCTGCCCTAGAAATTTGGTGGATGCTGAAGCCTTGGCCGGGCGGCTTAATTTTAAAGATTATTCTATTGTTGATGATCTTACTCAAGCCGGCGTAGTTTTAGTGAATACCTGTGCTTTTATCGAAGAGGCAAAGCGTGAATCCATTGATGCGATTTTGGATTTGATTGAGTTAAAAAAACAGGGGAAAATTAAAAAAATAATTGTCTACGGTTGTTTGGCGCAGCGTTATAAGAATTTAGCCAAAGAATTACCGCAAGTAGACGCTTTTGTGGGGACACTGGGGTTGAATCATGAATCAAAAAGATTCGCGCTTACCCCGAAACACTACGCTTATTTGAAAATCTGCGAAGGCTGTGTAAATCAGTGCAGTTATTGCGTCATTCCTAAGATTAAAGGCGGCTTAGAGAGCCTGGATGAGCCGTCGATCATTCAGAAAGTAAAACGTTTTAATCAAGATAAGCTCGCGGAGTTAAATATTATCGGCCAGGATATCACTGGTTTTGGCATCGATACTTCCGGGGTGAGTCAATTAACCGGACTTTTAGGCAAGATCATTAGTCAGGCTTCGGATATTGGATGGATCCGTCTTTTATATTTGAATCCGCAGCGGATTAGCGATGAGCTGTTGGAGTTGGTTAACAGTTGCGGTAAGATATGTAAATATATTGATTTACCGATACAACATGTTAATAATCGCATCCTAAAGTTGATGCACCGTCCGATGACTAAGGAGGCGATTATAGATTTAATTAAAAAAATCCGCAAAGCCATTCCCGGGGTCTATTTGCGGACTTCTTTAATTGTTGGTTTTCCTTCAGAGACAGAAAAAGAATTTAATGAGCTGTTGGAATTTGTCAAAGCGGTAAAATTTCAAAGGTTGGGGGCTTTTATTTATTCCCGGGAGGAAGGCACTGCGGCTTTTAATTTTAAGGGGCAGATTTCCCAACAGTTAAAACAGGAAAGGTTCGATAAGATCATGTTGGCGCAGCGTCAGGTAGCTGCGGATCTAAATGCTAAACTTTTAAGTAAGACCATTTCTGTTTTGGTCGAGGAAAAACAGGATGGGGTGTATATCGGGCGCAGTCAGGGGGATGCCCCGGAGGTCGATGGAGTAGTTTACATTAATACTCAGCAGGCATTAAAAATAGGGAAATTTGTTCAGGTAAAAATCACGGATACTTTAGAATACGATTTAGTTGGGGAGGTAGTATCATGAATTTAGCTAATCGATTAACCATCTCGCGAATTTTATTAACTTTTGTGTTTATGTTTTTTTTATTTTGTAATGGGCTTTGGCCTAAGGCAATTAGTTTGGTGGTTTTTATCCTGGCGGCTTTATCCGATTATTTCGATGGGATGATTGCGCAGCGGATGAATATGGAGACGGATTTTGGCAGGTTGATGGATCCGATCGCGGATAAAATTTTAGTTTTGGCGGCTTTTGCCGCATTTGTGCAGCTGCAATTAATTGATGCTTGGATGTTTGTGATTATTGTTTCCCGGGAAATTTCCATTACTTCGATGCGCCTGTTCGCGTTAAATAAGGGCAAGGTGTTATCAGCGGCCCGCGCCGGTAAACATAAGACTGTTTTGCAGATGGCCGTTATTTTTACAATCTTAGGTTTTATTTTACTTAAGGAAATTGTGTTAAAATATTACACTTGGAATCCGGCCTGGGAAAAAGTTTTCCGCCAAGGGATATTTTTCTTGATGCTGGTGACGGTGGGATTAACTCTTTATTCCGGGTTATCGTATCTTTGGCAAAATCGTAAAGTAATTACCCGCCTGTGAGATTAAAAAGTTCAGTTGATTTTTTAGTTAAGGCCGTCAGTACGGTTTTTTTTATCGGTTATCTGCCGTTAGTACCGGGTACTTTTGGTAGTATCTTCGGGGTGGGGGTATTCTTTTTACTTAAGGGTGTTGCGGCTTTAACTTATTTTTTGTTTATTATCGGTATGATCGCCTTAGGGTTAATTACGAGCGGCCGGACGGAAAGGCTGTTAAATAAAAAAGATCCGGGCTGTATTGTTATTGACGAAGTGGCAGGTATGCTGATCGCGCTTAGTTTTATGCCCCATGATCTTAAAATAATTTTTTTAGCTTTTTTGATCTTTCGTATTTTAGATACGCTAAAACCATTTCCCGCCGGAAGATTGCAGCATTGGCAGGGTTCTGGCGGAGTGATGTCGGATGATTTAATCGCCGGTATTTACACGAATATTGTACTTCTATTAATTTTAAAGTTAAATCTGCGCGTATAATAAACGCAGGGCTTCACCAACAGACTTATTGCGAATAACTTCCCTCTGTCCAGGTAGTAAAAATAACCGACAGAGGGTTTTATTTTTACTGGCGAGCGCTATAAATACTGTGCCAACAGGTTTAGTTGTCGTCGCTCCTGTTGGCCCGGCAATTCCGGTAATACTGATGCCAAAATCGGCACCTGTTTTTTTGCGGACGTTCTTAGCCATTAATATTGCTACTTGGCGGGAGACCGCGCCGTATTTGGTAATTGTTTTAGCGGGTATATTGAGAATCTTTTGTTTTGATTCATTGCTGTAAGTAACTACACCTAAAATAAAATAATTTGAAGATCCTGGCAGGCTGGTTAAGAGGTTAGAAAGTTGGCCTCCGCTGCAGGATTCGGCAACCGCGACGGTTTTTTCTTTCTTGAGCAATTGGTGATGTATTGAGGCTAGAATTTTATTAAGCATAATTGCATTATAACCGTTTTTAATTGTATTGACAAGGCTAGTTTATCTGTTAAAATAAGAGCAATTAATCTTTAGGGCAAGGTGAAAATCCTTACCGGCGGTCTAGCCCGCGAGCAAGCGCAAGAATTCAGTGTTTGCAGATCTGGTGAGATTCCAGAGCCGATGGTGCCGTTTTACGGCGAAAGTCCAGATGAGAGAAGATTAAAATTAATACGCCCGAAGATTCTGTTTCGGGTTTTTTTGTTTAACTGGGGGCAAAAGAAAGAAAAGTTTATGTTTAATTCTATTCCAGAAATTTTAGAAGATTTAAAAGCCGGGTTAATGGTTATTGTCGTTGACGATGAAGATCGTGAGAACGAGGGTGATTTGGTGATGGCGGCTTCCAGCGTCAAGTCTGCCGACATTAATTTTATGGCTAAATTTGGCCGGGGCCTGATTTGTGTCCCCATGGAAGAGGAGCGGCTGCGCTTTTTGAAGCTTGATCCGATGCTGAAGAATACTTTGCAAACGATCAGTGAAGATCCTTTTAAGACCGCCTGGATGATTTCAGTTGATGCGGCCAAGGGGATTAGCACGGGTATTTCTGCGGGTGATCGGGCCAGAACCATTGAAGTTTTGATTAACGCGCAAACCAAGCCGGAAGACCTGGTGCGTCCCGGGCATATCTTTCCTTTACGTTCACGCCGCGGGGGAGTTTTAGTCAGGGCCGGGCATACGGAAGCGAGTTTGGATTTGATGCGTTTGGCCGGGCTTTATCCGGCCGGAGTAATTTGCGAGATTATGAATGATGACGGGAGTATGGCCCGCCTGCCGCAGCTTTTGGAGTTTGCGCAAAAGCACAGTTTAAAGATCTGTACGATTGCCAGCCTGATTGAGTATCGCCGCAAGAGCGAAAAGCTGGTGGAGGCGATTGTGCAGACCAAGTTACCCACGAAATTCGGGGAGTTTAAATTAATTATTTATCGCGATCAAACTAATAATCAGACGCATATTGCTTTATGCATGGGGAGCTGGTCAGCGGAATCGGTATTGGTACGCGTGCATTCGGAATGCTTAACCGGGGATGTTTTTGGTTCATTGCGCTGTGACTGCGGACGGCAATTAGAGAAAGCCATGCAGATGATTAGTTTGGAAAAAAAAGGCGTGATTCTTTATATGCACCAAGAAGGCCGCGGTATCGGATTAGTCGAGAAGCTGCGCGCTTATAACCTTCAGGATCAGGGGATGGACACGGTCGAGGCTAATGAAGCATTGGGGCATAAAGCGGATTTGCGCGATTATGGCATTGGCGCTCAGATTCTGGTAGATCTGGGGATTAAACAGATCAGGTTGTTAACGAATAACCCGCGTAAGATTGTCGGTTTAGAAGGTTATGGTTTAAAGGTTTCTCAGCGGGTACCTTTAGAGATCAAGCCCAATGCTTTGAATTATAAATACCTTAAAACGAAGAAAGAGAAGTTGGGGCATCAGATAGATATTTAAGAGAGTAGATAGTAGTTGGTAGGTAGCAGGTAGGTAAAAGATTATTAAAATGAGAAGGAGGCTAAAATGGTAAAAGTGATTGAAGGTAAGTTGTTAGCAAAGGGGATGAGTTTCGGGTTGGTGGCTTCGCGATTTAATGATTTTATGACTAAGGACCTGGTGAGCGGTTGTGTGGATACCCTGGTTAGGCACGGCGCAGAAGATAAAGATATTACCGTAGCCTGGGTTCCCGGGGCATTTGAGATTCCTTTGGTGGCTCAGAAAATGGCCAATACTAAATCATTTGATGCCTTAATTTGTTTAGGTACGGTTATCCGGGGAGCGACTCCGCATTTTGATTATATTGCTGCGGAAGTTGCTAAAGGGGTGGCTAAAGTTTCTTTGGATAGCGGACGGCCGGTTATCTTTGGCGTAATTACGGCGGATAGTATTGAACAGGCCATCGAGCGCGCCGGTTCTAAGGATGGTAATAAAGGTAAGGATGCGGCACTTTCGGCGATTGAGATGATCAGTTTATCCAACCAATTAAAATAAACGCATGAGAAAACGGACGAAAGCACGTGAATATGTATTGCAGATGCTCTATCAGGTTGACATTACCCGGAGTAATTGGCAGGAGGTTTTAGAAAATTTTTCTGCCGGCAATGACCGCCAGGATTTGTCCGGTGAGCTCAAAGATTTTTCCGCTGAGCTGTTGGCGGGGGTAGTAGAACACCTGCCGGAGATTGACAAAAAAATCAGTAAATATGCGGCGAATTGGCAGCTTGAGCGTATGGCATTTGTGGACCGCAATATTATGCGCTTGGGTTGTTTCGAACTTTTGTTCCGTGAGGATATCCCGCCTAAAGTGACGATTAATGAAGCGGTCGAGCTCGCCAAGAAATATTCCGGCCTGGAGTCGGGTAAGTTTGTGAATGCGATACTGGATCAAATAAAAATTGAAAAAGAAAAATGAAGTTTGCTGATTTACATGTGCATACATCTTGCAGTGACGGCACATACACACCGGCGCAGTTAATTAAGGAAGGAATCCAGCGGGGAATTTCTTGCCTGGCGATCGTGGATCATGATACGACCGCGGCGCTGGAGGAAGCATCCGCGCAAGCTCACGGAGGGGATTTAGAGATTATCCCGGGTATTGAATTAACCGCCCAGCATGAAAATCAAGAGATACATATACTGGGATATTTCCTGGATTATCGTAATCGAAAATTGCTTGAAAAATTAAAACTGGTTCAACTTGACCGCATTGAGCGGGTTTATAAAATTATCGAGAATTTAAAGGAGCTCGGATTAAAGCTTGACCCCCAGACGGTTTTTCGGATTTCCGGCAAGGCTACCGTGGGTAGAATGCATATTGCCAGGGCGCTAGTGGAAGATGGCTGGGTAGATTCTACGGCGGAGGCGTTTCGTAAATATATCGGTGATAAATCCCCGGCTTATGTTTTAGGTTTCCGGATTTCTGTTCCGGAAGCAATTAAATTAATTCATCATGCCGGCGGCGTGGCGGTCTTAGCCCATCCGTATATGCTGCGCAATGATGCATTGATTACGGAATTCGCAGGTTATGGGCTTGAGGGTATTGAAGTGTATTATCCAGAACACTCCCAAGCCATGGTTAATTTTTATTTAAATTTAGCTAAAAAACTGAATCTTTTAGTTACCGGAGGAACGGATTTTCACGGCAGCGCAAAACCCCAGATAAAATTAGGGATGATTAAAGTACCGCTAGAGTTGGTAGAGAAATTACGGCAGGCTAAAAAATGATTAAATCGCACGATGAATATTATATGGGGTTGGCTTTAAAATTGGCGCTTAAGGCTAAAGGAAAAACCAGCCCCAATCCCTTAGTGGGCGCGATTGTGGTAAAAGCGGATAAAATTGTCGGCCGCGGTTTTCATGCTAAGGCCGGCTTTGCGCATGCGGAGATTGTCGCTTTAGACCAAGCGGGGAAAAAAGCCTTTGGCGCGACTTTGTATGTTACGCTTGAGCCTTGCGCGCATACCGGCCGCACCCCGCCATGTATTAATCGTATTGTCGAAAGCGGGATAAAAGAAGTGGTGGTGGGGATGATTTATCCCAATCCTTTAAATAATGGCAAAGGTATTATTTTTCTTAAACAGAATAATATTAAAGTAAGGGTGGGGGTTTTAGAGAAACAATTAAAAAAGATCAATGAGAGTTTTATTAAATATATTACCACCAGAATTCCTTTTGTTACCGTTAAAGTCGCCGAGTCTCTCGATGGCCGGATTGCTACCCGTACTGGTGATTCTAAGTGGATTACTTCGGATAAGTCACGGGCTTTTGCGCACAGAATACGTAAGGATTATGATGCGATTATGGTCGGGGTGAACACCGTGTTACGTGACAACCCCAGTTTAAATGCCTGGTTTTCTCAGAAGAAATTAATTAAGATCATTGTTGATAGTAATTTAAGTATCTCGGAGAATTCGAATATCTTTGCCGGAGAGAGTCAGGTAATTATTATTACACTAGCTTGCCGGCCGGGACAGGAAACAGAGAATCGTAAAAGCTTAGCGGCGAAAGCCAAGATTCTTGAGGTGAAGGAGAAAGCCGGCCAGATTAATTTACGCGATGCCTTAAAAAAGTTAGCCCGATTGCAAATAAGCAATATTATGGTGGAAGGCGGAGGCACTTTGATTGGTTCTCTTTTTGATGAAAGGCTGGTGGATAAGATTTTATTTTTTATCAGCCCTAAGATTATCGGGGGTAAAGACGCGGTTTCTTCGGTGATGGGCAATGGAGTCAAGCGCATTGATCAAGCGATAAAATTACGTGAATTAAAGATCCGGCGTTTTGATGAAGAATTTTTAATTGAAGCCATGGTGGGTTAAGATGTTTACGGGAATCGTTGAAGAATTAGGGCGAATAAAAAATATAACCACAAGATCAGGAGTTATGTATTTAGAGATCAGTGCGAAAGAGATTTTGCTTGAGACTAAGATTGGCGATAGTATTGCGGTTAATGGCGTATGCCTTACGGTAGTTTCTCTGGGTGAATATTCGGTTAGCTTTGAGGTTATTCAGACAACCAGTAAGAACACCAATCTGGGATTATTAAAAATCGGGCAGGCAGTTAATCTGGAGCGCAGCCTTAAGGTAGGAGATCGCGTTAGCGGACATTTTGTCAGCGGGCACATTGATTGCTTGGGTTCAGTACGCAGAAAATCTCTGCGCAATGGAAATTTAGAGCTGGCCGTGGCAATCCCGCCTTTATTTATGAAGTATTGCCTTTCCAAAGGTTCGATATCTTTGGATGGGGTAAGTCTAACTTTAGCTGATCAGCGTGCCAATCTGATTAGTGTTAACATTATTCCGCATACTTTTAAAAATACCACCCTAAGTTTTAAGGGACCCTCGGATAAATTGAATGTAGAGTTCGATATTCTCGCCAAAAGGAATCCCGTCTAATCCTTTCTATTATTGCGCATACTCTAGATTTCTGATATACTAATTAAATATTTGACAGTTTTATCGGGGCGTGGCTCAGCTTGGTAGAGCGCAGCGTTCGGGACGCTGAGGTCACAGGTTCAAGTCCTGTCGCCCCGACATAAATTTCATGGCTAAACAATTACACCTTTTTTATTCCGGCAGAGTTCAGGGGATAGGGTTTCGTTATTTTGTTTTAAATATTGCCAGTCAGCTAAAAATCTCTGGTTGGGTAAAGAATTTAGATGATGGCCGAGTAGAAATTATCGCGCAAGCCAGCGAAGATATACTTAAAAATTTTCTTCAGGAAATTAATCAGCAGTTCTGCGGCAGTATCAAAGATTCAAATACAGAGTGGCTCCCTGCCAGCGGTGAGCTTAGTGGTTTCCAAATTAAATTCTAGTTTAAAAATAATCAAAATGCCCGCTTCAGTTGAAAACAAAATCGGAAAATTAAAAGATAAGCTGCGCAAACATGATTATCTTTATTATGTCTTAAGCCGGCCGGTGATTGCGGATAAAGAATATGACGATTTAATGCGGCAGCTCATTGCTCTGGAAGATAAATACCCGCAATACCGCAGCGATGATTCTCCGAGTCAGCGCTTAAGCGCAGGAATCAGCGCGGGGTTTAAGACGGTAAAACATAACGCCGGAATGTATTCTTTAGATAATACTTATTCTCTTGATGAGTTAAGGGATTGGGATGAACGCGTACGTAAGGGATTGGGCAAAAATACTGTTTATGAGTACGTGGCGGAACTTAAGTTTGACGGAGTAAGTATAAATTTAGCGTACCAAAACGGTAAATTAACGATTGGCTCAACCCGTGGCGACGGGCAAACCGGTGAAGATGTCACGGCGAACATAAAAACTATCCGCGCGATTCCTTTGGTATTTTTGCCTAAGTCGGCGCCGGATTTTATTGAGGTGCGCGGGGAAGTCTATATCGATAAACAGGATTTTCTAAAAATTAATCAAGAACGCCTTAAGGCGCAGGATGACTTGTTCGCCAATCCGCGCAATGCTACCAGCGGTTCTTTGAAATTATTAGATAGCAATCTGGTGGCGAAGCGCCGCCTTAATTTTTTTGCGCATTCTTTAGGGGCTTACCGCGGCCAGGAAATTAACACGCAATGGGATTTTTTAGCTAAATTAAAAGATTGGGGTATGCGCCTGAATTCAAATTCCGCGCTTTGCGGCGGTATTGAAGAGGTGATTAATTATTGTAACCATTGGCAGAATAAACGTGATGAACTTACTTATGAAATTGACGGGATTGTGGTTAAATTAAATAGTTTTTCACAACAGCGGGAGTTGGGTTTTACGGCCAAGAGCCCGCGCTGGGCAGTGGCTTATAAGTTTCCTGCCCGGCAAGCCACCACTGAGGTGTTAGGAATCAGCGTCAATGTTGGGCGGACCGGAGTAATTACTCCTACGGCGCAGCTGGAGCCGGTAGAATGTTCCGGGGTGATGATCAGTAATGCTACTTTGCATAATTTTGATGAAATCGAAAGATTAGGATTACGGGAAGGTGACCGCGTGCTGATTGAGCGGGCCGGAGATGTCATCCCTAAGGTCGTAAAAGTGGTAGAACAAAAAGGCAAACATCCTTATCGTAAACCTGAAAAATGCCCGGCTTGCGGAGAAAAGATTATTAAAGAAAAAGCCGAGGATGTGGCTTACCGCTGTATTAATTCTGATTGTCCGGCTCAGCTTGAGCGGGCGCTTTTGCATTTTGCCAGCCGCGATGCTTTGGATATCGAAGGCCTGGGTGAGGCGGCCATCGCGCAGTTGGTAAAATTGGGATTATTAAAGAGTTTAGCGGATATTTATAAACTTAAAATTAACAGCCTTTTAAAGTTAGAGTTATTTAAAGAAAAAAAAGCCAATAATCTTTTAAAGGCGATTGAGAAAAGTAAAACTCAACCCTTAGCGCGTCTAATTTTTGCTTTAGGAATCCGCCATGTTGGGCAGAAGGCGGCTTATACATTGGCGCAGGAGTTTGCGGATTTGGATAAACTTGCGCAAGCGAGGTTTGAAGATTTGGATGAAATTCCGGAGATCGGCCAGGTGATGGCCAGTTTTACCGTAGACTATTTTAGTCTTGGCCGGACCAAAAAATTGATTCAGGAGTTGAAGAATTACGGCTTGAATATGCGTCAGAAAGTTACTCAGATTAAACCAAATAAATTATCCGGCAAAACCGTAGTTTTTACCGGCCAGCTGGATGGATTTAGCCGTTCTGAAGCAGAGCAGCTGGTGCGTCAATCCGGAGGCTCAGCCTCTTCGAGCGTGAGCCGTAAAACTGATTTCTTGATCGCCGGTGAGAAGGCCGGCACAAAATTTGATCAGGCTAAAGAATTAGGGGTAAAAATTATTAGTGAGGCGGAATTCAAGGAGATGCTTAAATGAGGATAAAAAGAATATTATCGGTTTTATTGTTTTGTTTTTTGTTGCTGGATTTATTAGGCTGCGAAGCTTTTACGCGCAAATTTACCCGTAAATCTAAGAAATCGGATGCGGCGGTAGAGATGGTGCTTGTTCCGGAAGAGTATAAAGGGCCGCAGATGACTAAAGAAGAGCTCTACCGGCAGTACTATCTTTATTGGAGCTCTTGGCAGGATGAATTAATTAATGCGTTTATCCAGAAGTCAAGCTTGAAGAAAAAAGCAGATTGCGCTCAAGAGGCATTAAAGAATCTGGTTAATCTAAAAATGATGCTGGTTGCTGATGCCCAGAAAAATCTTGATTTAGAGATTACCAAGCTCAGTGATCTGCTGGATGATATAAAAAGCGATGCTTATGGGGTCAATGACAGCCGGAATCTCCAGATGCTTGAGCGGATTAAGGCCAGTATTCATCGGGGTTTTATTTATCCTAAGATAAGGAATTATTTGAAATGATCCTGGAAACAATTAACGTCGGTCCGATGCAGGTCAATTGCTATGTGCTTGCCTGTGCCAGCGGCGGCGAGGCGATCATTATCGATCCCGGTGATCAGTATTCTAAGATCAAGGCGGTTTTAGATCGGCATAAATTAAAACCGGCGCTGGTGATTAATACGCATGGGCATTATGATCATATCGGAAGCGATGATGAATTCGGAGTTTTGGTTTATGTGCATAAAAATGATCTGCCGATGCTGATCGATGCCCGGAAGAATCTTTCCGCTAGTTTTTCATTAGCCTATAAAGTTGGTTCGAAGATTAAAACTTTAGAAGATAAGGAAATTATTAAATTAGATTGCTTAGAGCTGGAAGTGATGCATCTGCCCGGCCATACTTGCGGCGGTATCGGTTTGTTAATGAAAAAACCGCAAACGGATATTATTTTTACCGGGGATACTTTGTTCCATCAGGGGGTGGGGCGCTGGGATTTACCGGGAGGCAGCCGGCAGGAATTAGAGAAAGCCATTAGGGAAAAATTATTTATTTTGCCGGCGCAGACCAAGGTTTATCCAGGGCATGGAGCTCTAACCACGATTGGGCAGGAAAAGAGCAGCAATGCGTTGGGATTATTATGAAAGAGCTTATTGATTCATTTCTAGACTATCTTTCGGTTGAGCGCGCCCTGGCTAAAAATACTATTCTGGCGTATCGAGCGGATTTGAATCTTTATTTGGATTTTATCAATCAGCGCGGGATTGTCGTGCTTTCTAAAGCTACTAAAAACGATATCGTGGAATTTATGCTTTTTCAAAAAGCTCAAGGCATACTTCCGGTGAGTATTTCGCGCCGGCTGGCCGCGATACGGATGTTTCATCGTTTTTTAGCCCGGGAAAGAGTTTTAAAAAGCGACCCGACGACTTTGATTGATTCTCCTAAATTGTGGAAGAAGATTCCGGACGCTCTTTCTTTAAATGAAGTGGAAGCATTAATCAGTCAGCCGGATGTGCGAAATAAGCAGGGGGCCAGGGATAAGGCAATCTTAGAAACACTTTATGCCACCGGAATGCGGGTGTCGGAATTGAGTAATCTGAAAACTAATAATGTTAATTTAGATATCGGGTTTTTACGTTGTATCGGAAAAGGCAATAAAGAGCGGGTTATTCCATTGGGCAAAAAAGCTATCCAGAGTATTAATCGTTATCTAGAGTTTAGCCGGCGGCATTTTTTAAAAAATAAAACTTCCGAGTTCCTTTTTATCAGCCGCTCTGGAGCTAAATTATCCCGGCAATCAGTTTGGAAACTGGTTAAGCGGTATGCTCAAGAGGCTAAAATTAAAAAAACGATCAAAGTGCATACTCTGCGGCATTCATTTGCTACGCATTTATTGGAGAGAGGCGCGGATTTGCGTTCCGTGCAGGAGATGCTTGGGCATTCTAATATTTCCACTACCCAGATTTATACGCATATTGATAAAGAGCGGTTAAAAACTATTCATAAAATGTTTCATCCACGGCCATAAAGGCAGTAGTTAGCAGATAGCAGATAGTGAGAAGATGAAAGACTATTTAAAAAAATTACCCCGTGAATTAAAAGAAGTTATTCGTCAGATTTGCGAAGTTTCTTTAGAGACGAAGATGCCGGCATATCTGGTGGGGGGATGTTTGCGCGATTTAATTTTAGGGGTTAAGAATTTAGATTTAGATATTGCCATTGAAGGTGAAGGCATTATTTTTGCCCGGCATTTGGCGCAAAAATTAAAAGCAACTTCAAAAACTCATCCGCGATTTAAAACAGCGGTTTTAATGCTTCCGAATGGGTTAAAGGTGGATATTGCTACTACGCGGCAGGAAAAATATCCCTATTCCGCAGCGCTTCCGGTAGTGAGTGCAGGGCGTTTAAAGGAAGATTTGAAACGCCGGGATTTTACGGTTAATGCGCTGGCGATAATTTTAACGGAAGGTAAACATCAAGAAATAATTGACCCTTATGGCGGCTTAGCGGATTTGGCTTCCGGCAGGATTCGTATTTTACATGATTTAAGTTTTAAGGATGATCCGACGCGGATATTCAGGGCGATACGTTTTAGTCAGCGTTTTGATTTTGAAATTGAGCCTAAAACATTACGGTTACTTAAGGAGGCAATTAATGCCGGCGCGCTAGATCAGGTAAGTTCTCACCGGATGCGCGATGAATTGATCTTGATACTTAAAGAGCAGGATCCCTTTAGGCCGCTAAAACAACTTGCGGATTTAGGAGCGTTGTCGGTAATCAGCGCTAAGCTAAAAATTGGCAAATCCACACAGGTTTTGTTTAAATCTATTAATAATAAAATTGCTTGGTTTACTAAAAATTTTCCCGCGCGCCGGCCGCTGGATACCTGGCTAGTTTATTTCGCGGGGCTTTTGGAGCCGCTGACGCATTCTCAAATTACCATGCTGATGTACCGTTTAGGCCTCTGTAAGGGTGATCAAAAGCGGGTGAGCAGTTATTATCGGGGGCGCGGTAAATTTATTTCTGTTTTGAGTAAAAAGCAGCTGGCGCCTGAACTAATTTTCAGCCTGCTTGAGCCTTTAAGCTATGAAGCGATTATTTTACTTAGTGTTAGATCGCAAAACAAAAATTTTAAAAAGCATTTAATTGATTTTTTAAAGATTTATAACGGTATGCGCCTTTGCGTCCGCGGAAGCGATTTGCATAAATTAGGTGTTTTACCGGGAGCTGCGTATCAAAAGATATTTGCTAAAGTATTTGCGGCCAAGCTTAACGGAGAAGTAAAAAATCGTCAAACTGAACTGGCTTTGATTAAAAAAATGGTGCAAGGAAAGTGTAAACAGAAACGGAGCGTAGAAAATGTCTAGGCATGAGCGCGTGGAGGAGGCAATTAAAAAAGAGGTAAGTCTGATTATTCATGATGAGCTTAAAGATCCGCGGATAGGTTTTGTGACGATCACCCGGGTAGAGTTGTCGAAGGATTTAAGAAACGCGAAAATATTCTATAGTGTTTTAGGCAAAGAGGATGCTTGTAAAAAAACCAAGCTGGCTTTAGATTCTGCGGTCGGTTATATCCGCAGTTTAGTTGCTCAGAGGATTAATATGCGTTTTGCCACTGAGCTGATGTTTTGCGAGGATCATTCTACTGAGCATAGTGTCAAAATCCAGGAAATTCTAAACAAACTCAAGGAATTGCCTGCGAAAGACGCGAATGGATCCGACACTCCAGGGGGAAAGCCTGATGAGCATAAATAAAATTTGCCAAAGTATAAAGAAGTACCGTAATTTTTTGATCACTGCGCATGTCAGTCCGGAAGGCGATGCTTTGGGGTCGCAATTAGGGTTTTATAACCTGGTTAAAAAGCTCGGTAAACAGGCAATGATTATCAGTGATGATCAATTGCCCTATGGATATGATTTTCTTCCCGGGATTGAGCGGATTCAGCGTTTAGGCAAGGAACTTAAATATATTAAATTTGATTGTTTAGTGGCCTTAGATTGCGCAGATTTAAAACGTACCGGCAGGGTCTATCAGCTTAACTTTGATCATCAGCCGGTTTTAAATATTGATCACCACATCAGTAATCAAGCTTTTGGCGATGTAAATTGGGTGGATGCGCAAGCTTCTTCTTGTTCGGAGATGATTTATCGTCTGCACAAGCGGTTAGGTTTAGCGATGGATAAAGATACGGCTTTAGTTTTATATACGGGCATGATGACCGATACGGGATCTTTCCGTTATTCGAACACTTCCAGCAGCACGTTTAAAGCTGCGGCGGAACTTTTAAGGTTTGGAGTTAACGTCGCGCAGGTTTATCGTCAGACATATGAAAATATTCCCGCGGCAGAGGTAGAATTATTGCTTAAATTTTTATCAAAAATCAAATTCTTTGGCCAGGGTAAAATTGCCGTTTTCCAGATTGATCCGCAGTTAATCCAGGGTAAGAAAACGAGGATTGATTTGGCGGATCAGTGCTTAAGTTTTGGCCGGTCAATTAAGGGGGTTGAGGTAGTGGCATTGTTTAAGAGTTATACGGATTCTAAATCTCGGATCCGCGTTAACTTAAGAAGCCAGGGCCGGGTGGACGTAAATAAGATTGCCGCATTTTTTGGAGGGGGAGGGCACAAGACTGCGGCCGGTTGCACTATCGGCGGTAGTTTTTTAGCTGTGCGCGGCAAAGTGGTGGATAAGATTTGTCAGGCTTTGAAAAAATATTAAAATGAAAATTATTTATGGAATTGGAAAAATCGGAAAGTTCATCCGGCCGGTTGTCGCTTTGGGGGTTTTTGACGGCTTACATCTTGGCCATCGTAATATTTTACAGGCGGCAGTCAGAAAGGCCGGCCAAATTAAAGGCACCAGTTTAGTGCTGACTTTTTTCCCGCATCCGCAAGGGAAAAAGAGCCTGTATTCTTTGGAACATCGGCTTAAGCTAATTGCCGAGTTAGGGGTAGATGTATGCGTAGTGATTAATTTCACGAAGAGTTTTGCAAAAATAAGCGCCCGGGATTTTATTGAAAAAATACTTATTAGGAAAATCCGGGTAAGTTATGTTTATGTCGGAAGGAATTTCCGTTTCGGCTGCCGGGCTTTGGGAGATTATCGGCGCTTAATTGACAGCGCGAAAAAATATAAATTTGGGCTGAGAATCTTTAAGGTCGTCAGATTAAAAGGCCTAACGGTGAGTAGTACCGCCATCAGGGAATTAATCAAAAATTCCGAAATTAATAAAGCCCGGAAGTTGCTTGGCCGGCGGGTGAGTGTTTTAGGGACAGTGGCCAGGGGCAGCCGGCTGGGCCGGTTATTAGGATTTCCTACGGCGAATATTAATGCGCATCATGAAGTAATACCTCCGGCGGGTATTTACGCGGTGCAGATTATATTTTCCAAAAAAAAGTATAACGGCGTCTGTTACATCGGTAGAAGGCCGACCATTGATCTGCATAACAAAAGACTGCGCATTGAAGTTCACCTATTTAATTTCCATAAAAATATTTATGGAAAAGTGCTGGAGATTCAATTTATAAAATTAATTCGGCCAGATGAAAAATTTGCTACTTTGGAAGATCTTTCAATTCAAATTCAAAAAGATATTATTTCCTGTCGTAAGATTCTCTAATCTCCACCGGCTGCACCACCATCTCTAGGGATTTAGACGATACTATCCACAACTGATTGTATTTACGGTATTTAGAAAATTTTTTTCTTGACAAAAGGGGGTATTTTATCTATACTTTGTACATAAGTGGATAGAAGTGGAGTAAAGTGGAAGGAAGAGAAAAATGTTTTACGGCGAGTTTGAACATTCTATAGACCGTAAGGGGCGTTTGATACTGCCCGCTAAATTTCGCGAAGTGGCCAAGAATCAATTCGTAGAAAAGTTTTTTGTTACCCGCGGCCTGGATAAATGTCTTTTTATGTTTTCTGAGGAGGAGTGGCGTTCTCAAGAAAATAAATTCAAAACAATGTCTTTTACTAAGCAACAGCCGCGTACTTTTAACCGGTTGTTTTTTAGCGGCGCAGTCGATGTTAGTTTTGATAAGCAGGGCAGGATTCTTCTGCCGCAATATTTAAAAGATTTTGCCGAGATCAAAAAAGATGTAATGATCGTCGGTGTTTCCAGCCGTATTGAAATTTGGGCGAAAAATTTGTGGCATGATTTTTACGCCAATCATCAAGAGTCTTTTGAAGAAATTGCGGAAAAATTATTGGAAGTATAAATGTTAGAAAACGCGCTGCATGTTCCGGTGATGTTATCGGAAGTATTAGATTATTTGAAACTTAAACCGGGTCAGGTGATCGTGGATGCAACTTTGGGAACGGGCGGGCATTCCGCGGAGATCTTAAAAAGAATCACTCCCGGCGGCAGATTGATCGGGATTGACCGTGATGAAAACTCATTAGAGATTTGCCGTCAAAGATTGGCTGAATTTAAAGAAAACACCGAATTTGTGCATGCGAATTTTGTGGATTTAGATCAAGTTTTGGCTAATCTTGGCATCCAGAAGATTGATGGCATTGTTTTTGATTTAGGAATTTCCAGCTATCAGCTGCAGGATGCCCAGAGAGGTTTTAGTTTTCAGCAGGAGGGTCCGCTAGATATGCGCCTGGATAAGAGTAGTTATATTTCCGCGTATGATTTAGTCAACAATCTTAATGAAAACGAAATTTCTCAGATGCTTTGGAATTTTGGGCAGGAACGCTGGCATAACCGTATTGCGCATTTACTGGTTCAACAGCGCAAAGACGAGCCCATCTCGACGACTAAGCAGTTAGCAAATTTAGTGATGCGGGCGATCCCGCAGCGTTACCGCCGAAGTTATTACCGGATTCATCCGGCCACGCGTACTTTTCAAGCGGTGCGCATCGCGGTAAATCGAGAATTAGAAATCCTGGAGAATGCGGTTAAAAAAGCGGTTGATGTTTTAGCAAGGCAAGCTAGAATATGTGTTATTTCATTTCATTCATTGGAAGATCGCGTAATTAAACATACATTCCGCGCGCTTAAAGCCGACGGATTAATTGATATTGTTACTCCCAAGCCCCGGACACCGGACTATCGCGAAATAGAAGCAAATCCTTCTAGCCGCAGTTCTAAATTCAGGGTTGCGGAAAGGATCTAAAATTATATGAAACTGACTAAGTTTTTTTCTGTGGTTGTATTTATCACTTCATTTTCTGTGCTCTATGTTTATCAGCAGAGTGAGATCTTTCGGTTGGCTTATTTAGGCCAAAAGAAACAGGCGGTTTTTACAGAACTACTGGATAAAAATACCGCATTAAGATATAATATTAATAAGAGTTCTTCTTTGGTAAATATCGGCGCGCGGATTAACAGTACCAATGATTTTGGCATGCCGGATAATTACCGTTTTGTTAAATTTATTTCTTCCTCCGCGGGTTTAAAGCTTGCACCGCAGAGTCAGGCTCAGGAAGGTTTGTTGGCGCGGATTTTTAGTTTAAAGCGGGAAGCTCAAGCAAAGACAGTTAACCCCTAATATTTATTACTCCTAAGGAAGACTAGTGTATATCAGTAATTATCGCCGGAAATGTGAGGCGGTATTTTTGGTTTTTTTTGTATTTATTTTGTTTTGCGTCGGCCGTCTTCTTTTTATTCAATTCTTCCGTTCGGATTATCTTATTTCCGTAGCTAAAAAACAGCATAATCAACTTGTCGAGCTAGAGCCGCGGCGCGGAGCAATCTATGACTGTAATCTTAAAGCGCAGGCATTTAACATGTCGATGGATTCTCTTTATGCGGTGCCCAATGCTATTCGTAATAAAGAAACGGTGATCGATCAATTGTTGCCGATATTAGGAGTAAAGCGCAGCTACCTTGAGGAAAGGTTAAGCCGTAAAAAATCATTTATCTGGCTGGTGCGTAAGCTTACTCCAGAGAGATCTGGAGAAATTAAGCAGTTGAATATTAAGGGGCTGGGTTTTCTTAAAGAGACGAAACGGATTTATCCGAACAGTTATTTAGCCAGCCATATTATCGGTTTTAGCGGTATGGATAACATTGGCCTGGAGGGGGTAGAAAGAAGTTTTAATAAATATTTAAAAGGAACTCCCGGTTGGGCGATTTTTTTACGTGATGCGCGGCTAAAAAAATTAGATATTTGGGAGAAGATGGTCTTGCCCCAAGACGGCCTGGACCTAGTTTTGACGATTGATGAAGTTATTCAGTATATTGCCGAGAGGGAATTAGATAGGGCTTTTAAGGATTTTCATGCCAAGGGCGCCAGCATTGTGGTGATGGATCCGCATACCGGCAGGATCTTGGCGATGGCTAACCGGCCGACTTATGATTTAAACGATCACTCTAATGTGAGCAAGGATGCCATGCGTGATCGGGCAATCTGTGATTTATTCGAGCCCGGTTCAGTGTTCAAAATCGTTACGGCCTCCGCGGCCCTGGAAGAAAGAAAAGTTACGGAAGAGGATGTATTTTTCTGTGAGAATGGCGCTTACCAGGTAGGAGGCCGCACACTGCACGATCATACTTCACACGGCAACCTTACCTTCAGACAGGTAATTGAAGAGTCCAGTAATATCGGCACAGTTAAGATCGCCGCGCTTTTAGGCCCGGAGATACTTTACCGATATATCCGGGCTTTTGGTTTCGGGTCTAAATTAGGGGTGGATCTTTCCGGAGAGATATCCGGGATGATTAGCTCCCCGCGCCTTTGGTCAAAGACATCCATGACTTCCATACCGATCGGCCAAGAGGTAGGCGTGACGGCTTTACAGTTAGCTAGTGCCATTTCCGTGATTGCCAACGGAGGGCAATTAATGAAGCCGTATATTATTGATTCAGTGCGCGATAGCCAGGGGCGGATAATCAAACAAAATAAACCGGTATTGATGCGTAAGGTTGTTTCCGTGGATACGGCGATGCGCATTAAAAAGATTCTTACCGGCGTTATCGAGGAAGGAACCGGTAAATTAGGTAAGGTGCTGGGTTTTAGCGCCGCCGGAAAAACCGGTACGGCGCAGAAACTTGAGCCGAATGGAAGTTATTCTCATAATAAATTCGTGGCTTCTTTTATCGGTTTCGCTCCGGCCGAGGATCCTTTATTAACGATCGTGGTGACGGTGGATGAGCCGCATCCGTCTTATTTCGGTGGGGTGGTTGCCGCCCCGGTATTTCAAAAAGTAGCGGGTGATGCTATACGTTATTTAAAAGCGAATCAAATACCCATGGAAGCAACGGCACAATGAAAATTGTCGATTTAGAGATTAAAGGCGTAACGTCTAATTCTAAAGAAGTCAAGAAAGGCTTCCTTTTTGTGGCGATTAAGGGCAGCTGCCAAGACGGGAATTATTTTATTAAAGAAGCAATCGCCCGAGGCGCCAGTATGGTGGTAGTGGAAAAAGAGGCGATGCGGATAAAGCATCCGGCGAAAGTTGTATTTTTAGTGGTTAATGATTGCCGTAAGTTTTTTGCGCAGATCACGCATAGTTTTTACGGGGCACCTTCCGATAAGATTAAGGTTGTTGGGATCACCGGCACTAACGGGAAAACGACTGTTTCATATTTGATTGAGGCGATTGCCAAGGAATCCGGCCGACACTGCGGGGTGATCGGCACGATTAATTATCGTTTTAAAGGCAAAGTGATCGCGGCTAAAAATACTACTCCCGCAGCGGGGCAGCTGCAGGAGTTACTGAAACGGATGCATCTGAAAGAAGTTAAATATTGCGCGATGGAAGTTTCCTCTCACGCTTTAGACCAAGAGCGGGTGGCCGGGATTAACTTCAGCCAGGCGATTTTTACCAATCTAACCCAGGATCATCTGGATTATCATAAGAATTTAGAAAATTATTTTCTGGCTAAAGCTAAACTTTTTCGCAATTTACCGGCCACCGCTAAAGCGGTGCTCAATAATGATGATCGATACAGCCGGCGGATTAAACGATTAACTAAGGCGAAAGTTTTAACTTATGGCCTAAAGCATAAATCTGAGATTATGGCGAAAAATATTAATTTCGGCATGCAGGCAACGGAGTTTTCTTTGGTGGCGGGTAAAATAAATGTCCGGATCAAGTCAAATCTCATCGGTCGTTATAATGTTTATAATATTCTGGCGGCAGCGGCCTGGGGATTAAATGAAGGAATTTCGATACGGGATATTAAATCTGCGCTGGAAAAATTCAAAACCGTTCCCGGCCGGCTGCAAAGGGTTAATTCGGCAAAGGGATTTACGATTTTTGTAGATTATGCGCATACTCCGGATGCTCTTTTTAATGTGATCAGCGCTTTAAAGCCGCTGGTGAAAGGAAGGATTATTGTTGTTTTTGGCTGCGGCGGCCAGCGGGATAAACTTAAGCGGCCATTGATGGGTAGAGTGGTTACTGAGCTGGCAGATTATGCCGTGATTACCAGTGATAACCCCCGCTCTGAGAACCCGCGGCGGATTATCCGGGATATTCAACAGGGCATAAAGAAAAGCAATTATTGCGTAGTTTTAAAACGGAATGCGGCGATTGCCAAAAGTTTAGGCTTAATGCATAAAACTGATTGTTTGCTGATTGCCGGTAAAGGACATGAAGACTATCAGGTATTAAAGAATAAAGTATTAAAATTTAGCGACCGAAAGGTAGTTGGTGAATGTTTAAAGTTGATGAAATAATTCAAGCGACTAAAGGAAGGCTTATTCAAGGCCGCCTGACGGATAAAATAACTGGTATCGGTATTGATTCCAGAAGATTAAAACCTCAAGAGGCATTTTTGGCTTTAGCCGGGAAAAATTTTGACGGCCATGATTTTATTTCCAACGCCCTAAAATCAAAAGTTAGCTGTTTGATCGTAGAAAAGAGTCCGCATTTCTCGATTCCCGCGGCGGTAGCCGTGATTAAGGTTAAAGACACGGTTTTAGCCTTAGGGGATATTGCCCGTTTTCAGAGGCAGAAAATTAATCTTCCGGTGATTGCGGTCACCGGTTCTAATGGCAAGACGACGGCTAAGGAGATGATCGCCTGGGTATTATCGGCTCAAGCGCGGGTGTTGAAAAACGAAGGAACGAAAAATAATCAGATTGGCCTTCCGCAAACATTAATTCAGCTTACCAAACAAGATCGCTTTGCCGTGGTAGAGATCGGTACGAATCATTTTGGGGAAGTGGATTATTTGGCCAAAATCGCCCGGCCCAATATTGGCATCATTACTAATATCGGGCCAAGCCACCTTGAGTTTTTGAATGATTTAAAAGGGGTGGCTAAAGAAAAAACTACCCTGCTGAATAATTTAGCCAAACCCGCAATTGCCCTGCTTAATGCCGACGATAAATCATTTAACCGCATGATTAACCGTTCCCGCAATGGAACGCAAATATTTAGTTTTGGGGTCAATTCAAAATGCGATTTTCGCGCCTCAGAGATAAAGCGGGAGAATGGAAAATTAGGATTTAAAGTTAACGCTAAATTTAATTTTCAATTATCGACCTTAGGTGATTATAATATTTATAATGCCTTAAGCGCGATTGCCGTTGGCCGCATCTTCGGATTAAGTTATTCTCTTATGCGCGCCAGGTTAGCGGCATTTAAATTTCCTAAAGGCCGGTTGAATCTTGTTGAGTTTAAGGGGCTAAAGTTTATCGATGATACATATAATTCTAATCCGCTTTCATTAAGCGCGGCTTTAACCGCATTCGGCGCCGCTGTTTGTCCGGGAAGAAAGATTTTGATTATGGCGGATATGCTGGAGTTGGGCAAGCAAAAAGAGTTATTGCATCGGCAAATTGCTTGGAGTATAACTAATACCTGTGATCGGTTGATCGCGGTAGGCAGCCTGGCCCGGATCACGGCGCGAGGCGTCAGAGAAAATGGGATGCCGGCGAAACATATATTTTGCTGCTCAAACGCCGCGGCGGCCAGAGATTTATTGTTCAAAAAAATATTCCCGGGAGCGGATGACCTGATTCTGGTGAAAGGTTCCCGGTCGATGAAAATGGAAGAGGTTTTTAGAACTTAATGCTTTACCATCTGCTTTATCCACTGCGGGATTTTATTTTTGCTTTTAATGTATTCCGCTACATTACCTTTCGCGCGGCGATGGCGGCGCTCACCGCTTTCTTGCTCAGCCTGATTTTCGGCCCCTGGTTAATTAATAAATTAAAAGCCCTCAAAGTTACCGAAAAAATAAATAAAGCGGATAGCCAGAAATTAGATGATTTACACCAGCATAAGCAGAGTACGCCGACGATGGGCGGGATTCTCATCTTAGGGGCGGTGGTCATTTCCACGCTGCTCTGGGCGGATATCAGCCAGCAATGTATCTGGATTGTTTTATTTAGCACGCTTTGGCTGGGTTTAACCGGTTTTGCCGATGACTATTTAAAACAGATAAAAAAGAAGGCCCGGGGATTATCGGTTAAGGTGAAATTTTCCAGCCAGGTTATTTTAGGCTTGATTTTAGGCGGGATTCTTATTTATAGCCAGCATAATGTTAACCTGGAAATTCCTTTTTTAAAGGGGGTCAGTTTTAATCTAGACGGTTTGTATATTTTATTTGTAATTTTAGTGATTGCCGGTTCATCAAACGCGGTAAATCTTACCGATGGTTTAGACGGATTAGCCATCGGCATTGTGGTGATGGTGGCAATTGCTTTTAGTATACTTTGTTATGTTTCCGGTAATATTAATTTAAGTAATTACTTGCTGGTTCCTTATATTAAAGGCTCCGGAGAATTGACTATTTTTTGTTCCAGCATCATTGGGGCGGGCCTGGGTTTTCTCTGGTTTAACTGTTATCCGGCCACAATTTTTATGGGAGATGTCGGTTCCCTGGCTCTGGGAGGAGCAATTGGAACAGTAGCATTATTAATTAAGAAAGAGATGCTGCTGATTATTGTCGGTGGAATATTCGTTTTAGAGGCGCTTTCGGTGATGCTGCAGGTCGGTAGTTATAAGCTGACTAAAAAACGTATTTTTAAGATTGCTCCGCTGCATCATCATTTTCAGTTTTTGAATTGGCCGGAAAATAAAATAATTGTCCGGTTTTGGATTATCGCCGGGCTGCTTGCCTTGTTCACTTTGGTAACCTTAAAAATCCGCTAACCCTGTATATGCGTAATGTTAATTTCTTTAAAAACAAAAGAATAACGGTTGTCGGCCTGGCGCGTTCGGGAGTGGCTTGCGCCAATCTTTTGCACCGCCTCGGTGCGCAGGTGCGTGTCAGCGATATCAATAATAATAAGCAAACCCAAGCTTTTGCTAAATTACTTTCATCAAAAGATATTCAATTTGAACTGGGCAAGCACAGCAGAGATTTTATTCAGCAGGCTGATTTCGTGGTTATTTCTCCCGGGGTTCCCCTGGATGTTTCCCCGATTATCTGGGCCAGAAATTTATCTAAACCTGTCTACGCGGAGATTGAGATTGCCAGTATGCTTTGTCCGGCTCAGATTATCGCGGTAACCGGTTCAAACGGAAAAACTACCGTGACCACGCTGATTGGCAGGATACTGAAAGCTTCCGGTAAGCGGGTTTTTGTTTGCGGCAATATCGGTAATCCTTTTAGCGCCCAAGTAGAGAAGATGCGCCCAGGTGATTTTGTGGTGCTTGAGGTAAGTTCATTTCAGCTGGAGACAATCAAAGATTTTAAGCCTAAGATTGCGGTAATCACTAATCTTACCCCGAACCACCTTGATCGTTATGAAAATATACATGAGTATTTAGCGGCCAAGAAGCGTATTTTTATAAATCAGGATAAAAATGATTTTTTAATTTTAAATGGAGGAGATTTTTTGCTGAAAAAGTCCGCCGCGGAAGCAGAGGCAAAAGTTAAATTTTTTGCTCGAAAATCAGCTTTAAATTCTAATCAATCAGCGGTATTTAAAGTCGGTCAAATTTTGGAAATCAATGCGCAAAAGATGTTTGATGTTTTTAGAGAGTTTAAGGGGCTGGAGCATCGGCTGGAGGAGGTCGCGGTTATTCGTCAGGTTAGATTTATTAATGATTCTAAGGCCACGACCGCGGATTCTGCCATCTGGGCATTAAATAATATTACGGCGCCGGTTATTTTGATTGCCGGAGGCAGAGATAAGGGGATTGATTATGGAGTAATCGCCAAGGCCGCTAAAGATAAAGTTAAATATGTTATCTTAATTGGGGAGGCTAAGGACAAGATCGCCGCTTCTTTGAAGGGCGCGTTTCCCATCGAGAAAGTGGATAGTTTAAAGCAGGCGGTAAAACGGGCTTATGCTTTGTCCGGGCCCGGATTTAGCGTATTATTATCTCCGATGTGCTCCAGTTATGATATGTTTATTGACTATGAAGACCGGGGAAGGACTTTTAAGAAAATTGTATTAGATCTGGCTAAAAAAGTTAAAACTCATGGTTAGGAAAACGCGGATTAACCTGCTTACCATATCAGTGATCCTGGTTTGTGTCGGCATTGTGATGATCTATAGCTCTTCCAGTATTTATGCCTGGGAGAACTTTCAGGATAGCTTCTATTTTTTAAAGCGGCATTTGTCTTTTTTGGCGGCAGGCATAATACTTGCTTTTTTGGCGATGATTATCGATTACCGTCTATTTAGGAAATATGCGCATTGGTTGATTTGGATTGCTTTGGCCCTACTGGTTTTAGTGCTTATTCCCGGGGTGGGCCGTGAAGTTTCCGGAGCCCGGCGCTGGTTCAGGTTTAAATTCATCAGTTTTCAGCCTTCGGAGTTTGCGAACTTGGCGCTGATCGCTTATATCGCTGATTTTATCGCCCGTAAAGGGGATAAGATTAAGCTTTTGGTCTCGGGTTTTATCCCGGCGGTTTGCATGCTGGGCGCGGTGGCTCTCTTGGTGCTCCTGCAGCCGGATTTAGGTACCGTGATTGCCTTAAGCAGCGTAGTTTTAATTATGCTTTTTGTCGGCGGGGTCCGGGGAAGGTATATCTTAAGTTTGATACTCTGCAGTTTACCGGCGCTTTATTTTTTAGTTTTTAGTGTGCCTTACCGCCGGGCGAGAATTCTGGCTTTTTTAAATCCTTGGCTTGATCCTAAGGGGACGGGTTTTCAAATTATTCAATCGCAGATTGCGATTGGTTCCGGGGGTTTATTTGGCAGAGGGCTGGGGCATTCCCAGCAAAAACTCTTTTACCTTCCGGCGGCGCATACGGATTTTATTTTTTCCATTATTGGCGAAGAGCTGGGTTTATTGGGCACTCTGGGCATCATCGCGTTGTTTATAATTTTTATTCAGCAGGGCCTTAAAATCATTAAGAATGCTCAAGATAAATTCGGATATTTTTTTGCTTTAGGATTAGTCTTAATGATTTCGCTCAAGGCAATCATTAATATCGGAGTTTCTTGCGGAGTTTTCCCGACTAAGGGATTACCGCTGCCGTTTATTAGTTACGGCGGTTCTTCTTTAATCTTTGATATGGTCAGCTTAGGGATCTTAATTAATATTGCTCGTTGCGGGGAATATCCTTAAAATGCGCGTTTTAATTGTTACCGGTTCAAGCGGCGGCCACATTTTTCCGGCTTTAGCCTTGGCAGAGCGATTAAAGAAACTTGATCAGGATGTGCTTTTGGTTCTTCCGGAGGATGGCCGGAAAAAAACAGTCTTTACCGATTCTACGCCGACGGAATATATCTGGGCGGCTAAATTAGATTTTAGTTTAAATAAAACAAACCTGGTTGGTTTTTATTTTTTCTTAAAGGGCGCCGGGCAGGCTTTGCGGATTATCTTGAGATTTAAGCCGCTGGTGGTCGTAGGATTTGGCAGTTTAAATAGCATCAGCCTGATCTACTGGGCTTGGTTATTTAGAATCAAAACGATCATTCATGAGCAAAATGTTGTTGCTGGCCGGGCAAATAGATTATTGGCGAAGTTTGTCGACCGGGTGGCGGTATCTTTTAGCCAGACTTATAAGTATCTGGATTTGCCTGATGGAAAAGTTGTTTTGACCGGAAATCCTTTGCGCGATAGTTTAGTCCGTCGAGAGAAAAAAGAAGCGCTGGATTTTTTTAAGCTCAAAGAAGGAAAATTTACTATTTTAATTACCGGCGGCAGCCAGGGGGCGCATAAACTCAATGCCGTTTGTCTGGAGGCGTTATCGATTTACCAGATGAAGCCTGATTTACAGATTATCCATATTAGTGGGATGCCGGATTATGCCTGGCTCAAAGACGGATACGCCCGCACAACTTTGTTTTATAAACTTTTTGATTTCCTGCCGGAAATGCAATATGCTTATAGTGCAGCTGATCTGGTTATTTGCCGGGCGGGAGCAACCACGATTGCAGAATTAGGAAGATTTAGAGTTCCGGCAATACTGGTGCCATATCCTTTTGCTTATGCGCATCAGTTGGCGAATGCCCAGGTTCTAACGAGTATTGGCGCAGCGGAGATATTGTTTGATGCTGATTTAAGCGCGCCTAAATTAAAACAGAGACTGCATGAATATTTTTGTAATCAGGAAAAACTTAAAGTAATGCAAAAGGCGTATCAAGAATTACCGGTTTGGGATGCTGCCACAATGCTGGCGGCCGAAGTGTTAAATTTAAGATAATGCTTAAATCAAAGTTATTAATTCTGTTTATATTTATGCCGGTGGTTGTGTTTGCGCAAAATCCGGATTGGCGTGAGTTTAAAAGCACGCATTTTGTG
>Ga0172370_10001107_pt1 | contig 42031 bp, 30 predicted proteins | sample LakKiv5m_FD_114538 | JGI IMG/M metagenome (GOLD analysis project Ga0172370, IMG submission 114538) | Freshwater microbial communities from Kabuno Bay, South-Kivu, Congo - kab_022012_11.5m | ecosystem: Environmental > Aquatic > Freshwater > Lake | place: Democratic Republic of the Congo...
CGCTGACGGCGTCGCGTTCAAGGACGGCACGCTGGCCGGCGCCATCTTCAAGGCCGACCTCGACAAGGCCCTGTACCTCGCCCGCAAGTGGTGCGCCGAGGACCCCGAGGCCCCCGCCGACGTGTGCGGCTACATCCAGATGGCCGACATGAGCCTCATCGAGACGTTCCTCACCTGGGACCAGGAGATCGCCGACTGCGGCAAGAAGCTCCAGGTCTACGACGCCGACGATCCCATGATCATCATCGGCGAAGAGGACAACTGCCAGGCCGTGTCCGCCTGCATCTTCTGGGGCAGCGACAAGGCCAAGATCACCGGTCTCGCTCCGGTGGCCGCCGAGTAGCCCGGATCGGCCCGCGTCGTTTGCGGCGTTGCGCCCTTCGGCGAAGTTCGCGAAGATGGATCTCGTCTACCCGCCGGAGGACGCCGCCATGCTCACCCGTTATCTCTCTGCGGCCATGCATCGGGCCGTCTACGAGAAGCTCGACGACGACGGGTCGTTCTGCGGCGAGATCCCGGGCTTTCCCGGCGTCCTCGCGAACGCGCCGACGCTCGAAGGCTGCCGTGACCAGCTCGAAGAAGTCCTCGAGGAGTGGCTGCTCTTCCGCATCTCGCGCAACCTGCCGCTTCCCAAGATCGACGATCTCGAAATTCGCATCCGCGCGGTGGCCTGATGCCACCCTTCGGCCCGATCAAGCGCCGCGACCTCGTGCGCGCCCTTCGGGATCTCGGCTTCGACGGCCCCTACTCCGGTGGTCGGCACGAGTTCATGCAGCGCGGCGACCTCGTGCTCACGATCCCGAATCCGCACGCCGACGAGATCGGGAAGGACCTCCTTGCTCGCATCTTGAGGCAGGCCGGGGTCTCTCGCGAAGACTGGGAGCGCGCGTAGGAAATCCCAGGTTCCTTCCGTAGCGCCCTTGCGCTCGTTCCAGACTTGGCTACGCTCGAAGAGAATGAGACAAGTGAGGGAATCGATGGGAACCAAGAGCGCCGCCGCCCTGGGCCTGGCGTGGTCCGGGCTCGCCCTGCTCTGCCCGGCGTGCGGTACATCCGGCGCAGCGACCGACGTGGCCGGCTCCGACGAACACGACGTCGTCGACACGGTCGAAGCAACGAGCGCGCTCCCCGATATCTCCCTCGACGAGCGCCGCGACGAACCCACCTGCGTGCCCGACTGCTACGGCAAGATCTGCGGCGACGACGGCTGTGGCGGCACGTGCGGCATGTGCGACCCCGGGGCCGAGTGCTGGAACGACGGCACCGACTGCGCCTTCGTCGACTACCCGGACTGCGAAGGCAAGGTCTGCGGCGACGGCGGCTTTTTCGGCACCTGTGGCACCTGCGAGTTCGGCGAGTGTTCTGCCGACCAGACCGAGTGCGTGTGCGTCCCCGACTGCGACGGCAAGGTCTGCGGCGACGACGGCTGCGGCGGCACGTGCGCTCCCGGTTGCGGCGACGACGAGATTTGCAAGGCCGGTGCCTGCACCTGCGCGTGCTTCGGCAAGGCCTCGCGCGTGAACGCCCTGTACGTGCCGGCCACGGCCGACGAGACCGGTGCCGACGCGGCGGCCGCCATCTTCCCGAGCCTGGCCGGCTCGGCCTGCCTCGATCTGGACGGCGACGGCGCTCCCGACAACGGCCTGGGCGCGCTGCTCGCCACCCTCTCGGGCTTCGGCGTCGACGTGAACGCCGAGCTCGAGAAGGCGCTCGTGCAGAGCACCTTGCACGTGCTGCTCGACCTCGGCGACGACCCCGAGGCCGCTCCGTTCACGCTGAACGGCTACCTGGGCCGGCCCGGCGCCTCGGCAGGGGAGTTCCTGGTCGACCCGGCCTCGTTCGTCGACGGAATGCCGAGCCTGAACGTCGAAGGCGTCACGATCGCGGGCGACTACCTCGCGGCCGCGCCCGCCTCCGTCCGGCTGGGCCCGCTTCTGGCCACCACGCTGGGGCTCGCCGGCATGCCGTACTTCGACGTTCCCCTGGACCGCGCCCGCCCGCAGGCACTCATCGACGGGCAGATCGACGTTACAGGCGTAGCCCTCCGCGACGGCGTCCTGGCCGGCGTTCTCTTCAGGGCCGACCTCGACCGGGCGCTGTACCTCACCCGCGTGTGGTGCGCCGAGGACCCGCAAGCCCCCGCGGACTTGTGCGGATATTTCCACGTGGCCTCCGAGGCGATGTCCGAGCCCGACTACGTGACGTGGGATCTCGATCTGCCCGGCTGTGGAAAGATGCGCCAACTCTACGACAGCAGCGATCCGCTGATCATCGTGGGCGAACAGGAAGACTGCCAGGCCCTGTCCGCGTGCCTCTTCTGGGCCGGCGAGAAGGCCAAGATCACGGGGCTCGCGCCGGCCACCGCCGAATGACCAGAACCCGATCGGTTCGGACGCCCTACCCGGCAGGGCGGTTCGTGAACCGCCCCTACACACCGTCGTACATTCCAGGTATGTAGGGGCAATTCACGAATTGCCCCCTGGGTTCGACGAGGAATTGGTGAACCCTCCCCTTCGCCGTTGACTCCCTCGGCCCAGCCATTAGACTCGGCGCGTCAATTCCCCTCGGGAGACCCCCATGACCCGTTCCGCGCGCTTCGTCTTCGCCGCCGTGGTGCTGTGCCTGGCCTTCCCCGCGTGGGCCGACGACACCGAGGGCGACCAGCCCTGCCCCTGCAAGGCCATCGCCGAGGCCACCACGCTGAAGTCCGGCGACTTCGAGCTGCGGTTCCACTCGCGCCTGCAGGTCTGGGGCGGCTGGGTGGGCGACGACGCGCTGCTCGACAACGGCGACAAGATGCAGGAGTACGGCTTCCGCCTGCGCCGCGCGCGCTTCGGCTTCGACGGCAACCTCACGAAGCAGATCTCCTACGCGTTCACCCTCGACCTCTTCGACCAGGAGCGCACCGGCGGCCCGCTGTACGAGGCCTTCCTGGCGTACCAGACCTGCCCCTACGCCACGATCATCGCCGGCATGACCAAGTACCCCTACTCCAAGGCCGAGAACATGTCGTCGGGCGTGCTCGCGCACCTCGACCGCTCGCTGGGCACGTTCGCCATGAGCCCCACGCAGACCGTCGGCCTGGCCATCGAGTCGAAGCCCTGGGGCGAGCACCTCACGGTCCTCGCGGGCGTCTACAACGGCCTGCAGCGCGCCACGTCGTTCCACGAAGGCTATGAGAGCATCGGCGTCTCGAAGGGCAACCGCTTCGAGCGCATGAGCTTCGCCGGCCGCGTCGATGTCGAGCCCTTGGACCCGGTGGGCAAGGCCGAAGCCGACCTGAAGAAGGAAGCCTCGTTCCGCTTCGGCCTCGGCGGCGGCGGCTTCTTCAACGATGGCAGCAGCATCCGCACCTACGGCGCGTCGGGCTACCTGCACCTGAAGGCGTGGGGCTTCCACCTGTTCAGCGAGGTGCTCTACGACCACAGCCAGCCGCGCACCAACCCCACCAGCTCGAACACCATCAAGGCCGAGGTCGATCGCCTGGCCGTCCAGGCCAGCCTGGGCTACATGATCCTCGCGAAGACCCTGGGCATCGCGGTGCGCGGCGAGCTGCTCGACGACAACGCCGATCGTGACGACGAGGGCGACGAAATGGTCGTGGCCGGCACGCTCAGCTGGTACGTCGTCGGCAACTTCTTCAAGACCTACGTCGAGTACCAGCACCGCCAGGAGCTCCACGGCCAGGCCCTCGACAACGATCACGCGATCCTGGGCGTGCAGGTGATGTTCTAGGCCCGGGTCCGAACGAAGAGGAGGACAGGATGCGTACGCATCGTTGGCGTCTGGCCGCCCCTCTCGCCGGACTTCTGGCCGTCACCCTGCTGCTGGGGTGCGCCGAGAAGCGCGAGTGGGTGCGCGCCGTTCAGGTGACACGACAGGACGAGCTGATCGGCGGCCCCTCCGCGAAGGGCAAGATCGGCGATTTCCTCATCGAGAACGACCAGCTGCGCGCGGTCGTGGCGGGGAACGGGCCCACCTGGGCGGCCGGCGTGTTCGGCGGCGGGCTGGTCGACCTCGACCGCGCCCGCTGGCGCGCCACCGAGCGCAACGGTAACGGCTGGGACAGCTTCAGCGAGACCTTCCCGCTGGCCAACCTGCTGGTGGCGAACCCGTCTGACGGCAGCTGGCAGCTGGCGTTCGGCGAGGGCGGGTTCAAGGTCACCCAGAACGTGACGGCCATCACGCTGGTCAAGGACGGCTCCGACGGCGAGGCCATCCTCCGCGTCGAGGGGCACTCGGGCTACATGTTCGACGTGCTGAAGTACCTGAACCGCGACTTCCTCGAGTCCTTCCTGGGCAAGGGCTTCGCGGGCATGAGCTTCAAGCAGCTGGTGGGCATCGCCAAGTCGGTCCTGAAGGTCGACCTGCTGGGGCTCCTGAATCGCCTGCAGATCTCCTTCGACTTCTCGACCGACTACGTGCTGCACGGCGGCGAGCAGTACCTGACCATCCGTACCACACTGCGCCTCTCGCCGCCGTCCGAGAAGGCGCTCGGCGGCTGCGCCCCCGTGGCGTGCGACAAGACCTGCGAGCACGGGTACGCGCTCGAAGAAGTCCAGATCCCCCTCGACTCGCTCGAGGGCGGCAAGGGCGCCAAGCTCTGCCCCATCTGCGAGTGCGCCGAGGCGCGCGGCGACATGCCGACCTTCAACGAGAGCCGCGACTTCTTCAAGGTGCTGCTCGGTTCGTCCGACGACTGGAAGGACCCCCTGTGGAAGGGCGGCGTGGTCGCCGGTGACTTCCTGTTCTTCGGCGGCAACTGCGACATCTTCGCCCCGCAGCTGGGCTTCGACTACGACCGCAAGATCTTCACGAACATGTGGCAGGGCGTGGGTACCATGGGCAGCCCCTTCGCCCTCGACTACGTGTCGGGCGTGGGCAAGAACGTCAGCTACACCTGGACCACGAAGAGCAACCAGGTGCGCGAGGGCTTCGACTGCCCGGCCTACCGCCTGGTCGCCACCGACTTCCCGCGCGACGACGCCGCGCGCGAAGACGCCCTGGTCACGGCCCTGACCGAGGGCCTGGGCGTCGCCGAGGGCGTCGCGAAGAACCAGGCGCGCATCGGCGTGGTCGACCACACCCCGATCCCGCTCGGCTTCGAGGTCCCCATCGACCGGGCCACCGATCCGGACGCCGACGCGCCCGTCGCCGAGCGCCAGGCGGCGTTCGACGCGTGGGTGGCCAAGGTCATGGCCAGCCCCGAGGTGACGACCTTCCAGGACGTGCTCGGCGACGACGTGACGCTCGAGCTGATCCCGCAGCACGACTGCCGCGAATCGAAGGTGCTCGTGCCGCTGTTCACCACGTCGGCCACGGCCATCCTCAGCCACTTCAGCGAGGGCGATCGCCTGCAGAAGACCGAGGCGGGCACGTACATCGACAAGGTGCGCTCCTACACGTTCGAGCGCTACCTGATCGTGGGCGACGGCGACGTGGCCTCGACCCTCGGCGCGGTCTACTCTCTGCGCGGCACACCCCACGGTCGGTTGCAGGGCGTGGTCCTCGAGGAGGGCTCCGGCGCGCCCATCTCCGACGCCAACGTGTTCGTACTCACCGACCCGCGCGCCAGCACCAGCGATCCCGTCCCCGCCACCTTCGCCGACTACCAGAAGCTGGCCGAGACCAAGTGGGGCCACGCGGGCTTCGAGACGCAGTTCGAGACCGACGTGGGCACCGACCCCTTGCTCGACGGCGACTTCGGCGGCCCGCTGCGCGTCGGCACCTGGCTGGTGCTGGCCCACGTGCGCGAGCGCGGCACCTCGCCCATCGTTCCCGTTACGATCACCCCCGACCGCACCGAGGTGGTCAACTTCGTGCTACCCGCGCCCGGCGCCATCGAGTACGTCGTCACCGACGAGGGCGGCCAGCGCGGACCGGCGCGCCTCTCCTTCATCGCCCTCGACGACGCCGGGCTCCAGACGCACTGGGAGGGGCGCGCGGAGCCGTACCTGGGCGACCAGCAGCTCGACCACGGCATCCTGAAGCTCGAGCACTCGGCCAACGGCCACGGGACGGTCACACTGCCGCCCGGGCGCTACGACATCGGGATCTCGCGCGGCTTCGAGTTCGCGGCGCGCACGGTCAAGTCCGTCGTCGTCAAGCCCGGCGAAACCACCCTGGTCGACGAGGTCCTGCCGCGCGAGCTCGACACCACGGGCTGGCTCGCGGCCGACTTCCACATCCACCAGTTCCCGAGCTCCGACGCGGGGCTCGAGCTCGACACGCGCCTGAAGGCGGGCGCCTCCGAGGGCCTCGAGTTCATGTCGTCGTCCGACCACGACCACCTGCTCGACTACGAGCCCCGCATCCGCGAGCTCGGCCTCGAGCAGTTCCTGAAGACCCAGGTGGGCGTCGAGATGTCCCCCCTCGAGTGGGGCCACTTCAACGGCTTCCCCCTGAAGTACGACGCCACCGACGGCGCCGTGCACAACCCGCCGCAGTGGCAGGGGTCCACCATCGAGCAGGCGTTCGAGTACATCCGCGCGCGCGCCGCGGACCCCGACGACTTCGTGCTCGAGGCCAACCACCCGCGCGACGGCACGCTCGGCATGTTCTCGCAGATCGGCCTGAAGGGCTACGACCTGCAGCGCAAGACCCCCGGCATGCAGATGTGCAACGCCGTGGTCGAGACCATCCCCTGCAACTTCGACGTGATCGAGATCATCAACGGCAAGCACGTCGAGTACCTGTGGACGCCGACCATCGGCGAGATGAAGCTGCACAACCTGTGCTACCGCGAGATCGTGAAGGCCCGCGACCGCAAGGCCTTCGCCTACGACGCCGGCGCCCCCGGCTCCTCGGTGTGCGGCTGGCTGCAGGCCGAGCCCACCACGGGCTGCGACGCGCTCGACGCCTTGAAGGCCGGCGACGGCAGCACCGACGACAAGCTGCGCTCGCGCGACCACTGCCGCTGGCACCACGCCTTCAAGGCCGAGCTCGACCGCTGCGGCGGCGAGGGCGTCAGCCTGATCGACTGCAAGCGCATCGCCCTCGAGGCGCTGAAGCAGCTGTCGGTGCGCTACATGCTCGAGCGCACCCCCGAAGAGATCGCGTCGTACCGCGGCACCACGCCCGAGACCGACCTGGGCTGCGACTTCGAGAAGGCCTTCGCCGGGTGCAGCGCCACGGCCGCCGACGACGGCACGTACGCTACGGGCTGCGGCGGCGAGGACTGCGGCTGCGAGGCCTGCGTGTGCGCCGCCCACCCCGAGTGCTGCCTGGCCGAGAAGGACGGCGGCACGGGTTGGGCCCCCGAGTGCGCCGACTCGTGCGCGGGCGAGTGCCGTGGCTGCGGCAACCAGCCCTGCACCGACCGCTTCGAGATGCTCGACGACTGGTTCGCCTTCCTGAACGCGGGCTTCGACGTGGCGGCCGCGTCCAACAGCGACTCGCACAACACCCTCGACGAGGTGGGCCTGCCGCGCAACTTCGTGGCCTCGAGCACCGATCGGCCCATCGCGGCCGACAACTCCGAGATCGATCGGAACCTCAAGAAGGGCCGCTCGATCATGAGCGCCGGGCCCTTCATCGACTTCCAGCTGCTGTCCGGCGACCAGGCCGCCGGCGTGGGCGAGACGCTGACGGCGCCGGCGGGCCAACCGCTGAAGGCGCGTCTGCGCGTGCAGACCCCCTCGTGGGTGGCGGTCGACCGCGTCGAGCTGTACCGCAACGGCAACCAGGAGGCCGTGTTCTTCCTCGACCCCGAGACCACGCGCGCCGCCCAGATCGAGAAGACCGTCGACTTCGACAAGATCCTCGACCTCCAGCGCCCCACCGAAGACTCGTGGTACGTGGCCATGGCCTACGGCATCCAGAGCGACAGCACCATGAGCCCCGTCTACAAGCGGCGGCCTTTCGGGCACATCCTGTTCACGACCGTCATCTCGCTGGCCGCCGAGTCGCTCCTGGCCGGGTACTCCGACCTGCTGGCCAAGCTGCCCGCCGGGGTGCTCGACGTGGGCTCGCTGCTCGGGTCGCTCGAGTTGCCCGACAGCTTCCCGGTCATCCCGTACGCGGTCACGAACGCGATCCGCGTCGACGTCGACGGGGGCGGTTACTGGGCGGTCGACGCCAAGGACTCCGACGGCGACGGCAAGGCCGACCTGCCACCCTTCTGCTCGGTGCCGTGCAAGCCGGCACAGGACGACCAGGGCGCCTACGGGGCCTCGACGTGCGGCCTGAACCAGACCTGCGTGCCCGACGACCGCTACGAGCAGGGCGGCCTCTGCAAGATCCCGATCCCGTCCGACTGCGTGGGCCTGCAGCCCGTGGGCGGCGGCGAGACCGAGAGCACCGGCTCTGCGCTCGCCCCCAACCGCAACTGGGAGATGCGCTTCCCAGGCGGCATGCTGAAGACGCTGTTCGATCCGCATCGCCGGTAAGAGGATTCCATGACCGATCCCACGACCTATGAATCGATCATTCGCTTGAGAATGGGCTCCCACGACGCACACTACGCCGGCGACCTCGTCGACGGCGCGAAGTGCCTGCAGCTCTTCGGCGACGTGGCCACCGAGCTGCTCATCTGGCTCGACGGCGACGAGGGCCTGTTCGTGGCCTATGACAAGGTCGAGTTCCTGGCGCCCGTCTACGCCGGCGACTACGTCGAAGCGCGCGGCCGCATCGTGAAGGTCGGGAACACGTCGCGCCGCATGGAGTTCGAGGTGCGCAAGGTCATCCAGCCCGTCAAGGGCACGCCCCACGTGTCAGCCGCCGAGGTGCTGGCCGAGCCCATCGTCGTGTGCCGCGCGAGCGGCACGTGCGTGACACCGAAAGAGAAGCAGCGCTTCGTCCGGTGAACTACAGCGAAAACACCATGTAGTTCAGGATGACGGACATGTCGCCGCTGACCTGCTCGTCGTTGTGGAAGTTCGTGTAGATCACCGTGCCGCCGCCCGGGCCGAAGGGCCTGTACGACATCACGAAGGGCTGCACCGCGTTGAACTTGGGCACGAAGCCCTGCACGTGGGCCAGCGACAGGCCGGCGTTGTCGACCGCCACCAGGGGGCCGAGGCCGAAGTTGGCCTTGAACGTGCTCTTGCCCAGGTAGGCGATGAGGTCGGGGTCGAGCACGGTCGCGTCGAGCTTCTGGTTCCCGTCCATCTGGATGGGGCCCGAGCCGCTGCCCATGACGCAGTCCTCGTCGTCGGGGCCGTAGAAGTCGATGTAGTCGGGGAAGGCGTACTCGGAGTAGCAGTAGGCGAAGTCGGAGGCGTAGAGCGAGCCTCCGTGCTGCACGAAGCTCTTGATGTTCGGGACCACCGAGGGCTCGTTCTGCACGATCTCGCAGTGCGAGCCGCCGCAATCGACGAACAGCACGTCGCAGTTTCCCTCGAGCGCGTTCAGGTCGGTCAGCAGGTCGACGCCGTCGCTGCCCCACCAGTCCTCTTCCCAGTTGGGTACCTCGTACAGCTTGTACTGGAAGCCGAGCGAGTGGATGGTCTCCTCGATGGTGTCCCAGTCGCCCGTGACGACGCAGAGGCGCGCGGCGGTCGCGCCCAGGCACATCTTGATGCCCTGGTTCGACACGTCGGTCACCTTGCCGCTCTCGACCTGGACCTGCACGTAGTGCGTGAACGAGCCCTTCTCGATGTGGACCTCCCACGTTCCGCAGGGCACGTGCTTCAATTCGTAGTTTCCGTCCCAGCCCGACAGCGTCTCGATGTGGACCGGGTTGCCGTCGCAGCCGATGGCGTCGACGAAGACCTTGGCGTTGGTCACGTACGTCTTGCTGTCGGGTGCACACACGCGCCCCTTCACGTCGCCGAGCCCGCACGCGGTCTCGCAGGGCACGCCGACGAAGCCGTCGCCGGGGTTCGCGTCCTCGAGGGGCGGCAGGTCGGGGACGCCCTGGTCGGACGTGGCGTCGGTGGCGGCGTCCGGCGCCGCGTCGGCACGGGTCGCGTCGCCGGCGTCCGTCGCGGCGTCCTTGCCGACCGCATCGCCCGGCGCGTCCGCGATCGACGTGTCGTCGTGGCGGCCGTCGCCGCTCGCGTCGTCGCTCGACGAGCACGCCGCACCGAGGAGCCCGAGCACCAGCAGCATCGTCCAGCGTCGCAGCATGGGATCCCCCGCACCTCCGATTTGCGCGGGTAGCATAGTCGATTCCGGCCGACTTCCAAACTCTCCGGTTGTGGTGTATCTTGAATCGCTCGTTTTCGTGAGGACCATGAAGGCACTCTTCCTCTTCGCGCAGATCGCCTCGATCGTCTCGGGCTGGGGCGGCATCCCCGAGCCGTCGCTGCTCTACGTTCGCAGCCACGCCTATCGCCCGGTGGCGCTCGAGCTCGCGCGCGGTCGCGACCGCGAGGCGCTGGCTGCGCTCGAAGCGTTCCTGGCGGCGCCCGACGGACCGCTGGGGCAGGAGGAGGTCGAGGGCCTCACCTTCCTGAAGGCGCGCCTGCTGGCCGACACGGGCCGCACCGACGAGGCCCGCTTCGCCCTGGCGCCCATCGTCGAGCGCAACGGCCTGTTCGCCGACGCCGCCCGGTATCGACTGGCCGTGCTGGCCGAGGAGGCCGGGCGCACCGACGACGCCGTCAGCGGCTACACGCGCGTACTGCCGTGGTCGTTGGTGGCCGACGAGGCCGCGCGGCGCGCCCTGGCCCTGCTGATCCGCGGCGACCAGACCGAACGCGCGCGCGTGCTCTTCGATCGGCTGCAGGCCGGCAGCGCCGAGGGCGACCTCGACCTGCCCGGCATCCCCCGCGACTGGCTGACCACCGCCGACGACCGCCCCGGAGGACGCCTGGCGCGCCTGGTCGACGACCTGCGCCGCGGCGTGAAGCGCAAGGGTCCTGGCGGCGCGCTGGCCTCGTGGCGCGCGGCCAACGGCGACGCCGGTCCCCTCGCCCGCCTTGGCGAGGCGGTCGTACGCTGCGAGCCCACCAGCCCCGAGCGGTCGTCCGAGCGCTTCGCCGGCGTGGTGAGCGCCACCCGCGATCCAGCGCTGCTGGGCGTGGCCTGGGCCGAGTGGGTGCGTTGCGCCTCCGACTACGCCGATCCCGCCGAGGCGCTGGCCCGCTACACCGAGGGCGCCGACGCGCTGGCGGCCGTCGGGCTGCTGGCCGACGCCGGCCGACGCACCGTCAAGGCGCTGCTGGCCGCGCACGACCTGCCCGGCTCGATCCGCATCGCGAACCGCCTGGCCGAGGCCGCCCGCTCCGACCCCGAGACCACCCGCACCTTCTTCGCCATCGGCCTCGCCGCCCTCGAGGCGGGCGACACCCTCGACGCGCGCACGGCGCTCGAGTTCGTGGCGGCCTCGCAGCCGTTGCACCTGACCGACGGCGCCGTCACGTGGGAAGAGAAGTCGCTGTACTGGCTGGGCCGCGTCGACCTGGCCGAGCAGCGCCACGCCGACGCGCTGGCCCGTTACCGCAAGCTCGCGGCGCGCTACCCCGTGTCGTACTACACGCTGCTGGCCGCCTCGCGCTTCCGCGAGCTGTCCGACGACCCGTTGAAGCCCGATCTGGTGCGCCGCCCCGCGGGCCCGCTGCCCGATTACCTGATCTACCAGGACCTGGGGCTGAACCGCGAGGCCCACGCCGCCATGCAGGCGCGCCTGCGCGAGCGCGAGACCCTGCCCACGAGCGACGTGGCGCTCTATTTATGGCTCGATCCCATCATCGACCAGCGCTCCCCCGACCGCGTGTTCAAGCACTGGCGGGGCCAGATCCCCCTGGGCATGGCCGGCGTGCCCGACGAGGTGCGGCGCGTGCTGTACGACCTGCCCTTCGGCGACGACATCGTCGCGGCGGCCTCGGCCGTCAACCTGTCGCCCTGGCTGCTCGCGTCCATCGTGCGCAAGGAGAGCGGCTTCGACGAGAGCATCCGCTCGGGCGCCGGCGCCGTCGGCCTCTGCCAGCTCATGCCGCGCGTCGCCAGCTACGTCATCTCGAAGCACCCGTTGCCGTTCTCGCCCGGCGCCTACAGCTCGCCCGCCAACAACCTGCGCGTGGGCGCCGTCTACCTGAAGAGCCTCGAGCGCGCGTTCCGCAGCGTCCCCCTGGCCGTCCTGGCGTACAACGTCGGCCCCGGTCGCGTGTCGCAGTATCTCCGGGAGCACGAGCGCGTCGCCGACGTCGACCTGCTGCTCGAGTACGTCCCCAGCCGCGGCGGGCGCGACTTCGTGGTCAAGGTGCTGACGAGCTGGACGGCCTACGCGCAGCTCGCCGACGAGCCCCTGCCCCGCGTCGAGACCGCCATCCGCGTGCGCCCCGACGAGGTCCCCATCATCAAGGGAGAAGAGCATGCTGGCGCGCGAGAAGGTATCCCAGGCCGCCGCAATCCTTCGTGAGCTGGGCCTCGACGCCTGGCTCACCTTCGTCCGCGAGACGTCCGTCACCCCCGATCCCATCCTCGAGCTCGTCCTCGAGAAAGACGTCACGTGGCAGAGCGCGTTCCTGGTCTCGGCCAGCGGGCGCACCACCGCCATCGTGGGCAGCCTCGACGCGGCGGCCGTCACCGACGTGGGCGCCTGGGACGAGGTCCTCCCGTACGTCGAGTCCGTCAAGCCGCCGCTGCTCGCGTGGCTCGAGGCCGAGCGCCCGCGCGCGCTGGCGGTCAACTACTCCGACGACAGCGAGATCGCCGACGGCCTCAGCCACGGGATGTTCCGCAAGCTGACCGCGTACCTCGCCGGGACCCCCTTCGCCGGCACCCTGGTCTCGGCCGAGGGCGTGATCTCGGCCCTGCGCGAGCGCAAGACCGCCGACGAGGTGCGGCGGATGCGCGAGGCCATCCGCATCACCCTCGACCTGTACGACCAGGTGGCGCGCTTCCTGGCGCCGGGCCAGACCGAGGCCCAGGTGGCGGCGTTCCTGACCGAGCGGCGGCAGGCCGCCGGCGTCCCCCCCGCGTGGAGCCAGGAGCACTGCCCCTCGGTGTTCGCGGGGCCCGACACCGCCGGGGCGCACTACGGCCCCACGGGCCGTACGCTCCTGCGCGGGCACATCGTCAACATGGACTTCGGCGTGAAGTTCGAGGGCTACTGCTCCGATTTGCAGCGCGTCTTCTACCTGCTGCGCGAGGGCGAGGCCGTCGCGCCGCCCGAGGTGCAGCGCGGCTTCGACACGCTGCTCCGCTCCATCCAGCGCTCGTTCGCCGCGGTGCGCCCCGGTCGCACGGGCCGCGAGATCGACGCCATCGCCCGCACCACGATCACCGACGCGGGCTACCCCGAGTACCCGCACGCCCTCGGCCACCAGGTCGGGCGCCACGCGCACGACGGCGCCGGGCTGCTGGCCCCGCCCTGGGAGCGCTACGGCAAGCGCCCCGACCTGCCCATCCAGGTGGGCCAGGTCTACACCCTCGAACCTCGCCTGCCCGTCGCCGGGCACGGGGTCGTGACCATCGAGGAAGAGATCCTGGTCACCGAGACCGGCGCCGAGTGGCTGTCGGCGCCGCAGACCGAGTTGCTCCTCATCCCCTGACGTCGCTCGGAACGGGCACGACACGTCGTGCCCCTACGCACCGGGTTTCGCTTGATTTCGGCTGCCCCTTCCTCACAATGGGACGATTCTCTGTCCTCTCGTGAGGGACCCGATGCCCGCTCCGTCGGCCTTCGACAAGGTGAAGCCCTTCCTGCTGCCCCTCGGTGCCGCGCTGCTGCTGCTGGCGGGCACCTGGCGCCTGGGCCTGCTCGACCCCTGGGAGATGAACCGCACGCACGTGGCGCAGGTGGTGGCCGGCGGTACGCGGGTCGTCAGCGTGGGTGTGCCGCAGGGCTCGCCGGGCGAGGCCTTCCGCGCCGCCGTGGCCGATTGCTGCGTCGCCTACGACTACGCCGACGACGAGCCGTCGACCCTCGAGGCGGCGCTGACCCGCCCGCTGGCCGACCTGCGCGGCACCCTGGCGCACGTCTTCGTGATCTTCCCGGACGACGTGCTGGGCGCCGACGAGGGCGCCGACACGCTGGCCAAGCGCATCGAGCGCCTGACGGTCGAGAACCCCGGCCTGGCCGTGATCGTGGCCACCGACAAGCACCACGTCGACGACGAGGCCTTCCGCTCCGTGGGCGCCTCCGACGTCGTGGCCGTGGCCGACGCCGGCGCCGCGGTCGCGAGGCACGCCTCCGACTCGTGGTGGCGCGTGCAGTTCCGCAAGGCCGGCCAAACGCTCTCGCTGCCGGTGCTCGAGCCCTGGCTGACCGCCGCGTCGTTCCGCCTGTTCGGCGAGAACGAGCTCGCCGCGCGCCTGCCCTCGCTGCTCCTGGGCCTCTGCCTGGTCCTGGCCGTCATGGGCCTGGCGCGCCGCGTGGGCGGCACGGAGCGCACCGCCACCGTGTCGGGCTTCGTGCTGCTCACCCTGCCCGTCTTCCTGCTCGGCACCCGCACCGTCGCCGACGGCGTGGCCTTCCCCCTGTTCCTGACGCTGGCGGCCTGGCCGCTGGTCGGCTCGGCCGATCGGTCGCCGCGGGCCCGCGACGTGGCGCTCTTCGTCGCCGCGCTCGTCGGCGGCTTCCTCTCCCGCGGCCTGTCGTTCGTGCTCATCGCGGCGCTCGGCGCCCTGGCCTGGACGCTCGTCGGCCGCGTCCCCCGGCGCCAGACCCTCGTGTACGTGGGCGTCGCGGCCGGGTTGCTCGGACTCGGCGTCGCGCTCGTCTTCGTGCCCGACGGGTTCACGTTCTTCGACCACTTCCGGTTCATGGCGCGGCCCTTCCTGGGCGGCCCGATCATGAACGACCGCAACTTCGACTTCTTCGTGAACCGCTCGGGCTTCGCGCTCGGCCCGTGGGCGGCGCTGTTGCCCTTCGCGCTCGGCGCGGCCGTGCTCGGCACCGGCGACCCGGCCCGCGCCCCCCGCGACCTGGCCCTCGGCGTGTTCGCGCTGGTCGTCTACCTGTCGCTCTCGGCCATGCTGCCCTACTTCGGCCACGCTTCGTACGCCTTGTATCCGCTCCTGGCCGTCGTGCTCGGCCGCTACGTCGAAGAGGTGCTCGACGACCCGGCGTTGCGCGGGCGCTTCGTCGCGTTCCTCGGCTTCTCCATCATCGCCATCCTGGCCATCCAGGTGCGGGAGAGCCCCCTGGCCGTGCTGAACTCCGTACTGCTCGACCCGCCGTTGGCGCGCGAGCTCGGCGACTACAAGCTGCCGCCCGACCTGAAGGTCGGCACGGCCGTGCCCCTGGCCTGGCTGATGTTCGGGCTGGTTCTCGCGTGGGTGTTCGCCCGCGGGTGGACGCGCGGTCAGCGCTTCCTCGAGATGTTCCGGAGCCCCCGCCACGCCGGGCTGCTGCTCGGCGGGCTGGCCCTCTTGATCCTGGCCGACGGCTTCGCCTCGGGGCTGCTGCGCATCAACAGCACCGTCATGTCGAGCCAGGCGGCGCAACTGCCGTCCGACGCGCGGCGCTGGCCGTTCTTCGTCTTCGGCGCCCGGTACGAAGCCATCCTCGGCTACGCCGCGCTCGGCGCCCTGGTGCTCGCCGGGGTCGTCACCTGGATCCGCGGCCGCCGGCGCGAAGCCCAGGCCCCCACCGCCGGCACGTACGGCGTTCGCCACGAGCGCATCCTGCTGGCTGCGGCCGCGATCCTGCTCAGCCTCGGCGCCGTCTACGCCGCCGTCCTGGCGGGAGCCCCGGCGCTCGCCACCATCGGCCGCAGCCCCGCCTTCGTCGTGTGGCTCGTGGCGCTCACGGCCCTCGGACTCGCGCGCCTGCGCGGCCCCGAGCACGTCTTCGGCGCCGACGGCGCCTTCCCCTGGCTCGGCCCGCTGGCCACCCCGCTCGCCCACCGCCGCGCGCTGGCCGCCCTGCGACTCCTGGGCCTCGCGTACCTGGGCGTGGCCTTCTCGCGCGTCGCCAACGCGAGCCCCATCGCCCTGTGGGCCACCGCCACCCCGGCGCTCGCGCTGGTCCTGTGGTGCGTCCTGCCCTGGGCCACCTCGGCCGCCTGGCGCTTCGCCGCCACGCTGATGAGCGTCCTCGTGGTCTTCGGGCTGCTCTTCGTTCCGTACGTGGTCGAGACCTGGCTGTGGTTCTCGGGCGTGCTCTACCCCGAGATCCAGGATCCCTACGCCCACCGCGTCTTCCTCGAGGCGTCCGACGTGCGCTTCCTGTGGCTGCTGGTGGGTGCGGCGACCTGGAACGCGCTGTGGCCGCGCCGCTCCGCGCTCTCGGCCGCCCTGCAACGCAAGGGGGTGTTGCTCGGCGCGGCCGCCGTGCTGGGCGCCGTCCTCGTCGTGTCGGCGCTGCTCGCCTCCAACGTGCTCGTCGCCTACGACGCGGCGTTCTCCCGCTCGCTCTCGCGCGTGCTGATCGGCGCCTCGGCGCTGGTCGCGGTGGGCCTCCTGGTCGGCGTCTACCCCCGGCTGGCCGCCTTCGCGGGCGCGACGCTGCGCCACCCACTGACGCTCACGCTCACGCTCGCGGGCGCCTCGCTCGCTGGCGTGGTGGCCCTGGCCGCCGATCTACCGCCGGTGCTGTTCGCCGCCCTCGGGCTCGCGGTCGTCGCGCTGTCGTCCTGGCTCCTGTCCGGGCGCTCCCTGGCCGACGTGCCCGGCGCGCTCGAGACCCCGTCGGTGGCCCTGCCGGTGCTCGCCCTGCTGGCGCTGGTCGGCGCCGTGGGCACGGGACACGACCTGCTCGGCCGGGTCGTGGCGCAGTTCTCGCAGAAGCACATCCTCGACACCTACCTGGCCGTCGAGGAGCGCGAGGCCATCGGTCCGAACATCTTCAAGCACGGCTCGTTCTCGAAGACCGACCAGGAAGACACGAACTTCTATACGAACACCGTGCCCGAGGTCCGCGATCGGGCCAAGGTGCTCGCGCTGCTCGATCCCGTCGAGGACGTCCCCGTGCGCCTGGCCTGGTCCAGCCGCGGGGAGCACGCCGACGCCATGGTGCTGCCCGGCTGGAACCCGGCGAACGACCGGAACAACGACGGCCAGCGCGACGCCATCGCCGCCGCCGGGCTGGCCACAGCCGGTACCGAGGGCCGCCTCGAGGACGAGACCGCCGCCTGGAAGCCCGACCAGTGGAAGGGCGCCACGCTGATCGACAGCGGCAAGAAGAGCTACCCCGTCACGGGCAACGACGCCTCATCGCTCACGCTCACGGGCACGCCCAACTTCCTGGCCTACAACCCGCTCTTCAACGCCTACTCGCTCGACGCGGGCGCCGACCTCGATCATCGCGCCACGGCCCTGACCGAGCCCACGTACTACTTCATCTTCCCCAAGGGCTCGTTCGCCGACCTGAACCACGCCTTCCGCAAGGAGCACCGCGGGCGCTTCATCCCCATCGTCGACGACCGCAGCGACTTCTTCCTGCTGGCCGCCAGCCGCCTGCCCGTGGGGCGCGACGACAAGAACTGGCTGCGCCAGGCCGTGGTCACCGAAGACGAGCTGAAGAGCGACCCGCGCATCAAGCGCTGCTACGCCAAGTTCCAGGACTTCATCGAGCTCGTGGGCTTCCGCATGGGCAACGAGTCCGTCACGCGCGGCTCCAGCGCCGAGATCAACCTGTACTTCCGCGTGCTCGGCGAGACCTCGACCTCGTGGCGCCTGTTCATGCACGTCGACCGCCCGGGCAGCCAGAACCGCATCAACGGTGACCACTGGCCCCACAACCTGGTCAAGGAGACCGAGACCAACAACAAGTGCGAGGGCTGCTTCAAGACCACGCAGTGGATGAAGGGCGACGTCGTCATCGACCGCTTCACCCTCGAGGTCCCGATCGGCACGCCCTCGGGCACGCAGGAGGTCTGGGTCGGGCTCTACAACCCCACCGACGGGAATCGCCTGAAGGTGGTCGACAACGACAAGAAGCTCACCGCCCACGACGGCGGCAACCGCGTCAAGGCGGGTACGTTCATCGTGCCGTGAGTCACAGGCACGCCCATATCCGATCCTGGGCCTGTGACGTTGTTGTTTGCGCAGAACGCACAGGGCGTTCCGCGATCATAGGATCAGAACCGTCCCTCCCGCCCAGTGATCTTCCAGGAACTTCGCGTCCTTGGCCGTACCGATGATGTCGCCGTAGTGCATGGGGACCACCACCCGCGCCTTGATGCGGGCCGCCGCGTCGACCGCTTCGCGGGCCGTCATGACGTACGTTCCGCTGACCGGCAGCAGCGCCACGTCGGCCGTCACCTCGGCCATCTCGGGGATGAGGTCCGTGTCGCCCGCGAAGTAGATCCGCGTGCCGTCCAGCACGAAGACGTAGCCCACGTACCCCGCCGCCTTGGGGTGGAACTTCTTGTCGACGTTGTAGGCGGGCACGGCCTGGATGGCCACGCCCTTCACCTCGAGCGTGTCGCCGACCTTCACGAGGCGCACGTCGCCCTCGACCTTACCGCGGCACGCAGCCGCCGCCACGATCGCGGTGCCCTTCTTCTGCACCTTGGCCAGATCCTCGGGCGACAGGTGATCGAAGTGGTCGTGGCTGATGAGCACCACGTCGGCGTCGCGAGGCGAGCCCTGCACCTTGAACGGATCGGTGTAGACCACCACACCGCCGCCCTCGAAGCGGAAGCAGTCGTGGTTCAGGCGACGCACGTGCGCGCGGACATCGGTCCACATGGCACCCTCCAAGTCTGGATACGAGTCGAACCGAATCTACGACGGGTCGCGATCGCGATCAACCGGCGAGGACGGGTCGCCCGTGCCCGCCGTGCCGTCGGTGCGCTGGCGCTGCTCGATGCGCGTCATGGCATCGCGCGCCGCGGCCGCGACCCTGGCCTCGGGACACCTGGTGGTCTTCAGGAGCGCGCGCAGCGCCTCGCGATCGCCGATCTCGCCGAGCACGCGGCACGCCTCGGCCTGCACCGCCGGGCTGCCCGTGCCCTTGTGCCAGCCGAACACCGACAGGCTGAGGAAGCCGATGCCCCCGGGCAGCAGCGCCACCAGGCAATCGATCGCCGCGCGCCCGCTCGGCAGCTTGATGTTGCCGAGCAGGCCGAGCACCGACACCGCGGCGACCTGCAGGTCGTCGCCCTCGTCGTCCTTCTGCCCGCCCGTGACCCACGTCTCGAGATCGCCGAGGAAGCGCGCGTGGTGGGAACCGATGGACGCCAGGGCGTGCAGGGCGCGCTTGCGCACCGAGCGCGTGCTGTCGACCAGGCGCTCGAGCAGGTAGGGCTCGGCGGCCTGCTTGCGGATGCGCATGGTGGCCACCAGGGCCTCTTCGCGCACCTTGGCGTTCGGGTGCGTCAGGAAGCGCTGGACGTCGGGCGCGGCGCTCACGTCGGCGAGCTCTCCGAGCACGATCAGGAGGTTCCGCGCCACGAACCACTCGTAGGCGTTCTCCTGCAGCGCCTTCTTCAGGGCCGGCACACCGCGACGCCCCAGTTGCACCGCGCGATCGCACACGTCGCGGCGCACGCTGGCGTCGTCGCAGGTCTTCAGGACGCCCACCAGGAAGGGGATGGACTCGTCGCGGTAGAAGTCGAGCAGCTTCAGGAGCTCGATGCGCAGGGGCTTGCGAGCGACGCGCACGGCCTTGTCGAGCCGCTCGAGCAGCTCGCTCGAGAACAACTCGTCGCGCTTCTCGCGCAGGGCGCCGCGGAAGGCGTCCTCCTCGGCGCGCTTGCGCAACACCCCGACGATCGCCGCGGCGTCCTCGAACTTCTCGCGTGACAGCAGCTCGGGCAGCACCAGGCAGAAGCTGTCGATGAACCCGCGAATGGCGTCGGCCGTCGCCGCGGTCTGGAAGCGCTGGACGTGCACCTGCGGCTGCTCCAGGAACTTGGAGGTCCAGGCTTCTTGCAGCACGCGTTGCTTCATCCCGGCGGGCAGGTCCGTGATCTTCAGCACGCCGCGGTCGAACAGCTGGCGCAGCGTGGGGTAGGCCTCCTGGTCGGCGTGGCCGAGCAGGCGCTCCGCCAGCTTCTTCAGTACGGTCAGCAGGCGCGCCTCGACGTGATCGGCGCCCTCGTGCTCCTTGGCGTCCATCTCGTGACGGCGGGACTTCACGCGATCGAGATCGGCCACGGCCTCCCACACGATCGGCCCGATCAGCGAGTCGGTGATGCAGCTCGCGATCTCGCCCTCGAGGTCGATGGAGGCCAGGTCGACGCTGGCGCCCACCACCAGGTCGGAGTGGACGATGAGATCCTTCAGGAAATCGGGCCGCATGAGCGGGCGGATGATGTCCTGGACGATCTGCCGCTTGGCAGCGCGCAGCTCGAGGCCGGTGGCCTTCTGGAACAGCGGCAGGTTGCGCAGGTCTTTACGCAGGCGTCCGAACGCGACCTTGACGCGCCACGGCAACCGGCGCTCGTACCCGAGGATGTCGTCCCAGAGCAGCACCGAGACGTGCACCACCCCCCGCCGCACCAGGGCCGCCGTGAAGTCGAACTGCGTCTCGCCTTCGCTCCAGCCGGCCGCGCCCTCGGGGTTGCGCGTGACCATCACGGCCACGAAGCGCGCGAACTCCTCGTCGGGGATGTCGGCCTTGATCGACAGGCTGAGGATACGGTTGCGATCGAAGTAGGTCTTCAGCTTCGAGAGGAAGTGCTCGCTCATGGACGAGCGCATGACGTGCGCCAGCGACACGGGATCGTCGGTGTAGCCTTCGATCGTGAGGTCGTTGCCCGCCGCGCCGGCCTGATCCGACAGGAACGAGAGCTCGCCCTGCTGCAGGTCGAGGGTACGGAAGAGCTCGGTCGGCCGGCCCACCATCGCGCGGACCAGCGGATGATCCTCGGCGTAGATCGCGGTGGTGGTCAGGGTCTTGATGAACTCGATGGAGAAGTCGCGCAGCGCCGCGATCTTGGGATCGAGGCCCTGTCGCTGGTCCTGGGCAGGCACCGTCGACGACGACGGGCGGGGCGGAGCGCTATCGGCCATGGGATTCCCACCTCCGGAGTATCGTACTCGAAGCGACGGGCCGGCTCAACTGGTTCGCACCGGCGCGCCCGACGGGGAGGCCCGGGGTTCGGGGCTCGGAAGGAAATGGCCGGGAATTGGGTTGAGAAACGCAGGCCGACCTGCTAAGGTAGGGGGGTAAGTCGTTTCACCGCCCAGGGAACATGCACTACACGTTCCAGATTGGCGACAAGGCTGTCTACCCGGCTCAAGGCGTAGCTGAGGTCATCGGCATCGAGACCAAGGATATCGGCGACACGCAGGCCATCTTCTACGTGTTGCGCGTCTACGACACCGACAAGCGCATCCTCGTGCCGGTCAAGAAGGCCGATACGTGCGGCATGCGGCACCTGATGACCTCCGACGACATCGACCGGGTGTTCGGCATCGTGTCCGAAGAGGGCGTGGTGGTCGAGCAACAGACCTGGAACCGCCGGTACCGCAAGTACCTCGAGATGATCAAGACGGGGTCCGCCGAAGACCTGGCGCGCGTCATCCGCGATCTGAACACGCTCCGGGCGTCCAAGCCCCTCTCGTTCGGCGAGAAGAAGATCATCGAGACCGCGGTCGACCTGCTCGTCCGCGAGATCGCCCTGGTACGCGCCGCCCCCGAAGACGCCGTGCTCGCCGATTTCCGGCAGCGCCTCGAGCACGTGCTGCCGTCAGCTAACCAGGCGAGTCAGTAGCCGCGTCAACACGTCCGCCACGATCTCGGCCCGCTCCACCGCCAGCGAATCGCCCTGCCCGACCGATTCGGGTCCCAGTAGCAGCACCTCGGGCGTGCCCGCGAAGCCGGCCTCGGACGGCAGCGGGCTCTCGGCCGGCGCGAGCGTCGGCACCTTGGCCGCGACCAGCGCCCGGGCGCGCGCGCCGGCCACGAACGGCGGCCGGTGCAGCCGCGGCGTGACCTCGAGCTCGAGCTCGGGGCTGGGCGGCAGGCTGCCGATGGCACGCTCGAGCGCCACGTCGGTCGAGGCCAGGTCGGAGCCCGGCGCGAGCAGCAACCGCAGGGTCAGGCGCAACGTCTCGCCGTCGGCGAGGAGCTCGGTCGCCGTGAGCCCCGGGAAGGCCTCGGACATCTGCCGCCAGACGTCGCGCGCCGCCTTCAGCTCGGGACCGAAGGGGTAGCCCACGCGCTCGGGGGTCGCGGCGCTCGCCGTCACGCCCCTGGCGGGCGACCAGGCAGCCGCCGTAGCCAGCACCGCGTGGGCCTCCCCCGCCGAGCCTTCGGCGCGCCCGGCGGGATCGAAGGCGACGCCGCCCTGCCCCGCCGCGGCGTGCAGGGCCTCGAGCAACCCGGGGATCGCGCCCTCGCCACGCGTGACCACCCGGCACGTGTGCGCGAGCGACGACACGCGCCACTCGGGCAAACGCCGGCGCAACGCCACGTCGAACGCCACCAGCCCCGGAGACGCCACGGCCACGCCGCCGCCGGTGGGGTGCAGCAGCAACGCCGTGCCGATCTCGAGGCCGTAGCGCTCGCGGATGGTGAGCAGCGCCGAACCTAGGGCCACCTCGTCGAAGGCCACCAGGAAGAGCAACGGCCGGTTCACCTCGGCCTCACGGAGCCGCGCCATGGCCGCCAGCGCGCACGCCATGCCCGCCACCCCCGCGGGGAGGTTCGGGCTCGACAGCACGCCGTCGACGGGTGGTGACGCGGGCTTGGTCGCCGGGACGACGCTGCCCTGGCGCAGGGTGGCCCCGACCAGGATGGCGCGCTCCGACCCGGTCGGGCGCCCCTTGACGCCCAGCACGAACGGCACCGAGCGCTCGCCTCGCGAGCCGATCTCCTCGATGACCTGGAACCCCGCGAAGTACAACCGGCTGACCAGCCGCGCACGCAGCGAGTGCGGGCCCTGCGCCCGGGGACCGGGGTCGAGGGCCAGCAGCTCGGCCAGCAGTGCGTGCAACGGATCGGCCTGGGGCGTGCGTGGTTTCGTCTTCATGCTCCGGCATCGTAGTGTAAGATGCGGTCGGCCACAATCGCGAGGTGCGTCCCCATGCGCGCCGTGCTGCAGCGGGTCCGGGAGGCCTCGGTCGCCGTCGACGGGCGCGAGGTCGGGCGCATCGGGCGCGGGTTCCTGGTGCTCCTGGGGATCGCCGAGGGCGACACCGACGCCGACCTCGAGGCGCTCACGGGCAAGATCCCGCTGCTGCGCGTGTTCGACGACGCGGACGGCAAGCTGAATCTGTCGCTGGTCGACGTGGCCGGCGCGATCCTCGTGGTGAGCCAGTTCACGCTGCTGGCCGACACGAAGAAGGGCCGCCGCCCCTCCTACACGCGCGCCATGCGCCCCGAGATCGCGGCACCCATGGTCCGCCGCTTCGCGGAGCGGCTCGGCGAGCAGGGCTTGACCGTGCAGCAGGGCGTGTTCGGCGCCCACATGCAGGTCGCGCTCGTGAACGACGGCCCGGTCACCCTGGTGCTCGACACGCGCGAACCCTAGAACCGAAGACCGAGGGCCGCCAGGCGTCGCGCGGCCTCGGCGATCACGCGCGCGTCGCCTGCCCCGAGCCCTGTCGAGGGGTCGTCGTCGCCGGTCGACTCGAACGTGGCCGAGAAGCGCAGGGCCGGCTCCGTCTCGTCCCAGGGCACGGTGATGATCGACGCCTCGCGGATCAGGTGCTCGCACGCCTCCTCGGCGTTCGCGAACGTACGCCCGCCCGCGCCCGTGGGCGCCGGGACATAAAGGTAGAAGGTACCGCCGGGCATGCGCGCGTCGAAGCCGAGGCCCCGCAGCGCCGCGACCAGCGCCTCGAGCCGCCTCCGGTAGTGCTCGCGGATCCCGGCGGTGAGCTCGGGGTGCGCCAGCGCCGTCACTCCCGCCTTCTGGATGGCCCGGAACTGCCCGGAGTCGTAGTTGTCCTTCACGTTCGAGAACGCCGCGACGGCCGTGCGATTGCCCGCCACGAAGGCCAGGCGCCAGCCGGTCATGTTCCACCCCTTCGAGAACGAGTGGATCTCGACGGCGACGTCGCGCGCGCCGGGGATCGACAGCAGGCTCAGGGGCTCGGAGTCGTAGACCAGCGGCCCATAGGGCAGATCGGAGACCAGCAACACGTCGTTGGCCTTCGCGAAGGCCACGGCCTCCTCGAAGAACGCCCGGGTCGCCACCGCCCCGGTGGGGTTGTTGGGGTAGCACAGGTAGAACAGCTTCGCCGCCCGCGCCACGTCGGCCGGGATCGAGGCGAGATCGGGCAGGTAGGCGCGCTCCCGCGTGAGCGGCAGGTTCACGACGCGCCCGCCGTACCAGGCAGTGTGGGTCGCCAGCACCGGGTAGCCGGGGACCGTCTGCAGGCACACGTCGCCGGGATCGATGAACGCCGAGGGCAGCATGGCCAGGGCCGACTTGGCCCCGATGGCGTGCACGATCTCGGTCTCGGGATCGAGCCCCCCGACGCCGTACGCGCGCTCGAGGTAGCGGGCGGCGGCCACCTTCAGCTCGGCGATGCCGTTGTCGGCGTAGAAGCGGTTCTCAGGCTTGCCCATCTCGGCCGACAGCGTGCCCTGGATGATCGGCGCCGCGACGCCGTCGGGCTCGCCCACGCCGAAGTCGATGACGGCGACGTCGGGACGCGCCTTTATGGCCGCCCGCTTGGCGCGCTTGATGCGCTCGAACTTGTAGACCTTTTCTTCCTTGCCGAACCGCTCGCCGCCGAGACGCGCCGCGATCAGTCCCTGGATGCCCGTGCCCTTCATGGGAGGCCCCCGGATGGTGACGCGGCGGATCGTACGGGAGCGTCGTCGCCACGCAAGCAGAAAGCCCGCCCTTGCGCTCCGGCAACCCGCTCCTATCTTCCTGCGCAACCGCACGGGAGAGTTCCATGGCCTCGAAGTTCCTCGAAAAGAACGAAGGCACCATCGACCGCGTCGTCCGGGTCCTCATCGGCCTCTTCCTGCTGAGCCTCATCTTCTGGGGTCCGCAGACCTACTGGGGACTCCTCGGGCTCAGCCCGCTTGTGACCGGCATCGCCGGCCGTTGCCCGGGCTACGCACCCTTCGGCATCAACACGTGCTCGATGACCCGGAAGAAGGTAGAATCCCGCAGCTGATCGCTGCGGAAGACGCCGATGCCCGACCCCTGGGGCAAACCCCTCGCCGACCTGACGACCGCCGAGCTCGAAGCGCTGGTACGTCGCCACGACCACCTGTACTGGGACCTGAACGCCCCCGAGATCAGTGACTACGACTACGATCGGCTGGTGCGTCGGCTGACCGAGCTCGACCCGCGCTCCCCGCTGCTGTCGCGGGTGGGTGGCGGCGGCGAGGCGGCCCGCGAGCGGCTGGGGGCCAAGGTGGAGCACCCGGTGCCCATGCTGAGCCTCGACAAGGCCTACACCGAGGCCGAGGTCGACGCCTGGGCGGCCGACTTCGAGGGCGATGTGGTCGGCTCGCCCAAGATCGACGGCATGGCCATCGCCATCCGCTACGACGAGGCGGGCAACCTGGCCTTGGCGGCCACCCGCGGCGACGGGGTGCGCGGCGACGACGTCACGGCCAACGTGCGCGAGATCCCCGGTATCCCACGCCACCTGGCCGAAGGCGACCTCGAGGTGCGCGGCGAGATCTACGCACCGCTCTCGGAGTTCCAGGCGCTGGCGGAGCAGTTCGCGAACCCCCGCAACTTCGCGGCCGGCACCGTGAAGCAGAAGGAGGGCGCCCGCGAGAACCTGGCGCGGCTGCGCTTCTTCGCGTACGACCTCAAGGGCCGAGAGTTGACCGGCGAGCGCGAGCGGCGCGACCTGCTCGTGCGCCTGGGCTTCACGCCCGTCTGGGGCGAGGTGATGCCCAAGGCCGCCATGCCCGCCTTCCATACCCGCGTGCTGGCCGACCGAGAGCGCTTGGACTACGAGCTCGACGGCGTGGTGTTCAAGGCCGAGCGCTCCGATGAGCAGGAACGCCTCGGGGCCACGGCGCACCACCCCCGCCACGCCATCGCGTGGAAGTTCCAGGGCGAATCCGGCACGTCGACGCTGCTGCGCGTCGAGTGGAGCGTGGCCCGCACCGGCGCGATCACGCCCGTAGCCATCCTCGACCCCGTCAAGCTGTCCGGGGCGACCGTCACGCGCTGCAGCCTGCACAACCTGAACATCCTGCGCGGGCTCGAGCTGAAGCTCGGCGATCGCGTGGTGGCCATGCGGCGTGGCGGCGTCATCCCCAACATCGAGGCCAGCCTCGGCGGCGGTGGCGAGCCTGTAGCTCCCCCGACGCACTGCCCGGCCTGCGGGCGCCCCACCGTCGAGCGCGACGGCTTCTTGTACTGCTCCGACCCGGCTTCCTGTCGTGCGTCGGCGCTGGCGCGCCTCGAGCACTTCGCCAAGGTCGTCGAGATCGACGGGTTCGGGGCGAAGATCGTCGACCTGCTGCACGAGCGTGGCCTGCTCGTGAGCCCGGCTCACTTCTATCGCCTGAAGGCCGACGACCTCTGCGAGATCGAGCGCATGGGCGAGACCTTGGCCGCCAAGCTGGTCAGGAACGTGAACGCCCGTCGTACGCTGACGCTCGCGGTGTTCCTGCAGGCGCTGGGGCTCCGCGAGGTGGGTCGCCAGGTGGCCCAGGCCATCGCGGCGCGCGTCGGCACCCTCGCGGGCCTGCGCGTGGCTTCCGAAGCCGAGATCAGTGCGATCTTCGGCGTGGGCCCGGTCATCGCCGCCAGCGTGGTGCAGGGCTTGACCGACGCCGCCGAGTTGATCGACGATCTGCTCACCGAGGTCACCGTCGTCGCCGAGGCCGCTCCCGCGGCCGGCCTGCTGTCCGGCAAGAAGGTGGTCTTCACCGGCAAGCTGCAGCACTTCGAGCGCAAGCAGGCGCAGGCGCTGGTCAAGCAGCACGGCGGGTCTACGCCGCCGCAGGTCACGCGCGACCTGGACTTCCTGGTGGTGGGCGACGAGGGTTCGCCGCTGTTCGGGCAAGGCACCCGGGGCGGCAAGCTGACCGAGGCCGACAAGATCAACGCCGCCGGCGGCTCCATCCGCATCCTCGGCGAGGGCGAGTTCTTCGCCATGCTCGAGGGAGCGACCACCATCGGGCTCACACCCGAGCCGGAGCCGCCCTCCCCTTCCAAGCCCCCGGAGCAGGGCTCCCTGTTCTGATCACACCGCGGCGAAGCCGTCTTCGCCCTGTACCGCGCGATCGAAGGTGTAGAGTGGCGCCGCGTTCGCGTCGCGCCCCCGCTCGCGCACGAGGTAGTCGGCCAGATCGCCCCGACCGGCCGCATAGGCGTCGAGCGCGCGGGACGCCAGGTCGCGGGAGCGGACCTCGATCTCGCGCGACGTGAGCAGCGCGAAGAGCGCCTCGACGATGCGCGCGCGGTCGAATCGGTACACCGAGCGGAGCACCCAGGCCGCCTCGACCAGCACCACGTCGGACACGAAGATGGATTCGCCGCGCGAGAGGCAGCGCTGGACCAACGCCACGGCGCGCGACGTCTGGTCGGCGTCGTCCTCCACCAGCAGGCGCACCACGACGTTCGTGTCGACTCCGATCATCGCCGCACCTCGTCGTGGCGACGCGCGGCCTCGCCCAGGACGGCTGCCTCCATCTGCTCGACCGTCACGCCACGGACGGACGGCTTCAACAGCCCCACCGACGCCAGCAGGCTGCGCCCTTCGCGACGAAGCTCGACCACACCGTCGCCGCGGACGTCGAACGAGACACGATCGCCCTGCTCGAGGCCCAGCCGACGACGCACGTCGACCGGCAGCGTGATCTGACCCTTGCTGGTGAGCGTCGACGTGATCATGGCAGCCCCCAATCTCGTCCCTTACATAGGGTAAGGAGCTCGCGCCCGCGCGTCAAGCTCCCCTTTTTTGACCTCGGCCCCCCACGCCCTATGCTCGCATCAGGATTGGTTCCGGAGGCCCCATGCGTCGCGTGCTGCTCGCCCTGCTGCTGGTGCTCGTGCCCGCGACGCTCGAGGCCAAGGCGGGCGTCGGCCTGCTCGGCGGCGCCGTCCTGCCCCACGGGAACCGCGCGGGCTACGACCTGTCGTTCTCGGGCGCCTACGTGATTGACCTGCCGGTGTACTCGGCCTTCCACCTCATGCCGTACGCCGAGATCTACAAGCTGAAGCCCAAGGAGGGCAAGGGCTCCTACACGGCCGACACCGGCATCGGCTTCAACTTCGTGGTACGCACGACGCCGCTGAAGCCCCTGTTCGGGTTCACGGTGGGCGCCACCCCGGTCTACGACACCGTGCGCCTCGACGTGGGCTTCCAGGCGGGCGTGCAGTGGAAAATCGTCGCGAACTTCTCGCTCCTGTTCCTCACGCGCTACAACATCGCCATCGGCGACAACGATAATCTGAAGCGATTCCACGTGGGGGCCGGGTTCCTGTTCGATCTGTAGGACCCCCGTATAGGAACTTGACCACCCTTCCCACGCGCCCTTCGGCCGGGTAGACTCCTCGTCCGTTCGTTGCACGAGGTGAGCATGGCACGGGGAGAAGACGCGCTCGTTCGCGCGCAGAAGGCGATTGAAGAGTACGACTACGAAGCGGCGCTCAGCGCCTTCGCCGAGGCGTACGCCGCCGGACGGCGCGAGGCGGCCTTCCTCGTCACCTACGTGGGCTTCCTGCTCGACCAGTTCGGCGACTATCCGCGCGCCCACGCCTTGCTGAAGGCCGAGCCCAAGGCCGTCGCGAAGTCCGCCGCGTTGCAGCGCCTGCAGGTTCGCGCGGCCTGCCTGGCCGGTGACGCCGAGGCCGGGCTGGCCGCCGCTCGCCAGTATCCCGACGCCATCTCCGACGATCCCGAGAGCCTGTTGGCCTACGCCCGACTGCTCGTCCCGAGCGGGGCGGCGGCCGAGGCGCGGCGCGTGCTCGGCAAGGTACTCCAGAAGGATCCCGGCCACCACGAGGCGCGCAGCTTGCTGACCGAGGTCGACGAGCGCCTGGCCGCGCGCGTCTCGGACCGCCTGGCGGGCGTCGAACCCCTCATCGATTCCGGCGCCTTGCAAGAGGCCCATGCCCTGCTGGCCGAGGCCCTGGCGCTCGATCCCGACGCCCGCGAGGCCCATCGCCTGCGGCTGCGACTCGAGGAGGCCTTGTTGTCCCGCCGCGTCGAGGAGGCGCGCGCTCGCCTGGCCGAGGCCGAGGCGGCGGGCGACGTCGCGGAGGCCGAGCGCCTGGCCGAGGAGGCGCGCGCGCTGGCGCCCGACGATCCCGACCTGCGCGCTACCGAGGCCCGCCTGAAGGCCCGCGCGCTCGAGGTTCGCCTGCTGGCACTGGCCGAGCGCGCGACGGGGCAGGAGGCCGCCGCCGACCTCGAGGCCGCCGTCCGCACGTGGAACGACCTGCTGCGTGTCCCCGAGGGCGCCGCGCTGATCGCCGCCGGCACGGTGGGGTCGTCGCTGGCCCGGTTGGTGGGCGAGCAGCGCGCCGTCGACGCCTCGCGCCTCGACGCGCCCGCGGGTGCGGCCTCGCTCGCGGCGCTCGCGAGGCTCGAGCAACAGGGCCCGCTCGAGGCGCTGGAGCCCGAGGAGCTGCGGCGCTGGCTCGGCCAACTGGGGCCGCTGGCCCGGCTCGACGCCGCCTTGCAGGTGGCCGAGGCGCGCAAGGCCGCCGCCCAACTGGCGCGCCTCGACGCGATCCTGCGCGAGGCCGAGCAGGCCCTGGCCTCGGGCGACGCAGCGGCCGGGCTGGCCTTGCTGCGCACGCTCGGAGCGCACGGTGGAGCCGATGCCCGCGTGCGCGAGATCGAGGCGACCCTGTCCGAGGCCGAGCGCCGCGCCGAGGTGGTAGCCGTCGTACGGCGCGCCGTGGCCGACGACGACGCCTTTGGAGCACGCCGCGCTTTGCGCCAGGCCGTCCGCGCCGACCTCGACGCCGAGGTGCTCGCGACGCTCGAGGCCGAGGTCGCAGCCCTGGCCGAGCGCCACCTTGGCGTACTGCCGGCCATCCCCGTCTTCGGCGACCCCTTCGAGCGCTTCCCGCTGGTGGCCGGCGGCTATGCACGCCTGGGCGACCACCACCTGGTGGTGTTGTACCGCGGGTCCCTGCTGGTGTGGGACACCGACGGCTGCCGCGACGACGGCGCGTGGGACCTGCCCGCCCCGCTGAAGCGCTCCGAGGGCCGCTACCGGCTGCTGGGCCGCGCCGACACCGGGTTGCTGGTGCTCGACCACGCGGCGCGCGCCGTCTTCCTGCTCGACGTGCGCCCGGGGCGGATGCCCGTCGTGCAGGACCGCTGCTCGCTCGAGCGCGTGCTGCCCGCCGACCCGACCGACACGCGCGTCTCGACCGTGCCGTCGGCCGACGGGCGCTCGTTGCTCGTGCTGGTCACCTCCACGCGCCCCGAGCGCAAGCCCCTGCTGTCCGTCGTCGACCTCGAGGAGCAACGCACGTCGCAGGAGGCCGAGCTGCCCTTCCCCGCCTTCCGCCTGCTGGCCATCGCCAACCGCCCGGGCGACTACGGCGTGTCGCGCCTGCTCACGAACCCGCCCGGTCCCGTCCCGCGCTGGGATCTGGCCGTGATCAACGAGCGCGGCCGCGTAGGAGCCTCCACCCGCTTCGAGGGTCTCGGCGAGCTCATCCACGGCGTGCGACGCCTGACGTGGGAGCCCCGCATCTCCAAGTATTTCTACTCGTTCGACAGCTACGAGCCCTTCTCGGGGCGCGTCACCGACGAGTCGATCGGCCTGGGTATCGCCAAGGGCGACCTGTCGCCGTTCTTCTTCGAAGCGCGCATGGAGGACAAGCTCGGCGCCCGGCGCTACGTGGTCGGCGACGCCACGCCCCTGCCCGGCATCGAGCGCCTGGCCCTGCCCTGGCGCGACAGCGATCGCAACGTCGGGCTCGCGTTCTTCCCCTGGCTCGACCCGTCGAAGGCCGTCGAGGTCCCGCTCGGCCCCGGCGACCTGGTGCTGGACATCTTCCCCCACGGAGACGGCAGCCGCGGCGTCGCCGTCGTCGTCGATCGCGAGAAGAACGCCGGCCGCTGCGTCGCCTACAAGCTCTAGTCGCGACGGGATTCAGGAGCGGTCCGGCCACGCTTGACGCGCCCCGTCGGACCCCCCTATCATAGACCGGATCTGCCGTAGTCGGTCGGAGAGATAGCCATGTCGATTCGAATCCCCTCGCCCCGTTCCCTGGCCCTCGCCGCGCTGCTCGCTGCGCTGGTGGCGTGCGGAGGAGGCGCGAGCACCGACGTCGACGCCGACACGACCGAGCCCGGCGACAGCTCCGAGACGCAGGGCAACGACACCGACAACCCGCTGGGGCTGCACGTCGAGATCCAGGCCGACGTCCTGCAAGGCAACGCGCCGCTCACCGTCCACTTCTCGGCGAAGGTCACCGGCGTCGACGCCGCCGACCTCGACTTCGCGTGGGACTTCGACAACGGCTCGACGAGCGACGAGATCGCCCCGGTGATGGTCTTCACCGAGACCAAGACCTACAAGGTCGAGCTCGTCGTCACCAAGCGCGGTACGATCTTCACGGCGGCCGACGACGTGCTGATCCGCGTGAGCCCCACGGCCGACCTCCGGCTCAGCGACGTGCACGTCAGCGGTCCCACCAAGCTGGCCCCGGGCGACCAGGCGCACCTGGACTTCAGCGTGCTGAACGCCGGCGGCGCGGTCACCGACACGTTCAAGCTGAACGTCTACCTGTCGCAGAACGAGGTGCTGGACCAGGACGACCCCCTGGTGGCCGACGTCGACATCGACGGCATCGCGACGGGGCTCTTCGGCGAGGCCAGCATCCCCTTCACCGGCATGCCCGCCACCGTTCCGCAGGGCACCGCCGCCGGCACGTGGTACGTCATCGTGTGGGTCGACGCCACCGACGTGGTCTCCGAGGGCAACGAAGAGAACAACCTGAAGACGGCGTCGAGCATCCTGCAGATCGATCCGCAGGCCTCGCTGAAACCCGACCTGACCGTCGACGAGCTGGTCGTCCCGACGGGCGCCACGTTGTCACAGGGACAGAACCTGAACTACCAGTTGGTCATCAAGAACGTGGGCCAGGCCGACGCCAAGCCCTTCAAGTTCGCCGCCTACCTGTCGACCGACACGGTCCTCGACCCGGCCGGCGACGTGAAGATCACCGACGACAACACCACCACCATCTTCAGCCTGGCCGCCGGCGACTCGCGCTCGTTCGTGAAGGCCTTCCCCCTGCCCCTCGACCTGCCCGACGCCGACTACTACGTCATCGTCAGGGTCGATAGCAGCGACCAGATCGTCGAAGGCGACGAGTCGAACAACCAGCGCGTGTCGACCAAGCCCGTGCCGATCCAGTACCAGGAGGCGGAGGGCGTCGATCTCGAGCTGTCGAGCTTCGACGTGCTCACCACCATCGTGTACCTGGGCGGCAGCGTGAGCACCCGCGCGGTCGTTCGCAACCTGGGTACGCAGGACTCCCCCGCCTTCAGTTACACGTTCTTCCTGTCGAAGGAACCCTTCCTGAACCCCAACACCGACTTCGACCTGGGCTCGTTCAACGCGCCGAAGATCCCGGCCAAGACCGAGGTGACGCTCGAGAGCCTGGTCAAAGTCGACGAGTCCCTCGAGCTCGAGGATGGCACGTACTACCTGTCGCTCTACGTCGACCGCCCGAACGCGGTGAAGGAGATCGACGACAGCAACAACGCCCGCACCGACACCAGCGGCGTCGAGCTCACGCACACCAAGAACGTCGATCTCGAGGCGGTGGCGGTCGAGTTCCACCCCAACGAGGTCGAGGCGGGACAGCAGGTCACCATCTCGCACACCGTGAAGAACAACGGTTCGTCCGACTCGGGCGGCTTCTTCACGGCCATCGTGCTCGCGAAGGACGCGACCCTTTCGACCGCGGCCGAGCAGGCGGGCACGCAGTTCGTCATCGCGCGCGTGCCGGTGGGCGGCGTGGGCCCCGGGCAGACGCTCGACTTCGTCACCAAGGTCGCGATCCCCGCGGCGCTTCCCCACGACTTGTCGCAGTACCACGTGGCCGTGGTCGTCGACGACGGCAACGCGGTCAAGGGCGAGCTCAGCGAGACCAACAACGCCCAGGTCTCGCCCGACGTGCTCACGGTGACCGGGACGGAGGGCGGCTGCATCGAAGACGCGCTCGAGCCCGACGACAGCCAGGGCCAGGCCAAGCCCCTCGAGGCGGGTGTACACGAAGGCCTGGGGCTTTGCGGCAACGACGACTGGTACAGCGTGGCCGTACCCAAGGGCAGCACCCTGACGGTCGAGCTGTTCATGACCGCGCCGCCGGCGATCACGCCGAAGCCCCTCGATCTCGATGTCACGCTGACCAACGTCAGCGGCGCCACCACCAAGAAGGGCGAGAGCGTGGGCAACCACGAGAAGGTGGTCGTATTGCCGTCCTCCGGCGCCGACACCTGGTTCCTGCACGTGTACCCCAAGGCCAGCGGAGCCGAGGCCCACTACACGCTGTCGATCGAGATCTCGGACCCGTCCGCCGGCATCGACCTGGTGGTCGACAAGGTGGTGGTGCAGCCCCCCGACATGTACCCGGGTGGGCTGGTGCAGATCATCACCGAGCTGTACAACGTGGGCACGCTGCCGTCGGGCAAGTTCACGCTCGGCTACTACCTGTCGCCCGACCCCGTGCTCGACGCCTCCGACACGCCCATCGATCAGGTGCCCGACCTGCAGATCGCGGGGCTCGGCTGGTACGTGGCCACCGCCAAGCACATCCTGCCCGTCGTGGCGGGAGGCCCCTACTACGTGCTGGCGAAGGTCGACAGCGGCGACGCCGTGTCCGAGGTCAGCGAGACCAACAACGTGGGCGTCTCGGGCGAGATCGTGCTCGACGACCTGCTGGTCTGCGAGCAGGACGAGTTCGAGCCCAACGACGCGCAGGTGAGCGCCGCCCAGTTGCCGGCTACGTCTGGCATCTACGGCGGGCTCTCGGTGTGCCCGCAGCTCGACGACTGGTACGCCCTCGACCTCGAGGTCGGCACGGCCTTCCAGGCCACTGCGAACTACACCTACGAGGCGGCCAAGGGAAACCTGCGCATGGAGCTCTACGACGAGTCGATGACGGCGCTGCTCGATACCAGCTCGGATCCCGCCGCGCCCTTCGTCGCGCTGCCCTACGTCTATGCCGGCGGCACGTACTTCCTGCGCGTGCGCGTGCAGCACCCCGCCAACCAGGGCCAGCCCTACGCCTACACGCTGGGCATCAGCGTCACGACGCCCGTGGCGACCGCGGTGTGCGCGCCCGACGCGTTCGAGCTCGACAACTCGTTCGAGTTGGCGTCGCCCATCGGCTGCGGACCGTCGACCCACACGCTGTGCAACAAGGACGTCGACGTGTTCGTGGGCCAGGTGAAGCAGGGCCAGACGTTCCGCGCCACGCTCGATCACCCCGACGAGCAGCTTCGCCTGGGCTTGGTCCTCACACCCGGCGACCCGCCCTTCGACCAGACCAGCGGGAACGGCTACGTGCAGGTCATGGCGTCGACCGACCTGACCGTGTTCCTGGTGGTCGAGCCCCTGAATCCGTTCGGCACCCTGACCAGCTTCGCGTACGACCTGTTCCTCGACGGTCTGTCCGGCGTCGACCTCGGCGGCGAGCTGTCCGGCCTGCACCCCGCCGAGGTCGTCCAGGGCGAAGACGTGCACCTGACGATCGGGCTGACCAACGGCTGCATCGACGCCGCGCCCGCGTTCGATCTCGAGATCTACCTGAGCGACGACGAGGCGCTCGATGCCGGCGACGTGCGGATCTACGAAGAGGCGCGGACGGGGCTCGGCAGCAAGGCGACCGAGGCCTACGAGGCCAAAGCGTCGATTCCGCTCGACACGCCACCGGGCGAGCACGTCCTGCTGTTGGTCATCGACGCCGGCAAGGTCGTGCACGAGAGCAACGAGGTCAACAACCTCGCGACGGCGACCGTCCAGGTGGCGCCGGCGTGCGAGGACGACACCTACGAACCGAACGACACGGCCCCCTACGCGGCGACCCTCGAGGCCGGCGCCTACGCCGACCTGCAGCTCTGCAAGAACGACCTCGACTGGTACCGCGTGAAGGCCGAGGCGGGCCAGACCCTGGCGGTGAGCCTGCTGTTCGCGTTGGCCGACGGCGACCTCGACCTGCGCCTGTACTCCGCCACCAACCTGGCCCAGCAGCTGGCGGTGGGCGCCGACGTGGCCGAGGGCGAGGCGCTCAGCTACGTCGCCCAGGAGGGCGGGTGGTACTACCTGCGGGTCAGCGGTTTCGAAGATGCCGAGAACGTCTACGCCCTCGAGGTATCGCTCCAGTGATGCGGACCAACGACACCATCGCGGCGATCGCGACCCCTCCGGGCGAAGGGGGCGTCGGGGTCGTGCGCATCTCCGGTCCCGACGCGCTGGCGCTGGCACGCCAGGTCTTCGCGCTGACCCCCGCCCTGCCCCGCCCGCGGCACCTGTACCTGGGGCAGCTGGTCGACCCGCGTGACCGCGCGGCGTTCGACGAGGCTTTCCTGGTCTACTTCCGCGGCCCGCGGTCGTACACCGCCGAGGACCTGATCGAGCTGCAGTGCCACGGCAGCCCGCGCGTGCTGGCGCGCCTGATGGACGTGCTCACGTGGTTGGGCGCCCGCCGGGCCGAACGCGGCGAGTTCACGCTGCGCGCCTTCCTGAACGGTCGCCTCGACCTGACCCAGGCCGAGGGCATCCTCGACCTGGTCTCGGCCGAGACCGACGCGGGGCTGCGCCAGGCGGGAGCCATCCTGCACGGCGCGCTGCGCCTCGAGGCCGAGAGGCTGCGCGACGAGTTGCTGTCGCTGCTCGGCCAGACCGAGGTGAGCCTCGACTTCGTGGAGGACGACGTCCCGGTGTTCCGGCGGGCCGACCTGCTCGACCGGGCCGAAAAGCTCGACCGACGCCTGGGCGACCTGGTGGCCGGCTTCGAGAGCGGCTCGCGTCTCAGCCACGGCTTCCGCGTGGTGCTGGCCGGCCGCGCCAACACCGGAAAGAGCAGCCTCTTCAACCGCCTGCTGGGCCACGACCGCGTGCTGGTCGACGCCGAGCCCGGCACGACCCGCGACTGGGTCGAAGAGCGCGTCGTGCTCTCCGGGCTGCCCGTTCGCCTGGTCGACACGGCGGGCTTCCGCCCCGAGGCCGGCAACGTCGAGACCGCCGGCCAGTCGCACGCGACGCGCCTGCTGGCCGAGGCCGACCTGGTGGTGCTGGTGCTCGATCGCTCCGAGCGCGCCACGCCCGACGACGCCGCCACGGCTGCGCGCGTCGAGGCCGAGCGCCTGCTGCCCGTGCTCAACAAAGCCGACCTGCCCTCGCGCATCACCGACGCCGACCTGTCGTTCCTGAAGCGCGTGCCCGCCACCGAAGTGTCGGCGCTGACGGGTGACGGCGTGGGCACCCTGCAAGGCCGCATCGCCAGCGCCCTGCGCGCGCGCTTCAAGCCTCCGCGCCCCGACGGCGTGCTGCTGGTGCGTGAGCGACACCGCGACCTGCTGGCGCGCGCCCAGGGCTGCGTGCGCAACGGCATGCAGGAGATGCAGGTGGGCTCGCCCCTCGAGATCGTCGCCGTGCCCCTCTACGACGCGCTGCACGCCCTGAACGAGCTGGTGGGGCAGGACGCCTCCGACGCCGTGCTCGAGCGCATCTTCCGCGACTTCTGCATCGGGAAGTAGATGGAGCTGCTCGATCGCTTTCGCGACTACCTGGCCCGCGAGAAACGCTTCAGCCCCCACACCGTCGAGGCCTACTGCCGCGACGTCGAGCTCTTCGCCACCAGCCTCGGCGACACCGCGCTGGACGAGGCCGAGCGCTACGACGTGCGCGCCTTCCTGGTCGAAGAGCTGTCGGCCCACGAGGCCACCACCGCCGGCCGCCGCCTGGCCGGCGTCCGCAAGTTCTTCGACTTCCTCGTGAAGCAAGGCCTGGTCGAGCGCAACGTGGCCGGCACCACGCGCTACCCCAAGACGCGCAAGCACGTGCCCACGCACCTGTCCGTCGACGAGACGTTCGCCCTGCTCGACGGTATGAAGGACGATCCCTCCGAGTTGGGCACGCGCGATCGCGCGGTGTTCGAGCTGCTCTACGGCACCGGCTTGCGTGTGGGCGAGCTCACGTCGCTCGACGTCGGCGCGATCGACCTGGCCGAAGGCTACGTCCGCGTGCTCGGCAAGGGCAGCAAGGAGCGCGAGGTGCCGATCGGCGGCGCCGCGCTCCGGGCGCTGGCCGAGTGGCTGCGCGTGCGGCCGTCGCTGGCTCCCCGGGCCGGCGAGCGCGCGGTGTTCCTGAACGCCCGCGGCACGCGCCTCACGCCGCGCGGCGTGCAGTACCTGCTGCGTCGGCGCTGCCTGCTGACGCCGCACCTCTGGAAGACCGTGTCGCCGCACGCCCTGCGCCACTCGTACGCCACGCACCTGCTGATCAACGGCGCCGACCTACGCTACATCCAGGCGCTGCTCGGTCACGCCTCGCTGGCGACCACCCAGAAGTATACCCACGCGGGCATCGAGCAGCTGATGGCCGTGTACGATCGCGCGCACCCGCACGCCCGCGGGCGCACGCCCCGCACGAAGGAGCCCCGATGAGCAGCGAGAGCATCCCCCTGCACGGGACCACCGTCATCGCCGTCCGCCGCGGGGGCAAGGTCGTGCTCGCCGGCGACGGCCAGGTCACGTTCGGCGGGACCATCCTGAAGGAGGGCGCCCGCAAGCTGCGCCGGCTGTACCAGAACCGCGTGCTGGTGGGCTTCGCAGGCGCGACGGCCGACGCCTTCACGCTCTTCGAGCGCTTCGAGGAGCGCCTGAAGGAGTTCAACGGCAACCTGGTGCGCGCCGCGGTCGAGCTCACCAAGCTGTGGCGCACCGACAAGTACCTGCGCCAGCTCGACGCGCTGCTGATCGCCGCCGACGCCGAGCACACGCTGCTCATCACCGGCCGCGGCGACGTGGTCGAGCCCGACGACGACGTGGCCGCCATCGGCTCGGGCGGGCCCTACGCCCTGGCCGCCGCCCGCGCGCTGCTCGCGCACACCGAGCTCGACGCCGCGGGAGTGGCGCGCGAGGCCCTACGCATCGCCGCCACCATCTGCATCTACACCAACGGCCGCGTCACGCTCGAGGAGCTCCCGGGCGACGCGGATCCCGCCGAGGGAGGGTCGCGATGACCGAGACCATGTTCACGCCCCGCGAGATCGTGGGCGAGCTCAACCGCTACATCGTGGGCCAGCAGGACGCCAAGCGCGCCGTGGCCATCGCGCTCAGGAACCGCTGGCGCCGCCAGCGCGTCCCCAAGGAGTTGCAGGACGAGATCCTGCCGAAGAACATCCTGCTGGTCGGACCCACGGGCGTCGGCAAGACCGAGATCGCGCGCCGCCTCGCCAGGCTCGCGTCGGCCCCCTTCCTGAAGGTCGAGGCCTCGAAGTTCACCGAGGTCGGCTACGTGGGCCGCGACGTCGAGTCGATGGTGCGCGACCTGACCCAGATCGCGGTGACGATGGTGCGCGAGGAGGAGACCGAGGCCGTGCAGGTGCGCGCCGCCCAGGCGGCCGAGGAGCGCCTGCTCGACCTGCTGGTCGGGCCGAAGCCGCCCTCGGGCCAGCCCGGGCGCCCCGGCTTCGAGGAGCAGGCCGAGGCCCCCGACGCCGGCGCCACCCGCGAGAAGTTCCGCCAGAAGCTGCGGGCGGGCGAGCTCGACGACCGCGCCGTGCCCCTCCAGACGGCCGACCGTTCGGCCATGCCCGTGTTCGAGATCTTCTCCTCGGCCGGCGGCGGCATGGAAGAGATGGACGTGAACGTGAAGGACATGCTCGGCAACCTCTTCCCCAAGCGCACGCGCGAACGGCGCGTCAAGGTGGGCGAGGCGCGCGAGATCCTGCAAAAGGAAGAGGCCCAGAAGCTGATCGACATGGAGCGCGTGGTCAAGGTCGCGCTCGAGCGCGTGCAGCAGAACGGCATCATCTTCCTCGACGAGATCGACAAGGTGGCCGGGCGCGAGGGGGGCCACGGCCCCGACGTGTCGCGCGAAGGCGTACAGCGCGACCTGCTGCCGGTGGTCGAGGGCACCAGCGTGAACACCAAGCACGGGCCCGTGCGCACCGACCACATCCTGTTCATCGCCGCCGGGGCGTTCCACGTGTCGAAGCCGTCGGATCTCATCCCCGAGTTGCAAGGGCGCTTTCCCATCCGGGTCGAGCTCACCTCGCTCACGCAGGGCGACTTCGTGCGCATCCTGAAGGAGCCCGAGAACTCGCTGATCAAGCAGTACCAGGCCATGCTGGCCACCGAGCAGGTCGAGCTCGAGGTCGCCGACGACGCGATCGCCGAGGTGTGCGAGGTGGCCGAGCAGATGAACGCGCGCCTGGAGAACATCGGCGCCCGCCGCCTCATCACGGTGCTCGAGCGCGTGCTCGACCAGTTGTCCTTCGACGCCACCGAGATGCAGGGGAAAAAGGTTGTCATCGACCGGGAGTTCGTCAAGAATCGCCTGACGGATGTCATCGCGGACGAAGACCTGAGCCGGTTCATCCTGTAGGTGCGCCACGCCTCTCGTGGCGCGGAGGTGGTGCATGGCCGCGCACGTAGACCGGGAGCGCGTCTCCCTCTTCTTCACGCTGTTGCTCGAGCGGTACGCCGAGTTGCGCGCGAGCGAAGAGGCCGCACCGCGGGTCCGCAAGCCGGAGCAACCGCCCGTCGAGATGCCGGCCGAGGAGGCTCCCCGCGCGGGCCGCGACCTGTCGCGCGAGCTGCTCGACGACGTCATCACCCTGTTCGGGCTCGGCGACCTCGACGGCGGGCTCATCTCGTTCGAGCGCCTCTTGTTCCTGCACCCCGACAACCCGCGCGTGGGCGCGTTCGTCAAGAAGTACCAGGACAAGATCCTGAAGCTCTACGAAGACGTGTACACCAAGGACGACGTGGTGCTCGAGTTCGGACCGCAGGCGAGGAACCCCAAGCTGGCCTTCTACGAGAAGTACGAGCCGCTGAAGATCATCCGCAACCTGGTGCGCGACAGCGACGACGGGCACGTCTCGTCGGTGCTGCAGGCCAGCACGCTCGGCCCGCTCAAGACGCTGGCGCTCATCAACTTCCTGTCGCGCCCGGGCATCCTCAAGATCGCGCGGTGATGCCGGGCGGCGACGACGAAGGCCCCTATCCGACCCGCGCCGTCTTCTCGGCGATCATCCGCTCGACCTCGGCCTTGGCGCCCAGCTGCGCGGGGTTGCCGTTCAGCGCGTCGCGCACGTGCTTCAGCGACTCGAGCTCGTCACGCTCACGCGCCGTGAGGTGATCGTAGACCAAGTCGAAGCCCTCGTGCAGGAAGGCGAACTCGTCACCCCGGCGGAAGGGGCGCAGGCGTCGCCACCGGCCGGCGGCCACCTCGTGCAGGTAGAGGTTCACCGCGTGGATCGGCCCCGCGATGCGGTGGGTCATGTAGATGCTGCCGACGAAGAGCAGCGAGACCAACCCGAACAGCGCCACCCACAGGACCGAGGCGACCCCGCCCTGCTCGGCGCCGAGGAACTCCATCTGCGCCTTGAGGAGCTGGACCTCTTCGGGGTCGGCGTTCGACGCCTTCAGCGCGGCCTCGGCGCCTTGCAGGTTCAGGAGCATCGCGTCCTGCGTCTTGATCTCGCGATAGAAGAGGACGCCGAGGATGGCGTACAGCGCCACCGCTACGCAGAGGAACAGCAGGGTGTAGCGCACCTGCAGGTGGCGGTTGATGAGGTAGTTGCGCAGCTTGCGCTTGTAGGGCTTCTGCGTCGCCATGCGAACCTCCAGGGGGTCACTTCACCGCGGGCCCCATTTGAGCGTACAGCTTCTCGACCAACGCCTCGATGGCGGGGATGATCAGGTCGGCGTCCTCGGCGTCGGGATCCTCGATGGGTCCGGCGGCGCTGGCCGTGCCCGACACCTTGGCGCAGGCCACGTTCTTCATCGGGAGCACGACGACGCGCAGGTGGCCGCTGACCGTCGCCTCGAAGTGGTCGTCGCCGCGCTTGTAGCGCACCTTCGTGATGGCGCCCTCGGCCAGCATCGGGACGCGCTCGTCGACCTCGACCTCGGTGACGCGCGCCTCGCCGCCGCCGTCGGCGCTGCCCATCACGTCGGCCTCCTCGAACTCGATCTCGACGCCGAGCTCCATGCCGCGCACCTTCATGATGCGCTCAGCGAAGGCGTCGCGGTACCGGTTGGCGAGCTCGAGGTCGAGGTCGGTGCGCGTGACGGAGTCGAGCCCCGAGATGTCGACCCAGCGCCTGAGGCCTTCCCGGTGCTGCTTCTCGCGCGCGAAGGCTTCGCTCAGCTTGCGCACCCACAGGCGCGCCGCCTGGGCCACCATGCCGCGATCGTCGTGCAGGTGCGTGGCCAGCAGGCGGATCCAGCGGCCGTCGTTGGTCTTGCCGAGCACCTGGGCCGCCGACGTGGCGACCAGTGGATAGGGATCGGTGGCGTAGGCTCGAGCCACCGCCTTCAACGCGTCGTCGCCCCCCACCTTGCCGAGCAGCAGCACGGCCTCGACGCGCAGCTTGTCGTCGTTCTCCTGCGCCAGCTGCCCGACCAGCCGCTGCACCGTCTCGTCGCGATCTCCTTCGGCCGCGATCGACGCCGCGCCGATCAGGACGATCAGGGGGAGCAGCAGGGGGAACGAAGCGCGCACGGGTGTCTCGTGGCGTGGTTCTCGGCTATACTACTGCGCAGCGCTCGAAGGGCGCAAGGCGGAGGAACCATGCACGTCGCGATCGCGCTCGTCACGTTGACCCTGTTCGGAGCCCCCGACGGGCCCCGCGATCCCGCCAAGGCCCCCGTGGGCCGCGTCGAGGCCGCCGCCGCCGCCACAGCCGCCGCCGACCAGACCAAGCCCGATCACCGCGACCTCGAGCTGAAGTTCATCGGCTGGAGCGAAAACTCGAGCGAGTACGCGTTCCAGATCACCGACGACCGCTACCTGGAAGGCGAGCGCCTCGACACGAAGGACATGTTCTACGTGAAGAAGCTGGTGGCCAAGGCCAAGAGCGAGAACGTGGTGCTGCGCGAACCGGTCAAGACGTACCTGGTCCGCCAGGGCTTCGCGCGGCGCGAGCTCGAGACCGAGAAGATCGACCAGATGACGACGCGCTTCAAGCTGGGCGAGCGTCGCCACCTCGACTTCACGCTGATCCTGAAGGCCGAGCTCGGCTGGCGGCTTTCGATGTTCGACGGCGACGGCTCGGTGGTGATCCAGGAGGGCGTGCTCGAGGAGCCCTTCACGACGGTCGAGCCGAAGATCTACCCCGCCCCGGACAAGCGCAAGCTGATCCTGCTCATCAAG
>Ga0172370_10001112_pt1 | contig 41871 bp, 61 predicted proteins | sample LakKiv5m_FD_114538 | JGI IMG/M metagenome (GOLD analysis project Ga0172370, IMG submission 114538) | Freshwater microbial communities from Kabuno Bay, South-Kivu, Congo - kab_022012_11.5m | ecosystem: Environmental > Aquatic > Freshwater > Lake | place: Democratic Republic of the Congo...
ACGCTAGAACCAAAGATAACCAGCAAAAGCAGGTTATCTTTAAAGTATTGACATACAACTTAGAAAAGATTACTGGAAAAATTATATTCCAAATTTATTTGAAATGAGGATTTCTACAGGGCTATATTAAGCTTAATCTAATTTAAAAAACTAACTAAATTATTAGGCTTATCTATAAAATATAAGCCCAGACAAGATTTATGTTCTAATAAATTTTATTGCTTCTGAAGCTAATGAAAATAATTTAGGTTTTGTTAATAATTTATAAATAAACTTGCTTGGAAAATCCATATCTCCATGTTCTTCTAGGAATTTTTCTATACCAGCACTCTTTAATTTTATTAATAGATTATCTAAATCTACGTTGTTTTTAGAATCAAGATATTTTCTAATCTTATAATGAAACTTAAGTTCACTAATATAACTTGATAGAAGTATTTTATAATTTTTTTCAAGATCTTTAAATTCTTTTAATCTTTCATTAATTGCTTTAGATGCTATTTCAGCAGAAAGTAGCCCAAAATTAATACCACCACCGGTAGTAGCTTTAACAAAACAAGCCGCATCTCCTACAACTAATCTATTATAGCGAGCATATACTTCTAATGGTTTTGAAACTGGAATTATTCCTGATGTTGATTGTAATATTTTATCAAACTTAATTTTACTTTTTTCTAAAAATTTATCAAATTGTTCTTTTGGATTTTTTGTGCCAATTGTAGTTCCAATTCCAATTTTTGCTCTATAAGGTGATTCAGGAATAACCCACCCAAATAATCCTTTTGCAAAATCACCTAAATAAACAGAAACACCTTCAGTACCAAATTCACCTTCAGCCATAATTTGATAAGTATGTATGAATTCAGTTTTTTGCTTGGTTGGTAAAATACTATCTCTTACAATTGAATTTGGGCCATCAGCCCCAATAAGAAAATCATAACGTAATTCTGAAATTATTCCTGTAATTAAATCCTTATAAGTTATACACTCATCTTGAACAGACATTAATTTTTTGGAATATAATATTTCAACATTCATTGATAAAGCAAGATCTCTTATTTTTTTATCAAATTTATCTCTATCAATAACTAATGCTTTATACCCTCTTGATTCTATATTTAGATATGCTGCATGTGGCCCAAAAATTTCAACACCTCTGACTTTATTTATTACAAAATCATTAATATTTATATAATCTTTTAATCTTGTTCTGTTGAATCCAGAAAGAGATATTAATCCAGAACAACAAACAGGAACTCCAACCTCTTCATGTTCTTCAATTACAATAACTAGTACATTTGGATTTAATTTTTTAATCCAGTATGCAGTATACAATCCTGTAGGCCCTCCACCAACAATAACAATTCGTTTATCTATCCCTTCAATCATTTATTATCTCTATTTGATCTTTTTACTGCATCTAAAATATAATCATAATTACTTTGAAACTTATCATCAACCACAATCTTACTTTCTGAAGAACTATCTGTACTTTCATTTGATTTATTTAAATTTGTAGAATCTGGTTGTTCAATAGTACTATTTCCGAGTACACCATATATCTCTGATTGAACACTGGGTTTGCCTAATTCTGGAATTTTATTTTTAGACTTTGATACAATAAACCAAACTAAAAATAAAATAACAATTAAAATTAAAACAATAATGCCAATTGTAACTAAAAATTTACTTTGTACACCTGATTGAACAAATTTAATCTTATCTGTAGTTAAATTCCCTGATAAAACAACTGGATATTTAAAATTAATTCCTTCAAATTTAGTTAACATATCAAAATCTGTTATTGGGCTCTTTTTATTATACCTAACAATCTTTGAACTATTTGCAGGCACAGTTATAGAATAATTAATTAATGGATCAGAATCCAGAACATTTACTTTATCACTAAAAATTAAATCTGAAATTGTACTTGCAAGTTCTTTTGGAATTTCTTCCACAAAAGTAATTATTTGATCTTGTGAAGAGCTATTTTTAAACTCCAATACAACTAAATAATATTTTTGTGCATTAATTTCAACAATAGTAAAATTACGATCTACAGAAATTGAGACCGAAGAATATAAACTATTTGTGTCTTTAATTACATTTGCATCATAAGTTGATGCAGAAAAATCAATCCCTGAATTTAAATCATACACTTTTGTTATTGTCCTTGTTTTTATTATTGTTTCTTGAGGAAGAACAGCTAAAATTTCAGTTAACAAATTATTTGCTTGAGTATAGTTTTCATTTACTGCAATTTCATCAACTCCAACAAGGGCCTCTGCATCCGTTATTTTTTTATTCGCTTGTTCTAATTTTTCTGCAACTTCAGGACTAACTTCGATTAATAGTTGGCTATAAGTTTCTAATCTAGAATTTATTGTGTCAATATCTAAATTAATTTTTGCGATTAATTGTTCTCTTTGATAAATTATTTCATTTACATTATCAATTATTATTGCAATTTCTTTTGAAGTTATATTTAATGCATTATCATAAACTAAGGCTTTAACTGCATGATTACCATCAGAATAATTTACAGTGTTAAAATCACAATTATAATCCGCAAGACCATTCTTTTCAATTAAACACAATTGATCAACATCATTAAATAAATATTCTACTCTATATATATCTGATGAATAATTAGAAATACTTAATTCATATAATGTACTTTGAGTAATAGAATAATTAAAATCAAATATAGGCAAATTAACATCTGAAGTAAAATCAAATTCATCAGTTGCAAGTTCACTACTTAGATTTCTACCACTTATTTGAATAACCCCTATCCCACTAGTGGTTATATTATAATCACCAGATATCTCTCTTAATTGCGTACTTGCTGGTACACTAACATAACTACTGGTTCCAATTTTAATTTTAATTTGACCAACACCAGATAAATCTTCATCACTAATTGCTCTAATATGTACCAATCCAGATTTTAAATAATGTATCCCATTTACATCATTTACTGGAGAGAGTATAATTGTAAAACTTGGGCCAAATCTTTTTGATGTCCCAACAACTAATGAACTTAATGATGACTCATTTCCTGCATTATCAACAGAAGTGATTTTAAAATAAACATTTATATCTTCATTTGGATTATATGAAAAATAATTATCTTCTGCAATCTCATTAGTTGAAGTTAAACTAACAGTTGATGTTGTAGAATAATATACCCTATAATGTGAAAGACCACTATTATTATCCTCTGAATCTGACCAAGATAAATAAATATTTCCTGTTGATTGATTTGTAACAACAATTAAAGATGGAATATCAGGTGCAATCGAGTCGTATTTAATAGTATTTGATTTTCGTGTAATTGTATATGGACTATCTTCACTTCTAGCTTCAATATAAATTGTTTTTGTTTCATTTGTTGTGCTACAACCATTACCTGAAGTAATATTAAATTGAGTATAATTAAAATCAGTATTATCTGTAATTTCAATCCAGGAAGTAAATGTAGATGCATTACAACTAAATCTAATTGCATTTACATCAGAAGAAGTATTAATTGTAAAAATTGGATTTGTTTTATTTGTATATGTATTATCATCATCAATCTCGAAAGATAGGCTAGGACCAGTACTAATTGAGTTTGTATCAATAGAACTTAAATTTCCTGCTTTATCAACTGCAGCAACACCATAATAATAAGTAGTATCCATAGATTTATCTGTTGAGTCAAGACAACTCTTTGTTGCTGTTGGAAGCACACTACAGATTAGTGTTTGATTAGTGTAACTTGTAAATGTAGATGTTGATCTATATACTCTGTATTCTAACAACCCACTACCTGAATCAGTTGATGCCCCCCAAGATGCAATTGTTATATTATCATCAACTGCTCTTGTTAGAGTTGGCTTACTTGGGGTCGTAGGGGCGTTTGTATCAATAATTATATTAAAATCTATTGATAAATTATTATCAACTAAATCATTAACATCGATTGCAATTCTATATATATTACTATCAGTCCACGTTCCTGTTTGTGAATGATAAAATCCTAGATTAGTTAAATTATAATCTTTTACAACTGTTGTGGTATCAGGTAAAGTAATAACCATCTTAGTTGCTGCTTGAAGAGTATCAATGCCTGATCCAGATTCAGAAATTACTATATTAATTATAAATGTATTTGAATCAACATAATAAGTATTACCATCAGTTAAAGTCCCTAAATTAAAACTTGTAATACTTGGTTTTGTATTATCAATTAATAATAATTTATTAGTATCAATTACATTTTGAGAAGAACCATTATTTCCAGCTGCATCTTGAGTATCAAGAAGAACATAATAGTTGCCGTCAACAAGGCCAGTACCAATTCCTAGATTAATTGGAGAAATATTTGTGTCTTTTTGTATTCTTTTTGTGTAACTTGAACTATAGTTTGAAATATTACTTGATGTTACAATATAAGCAATATATTTAGAAAGATAACTATCAACATCAGAATAACCAGATGCAACTAAATTAACATCTCCTCTATAATAATTATTAGATGTAGTCCCAAGAGATGTAATTGTAAATGTTCCAATTATAGGGTTTATTGCATCTATTTCTATACTATCTGAAAAACCTTGAGAATTATTATCTTCTATTGTAATTGTATCAATGGTTTCTGATGGGATTATAGGCCTATTAGTGTATTGTAAATCATAGCTTGGTATTTCTGCATTTAAATCAACATAAAAATAAGCAGTAAAACTAGTTCCAGAAACATCTGCATTGAAATCAAAATCAGAGACAAGAGAAGAAGATATTTTTAATGGTAATAAATAATCTATTATTCCCTCTGTATCTGCAAGAGTTCCAGAAACCGTATATGCTATCGAGGATGGGGTTGCATTTGTTATATCATCAGTGATATCTATATCACTTATTACATATGAATAAATATTACCTCCAAAAACTATTGAGAAAAATACAATTGAAATTGTAAATAATAAATATTTTTTATAATTCATAATTTACCATATCTTTTTATATAAATTTAAGTATAAACAATTCATAACCAATTGATTTATTAAATAATTTATATAATATATAATATAGTAGTTAAGATTTAAATATATAACCCTACTCTAAAAAACAGGTTTTTGTGATTAAATATGCTTAAAATTATTGAAAAAAATAATAAAAAAATAATTATTATTGGTACTGCTCATATCTCTAGTAAAAGCAGAGATCAAGTAAAAGAAATAATCGAAAATGAAAGACCAGATATAGTTGCAATTGAACTTGATGCTGCGAGATTTTACAGTATGATGTCTGGAAAAAAAAATACTGCAAAACTATCCGACGCATTTAAAACAAGAAAACCATTTCTTTTTCTTCTTCAATATTTTTTATCAAAATATCAGAAAAAAATTGCAGCAGACTTTAATATTGAACCTGGAGAAGAAATGAAACAAGCAGCAATTTCAGCAAAATTAATAAATGCTAAACTACTTCTTGCAGATCGCGATGTTACCATAACTTTAGAAAAACTATATAATGTACTAACTTTTAAAGAGAAACTTAGATTATTAAATACAGGATTTAAAATGAGAAAAGAGCTTGGAGACGATATATCTGTTCAAAAAATATTATCCGAAGCAGAAGCAGATGATAGCATGTTTATTACAAAGATAATGGATATTCTTGAAAAACGACACAAAAAACTAAAACAAGTTTTAATTGATCAAAGAGATGAATTTATTGCTTACAACATTCAACAAATTTTAAAAGATGAAAACATAAAAACTATTGTTCTTGTTGTTGGTGCAGGACACACAAACGGAATTATAAAAAATCTTGATAACGAAAACATAGATCTTAAGGAAATACTATCAACTAAAAAGGATAAGAAAAAATAATAAAAAAAATAAGTTTCAAGATGAGAGAACACATAACATTTATTTATCCAATCAAACATGGTAGGTTTAGTTCCCTCAACTATCGGATTGAGGTCGTATCATCATCTCTTTACATTCTACTCCTTTTTCTCCTAAGACCAACCCATAAAGGGAAGCCTTGAAATCTTACAATCCAAATTAATATAAGTGGTATCCCATATATATAAACCGCATTAACTTTAATGTTATTTTTTGTATATTTAAACGCACAAGAATATACAAATAATTAAGTGGGAACACAAAAACATTGCAGAATACACGTCTTATCTGTAGCCAGTTAATAAGGCCATTAATTAATTTTGGACTTTGGTTTATTTTCTAATTGTTCTTCAAGAATATGAAAAAAAGCACCTACTGAAAGAAGTTTTTGAGTACCATCAATAGATCTTACAATAAACTTATGTATGGATTTTTCTTTAGGTCCAATAACAATAACAAAAGGAATCTTATCTGTTTCTGCATTCTTTATTTTTTTTGCAATATTATCTGGATTATTATTGATTTCAATTCTTGCACCAGTTTCAGATAATCTTGCAAAAACTTCATTACAAAAATCAAATGTAGATGAATCATTTGGAATTAATCTTACATGAATTGGTTGTAACCAAAAAGGAAGATTTTGCTTTTCTTTCTTTAATATATTTTCTGGAATAACATAAGTATATGTTTTATCCTTATAACTAATTGAAAAATCAGATTTTATTGGAGTTAATTGAGATATTGGTTTAGTATCTCTTACTAATTCATCTTGTACTTTAATTAATGAATCATCTTTATTTAATAAATTATCCTTATTTGTAATTTGAGCATGAAATGAAACAATGTCTGATGCTTGATGCTCAATTTTATCTATATTTTGTACAAGACTATAATTATAATTTCTATTTTTAGATGTTTGTGGATAATTATTTTTAATTTTATTTCTATTAAAGTCTAATGCTTGATTTCTATTAATATTTGTGTTCTGCAGTCTATTAAAATTAATATTTTGAGGTTTATTTTGATTCTGATTTACTTCTATCTGGCTTGTTACATTTTGATTAGAAATATAATTACTTGACTTATAATTATTTTTTTTCTTTTTAAAAAAATTAAAATTATTTGTTCTTTCCATACATAATCACGAAAAATTTAACCAAGAACCATAAAAGCATAAGCAACTAAGTTGTATATAAAATGAGCTATAAATGTAACCCATAAATTACCAGTTTTTTGATAATACCTTGCAAGTAAAACACCCAAAACAAACGCACCAATTACTTCAGTTATTGAGCCGTAAAGAACGTGACCAATAGCAAAAAGAGCAGATGAGATTATAACTCCTACTCTATTTACTAAAAAACCTCTAAAGAACCATTCTTCAAGAAAAACTCTAAAAATAAATAAATATAAAACATATGTTATTGGTAATGCAACAATTGTGCTTGAAACTAAATTCAGATCTTGAGCACCAAAAAACATTGAAATAAAACTAATAAAATAGCTAATAACAAACATTAAAAAGAAAAGAATAAAAACATGTTTTATTAAAATCCTCCAAGAAATAGATTTTAATCCCTGACTTTTAAAAATAAGTTTAAATGAATTAATATTGTTATAATAATATAAGAAATATAAAGGAATAAATAATAAAAAGAAATCAAGAAAAAAATCATTTATTATAAAACTCATAATATCTTAATCTCTTTTATAGTATTTTTTAGTTTTATTTGGTAAAATTTACTCCCAAACAGTCATTCCACAGTTACCACAAGCAAATCTTGTTCTTCCATCTTTTGATTTGTGTGCACCCATAAAAGTAGCTGTGCCACACTTAGGGCAATCTTTTCCTTTTCTAGTAACATTATTTCCTGATACTTCATAAAATTTACTTTTTTTAACTTTAACACTTTCTTTGTGCTTTGGTTTACCTTTTTTTTCTTTACCCATAAATTATCACTTTTATTCTTCTACCTTTTCTGTATTTTCTATCTTTTTATCTTCATGTGTTCCTGTTCTTTTTAATTTATGCTCTAACTCAATTTCCTTTAAAAATTTCATATTTTCATATACCTTAATATAAGCATTTGATATTTTAGATCCAAAGTCCTGAGAAATTTTATCAATCACAACCAGTTTATCATCAACTCCAAGAAGAGCAGCAACCTTTTTTTGAACTTCTTTTCTTGAAGGTGTTTTTTCAGATCTGATTTTTGCTAAAATTGATGTTCTGTGTAATAATTCATTTTTTGCTTTTTCCATTTCGATTTCCATAATTTTTCACCTAATAATTATTTTTTATATCTTTAGAGAGGATATTTTATATAAATCCACTTTCGTAGATTCATGTCACTATATTGAATAAATTTAATTAACTTATCTGCTAAGTCTTAAAGCATATTTACCAGGAGTTGTAACTCCCATGGCTTTACCAACTTCTGATTTATCTGGGTCTAATACTAATGCAGTTCCTTTAAAGAAAGTAGTAAAAGTATTACATCCACAAACTGGACAAGCTTTTAAGGATTCTTCTTTTCCCTCATTATTAATTTCTGTTTCTTCAATTATTTTTCTACATTTTCTACAAACTTTCTTTGTCATTTCTTTTCACCTTTTTTACTTGGTGCTTTTTTTTCATCTTTTTTCTTATTATCTTTTGTTTCTTTATCTACTTTCTTTGTAGCTCTTAATTTTTCTTTTCTAGTATCATATACTTGCCACTCTGGTTTTCCTAACCCAAATGATCTCATAGTTAATCCTATTTTTGTATCTGCAATTGATTTCTTAAAACTAATATTTGCAATACGTGCGAGAACTTTATCTCCAACAGTTAATGTTCTTTTAGTTTCCTTTGCAACAAAACCAGGAAGTTCAGGATTAAATGAATTAAAATCTTGCATAACTTGAGACACATGACACAATCCTTCAAAAGGTCCAATATTAATAAATGCACCAAAATCCGTTGCTTGAGTAATACTTCCATTTACAATTTCATGTAAATTTGGCATATAAGTTATAACTTGAAATTTAACCTTAAAAAACACATTTGGATCTCCAGGTATTATTTCTCCAATATTATTTTCAAGAACATCAGTTACTAGTACAATTAAACCTACATCCTTATCAATTACTCCTTCGTAATCTTTACTTAACTGAGTAAGAATAATATCTTTTAATTCTCCAGATAAACTTAATGGAGATACTGCAACAATTCCTTCGACATTGTATTTCTTATAACTCATTTATTTTCACCACAATTTATTTTATTAATCTTATCAACTCTTGCTTTGTGTCTTCCACCTTCAAAAGAGGTAATTAAAAACAATTTAACAAATTCCATTGCTTCTTTTTCTGTAATAAATCTTGCTGGTAGTGCAATAATGTTTGCATCATTATGTTCTCTTGCAAACAAAGTAATATCTTTATTCCAGCAAAGAGCACATCTTATATTTGGATATTTATTTGCAACCATTGATACTCCATTTCCAGTTCCACAAATAATTATGCCTCTCTTATATTTTTCAGTATTAATTGATTGCGCTAGTGGATGAATAAAATCAGGATAATCTACACTTTGTTCTGAAAAGCAACCAAAGTCTTTTAGGACATAACCTTCTTTTTCAAGCTGTTCTTTAATATATTCTTTTATTAAAAATCCAGCGTGATCAGAAGCAATTGCTATCAGAGTATCCATTTATTATTATCTCCTGCATTTTTTATTCTATTATAGCTCCTTGTGTTTTTAAAGTAATTATTTTTGCTCTTTTTAATTTTAATTTATCTTTTAGTATTTTATCGTTTGTATAGATAATATAATTATTACAATAATATATTAATAAGTTATCTATTTTATTATATTTTTCTCCTTTATTTAAAATGTCAGTAGATACAACTAATATTTTGAATTTACCTTTATCTTCAAGTTTTTTTAAATAATTTATAAACAATCTTTTTCTTTGAGGTTTATCTTTTAGAACCTTATCAATTTCACCATATACCTTATCAAGAACATAAAATTCTGCACTAGGTATTATTTGTGTTACTGCTTCAAATATATCTTTTTTATTATCAAACATATACATTAATATGTTTGTATCAATTAAGATTTTATTTGATCTTGCCATAACCTGATAATCTCCATCTACTATTTACATTTCTACTGATTGCAATTGTTTCTCCTTTATAATAAACACCATCTTTATCTAAGACTAAAACTAATTCTTTATCTTTTGTTTTTATTATTGTTGCTAAATATGCTGCAGAACCAATAATTACAACTATTTTTTCTCCAAGTTTTAGAGGAGTTTGATTTGGTTCAATTAACCTATCTATCTTATTGTATTCAAGTACTAATTTTGAAGATACTTCTGGTTTATTATTGTCTCCACAAATTAATTGACCAACCATTCTATCAGAAAAACAATAAAATGGATCCAAATCTGTTCCTATTGCAATTAGTCCACCAGACCTCACAGTCTTAAAATTTACTCCATCTGAGTTTAGAGATTTAATTATAATTTCAATTGGTTTATTAATTCCTGGATATAACCAAACTTTGTCCCCAACAGACAATGTCCCAGATAAAACTGCACCACCAAGAACACCACCAATTAATTTATCAATATCTGTACCTGGTTTATTTACATCAAATGATCTAACAATCTGCATTCTTAATGGCTTAGTATCATCAAGAACGGGAGTAGGTATTTTTGTAATTAGTGCATAAACAAGTGCATCTATATTAGTATCGAAATGAGCAGAAGTTGGTATTATTGGTGTATTTGAATAACCTATTTCATCTAAAAACGTTCTTAATTTTTCATAGTTCTCAATTGCTTTATCTTTCGAAACTAGATCAATCTTATTTTGAGCAACAACAAGATTTGTTATTCCATGCATCTTTAAGGCAAGTATGTGTTCAACAGTTCTTGGTTGAGGACAATCTTCATTTGCAGCAACAACAACTATTGCTCCGTTAAGTAAAGTTGCACCAGATAACATCACAGCCATAAGTGTTTCATGACCAGGTGCATCAACAAAAGAAACTCTTTTAACAAACTCAGTATCTGTTCCACAAAGAGGGCATTTCTCTTTTGTACTATATGCTTGATAACCAACACATTTTGGGCATTTATAAAAATTTGCATCAGCATATCCAAGCTTAATTGATATACCTTGCTTAATTTCTTCAGAATGCCTATCTGTCCATTTATTTGTTAGTTTTGAAGTTAATGTTGTTTTTCCATGATCAACGTGGCCCACAACTCCAATATTAACTTCTGATTGAATTTCTTTTGTCATTATTTATTTCACATTTTTTTTAATTACAATTACTTTTTTTTTTAATTTTGCGGGGTCTATTTTATTTGCTTTTGCTGGGTTTGTAGATGTAACAAACTCAAAAGTAGTTGTACCTACTTTTTTAAATAAACGCGTTCTTGGTTTTGGCATATTTAATCAGTACCTTTTATTTTTTTTTCCCCATTGGCTTTGGAATTGAATCTTCTTTTTTATCTTCTTTTGGTTTTAAATATTTTTCTTCTAATGTTTTTGTAGTACCTGCTACAATCTTTAAATTAACTTGCTGTATAGTATTATCAATTATTTTACCAATAACTCTTTTCTTTCTTCTTTCTCCTTTTCTTGTTGGACGGAACCCAATTCCTTTAGTTAACAATACTCTTTTAGATCCTGTTTGATCAAGAGTTGCAACCATTGGAAAACCTTGCTTATCAGACCCTCCTGTAATTACACCTCTAAGTCCAGCTTCAATAAAGGATAAATCAACTTCTTCCTTTATTTTCTTTCCTAAAAGAGAAAGAGCAGTTTTTTCGTCAGCTTCAACAGAATATGATTTAGCTGATTTTGAATCAGATATATTTAACTTCATAATTTATTACACCTCAATTTTTTAAAATCTTAATTTTTTTTATTAAATTACAATTCTTTTTTGTAAATATCCATAATTTATTTGAATTTTTTTTTATATTAATTATTCTTTTGTTTGATATCTCTTTTTCATTGCATCTGCAATTAAGCCTTCTTCTTCTCTTGTAAATTGATACCCTATCTCTTCAAGCTTTTTAATTGAATCAAAAGAAAGATTAACAGTAAACACAGATTCTTCAAAAAAATCTTTTAAATATGTTGCACCTTTTATTGAAATTGCAGCTTCTTTATCATACTCTAAAGTACTTAGCTTATTTCCATCAGTCTGAATTCCTTCAACAATACCAACTTCATCTCCATTTGAACTAATTAATGTTACTCCAGGCACTAGCTTTCCAACTAAAACCTTTACACCCACAATTGCTGGTTTACTTACTCTGAATATACAATTTTTTAAAACCTTTACTTTACAAGGATAAGTAACTTCTTTTAATAATTTTTCTTTTTCAACTTTATTTAATTTATCAAGATATGCTTGATAATCTTCTATTAATTTATAAATAATATTGTTTTTAAATATAGGGATACCAAACTTATTTGCTTCTTCTTCAAGTTCTTTTGATATCTGTGTATTAAATAAAAATAATGCACCCTTTTTTTTATCTCTTTGAAAAATTATTTTTAATTCAAGTAAATCTTTGTTTGTAACTTCTCCTATATCAGATCTAGCAACACAAATACTACTCTTACCCATTAATTTCAATAATGCTTCAAGAGAACCTAATGTGTCTGCTTTAACAAAAGCACCTTCTGCTTCTCCATTTGATAAAATGCATGAAAGTGGCTTTGATTTAAGGTGCTCAATTGCTTCTATATCATCACATGAAACAATAATTGAACCAGGAATACAAGATTCTAATTCTGGTGCAACAATTTTTACTCCACATGCTGCAGAAACAAAATCGACTTGCTTATAATCTCTTTTTTTATTTACTGCTGACATTACATCAATTTTAAGTAAAGCTTTTACTTTTGTTTCAATTAATCCACTTTTAGATAAAAACGCGATTCTGTCTTTAACTTTTAATACACCTTGATAAACAATAATGTCTGCAGTTGATCCAACTCCTTTTATTTCACCACATTCAAGAATTGTTGCTTGTGCATGATTTGTTTCATCAAGCGTTAATCTTGAACCTAAAAACTTTTGTGATAAAGTTGATAAAAAAACAATTGCTTCAGATAAGCCCCAGCATTTTTCTGCAGAAATTGGAATAATTGTAATTTGCTTTTGAAAGTCAGTTACTCTATCATACCTTTCTGCAGTAAATCCTTGATTATATAATTGCCCAACAATTTTGTATATCTTTTCATCAAGCCTATCAGAAACTGATTTTGATTGCTTATTTAAAACACCAGAAATATCTGCTCCTTCTTGATACCATCCTTGTATTAAGTCAACCTTATTTGCAACTACAATAAATGGAACTTTATACATCTTTAAAATATTTAATGTCTCAATATCTTGTGCTTGAAGGCCTTTATTAATATCAACAACAAGAACAACAAGATCAGCAAGAGAACCTCCTCTTTCACGAAGATTATCAAATGCATTATGCCCAGGAGTATCAATAAATAATAATCCAGGAATTGTAATAACAAAATTAAATTTTATAAGCAAATGATTACACATTAATTTAATTACATCTTGTGTTATTTCAGTTGCACCTATGTGTTGTGTTATCCTTCCTGCTTCTTGACCAGTTATGCAAGTGCCTTTTATTTTATCTAAAAATGTTGTTTTACCAGAGTCTATATGACCCATAATTGTAATTATTGGTTGTCTGTACAACAATTTTCACCAGTTTTCTTTTTTGACTATTTTTTAATAATTAAATCTTGTAAGTCCCAAGAAAAACAAAAAAAGAAAAAAGAAATTATTCTTTCTTTTGTCCTCTACCTTGTCTTGTTTTTTCAACGTGGTAAGTTTCAGTCCATCTTGTTTTAAGTGGCTTATACTTTTTTGCAAGTGTATTTTTCTTACACTTTGAAGAACAAAAATTACTTATATTCCCTTCTTTCTTTGCATATATTATTCCAGTTCCTTTAGGAATCTCTTTACCGCAAAATGTACATTTCATCTTATTTCCCCCTCTAATGAGTTCTTATATCCTTTGCTTCTGTTTCTGGGTTCATAAGTATAAGAACATCTCCTTTTCTTACTGTTCCACGTACATTTCTTTTTTTAATACGGCCTTTTTCATAACCATCAAGAACTTTACAAAGAACTTGAGTTGCTTCTCCACGGGAACCAGTTCTACCTACAATATCAACAACTTCAGCAGGTATTCCTTCTTCAGCCATATAAATCTACTCCTTATTCCTTGTCTTCTTTTGGTTTTGGTTTTGTTGTTGCCTTATGTTCTGATTTTGGTACATCTTTGTGTTCAGCAACTGTTGCTTTATGTTCTGATTTTGGTGCATCTTTATGCTCAGCTTTTTGGCCTGTTAATTCAGCTAATTTACTTACAAGTGATTGTAATTCTTTTAAATTAACTCCTGCATCCATTACAGCAATACAACTTGCTTTAGCTGATATTCCTACTACTTTACCTAAATCATCCCTTGTTTTTACATATGTAAAAGGAATGTTCTTTTCTTTTGCAATAACAGGGATGTGCATAACAATTTCAACAGGTGTAACATCTTCTGCAATAACAACAAGCTTTGCTAAATTGCGTTCAATTGCTTTAGTTACTTCATTTATACCTATTTTTATTTTACCTGATTTTGCAATTTTCTTTAGAGTTTCATCTTGTAAAGCTCTAAGATCATCTGATACAGAAAACTTTATGTAATCTGACATATTACTTCTACCTCCACGATTTTGTCATCGGTTTTCTATTGTTAAAAAGTAGTTTTAACTATATATATTATATATAGAGGAAAGTTTATAAAGAGATATTTGTAACTAAAAATCTGTTTTTTTCAAAAATTAAAAACAAGGACGTCCAACAAATATAACATAAATATATTTAACAAAAATACAAAATATTGGAAGATAATTATTTCTTCCAATAATCATCAAAATGAGAAAGTAGAGCATTAACAAGACTTGGATTATTTTCAAGAACTGTTAAATGATACAACTTACCAGGTGCTGAAACATTGTTAAGAGCCATAATTACTTTCTTCTTATCTAGAACAAAAACATCCATAGAATGATTTGTTTCTTGAACTGAAAAGTGCTTTGGCAAATCGTGCACCTTTGTCATAGGTTTTGTTAAAAGTTTTACAGATATTCCTTTATTTGCAATTAATCCTTTAAATGAATCAATTCTTTCATCTAAATGAGTAAACCCGTGCACTTCTTTTTGCACACCTTGGAATTCTTGTGCTAAAAATTTATTATAATCTTTAATATTATTTACTTGAAGTATTTTCTCGCTTGGCCCATTTGATTTTTCTGACCAATGTCTCCCTAAGATAATATCATCAACTTTACTTGCAAGTTCTTTAAACTCTTTATTTTTAATATCAAGTAAACTTTTAAAAATTTCTTCAGGATTAATTACTTTATATGTTTTTGGTTTTTTATATACTTCAAGAACTAAACCCCTTTCTTTAAGTTTTTCAAGAACATCATAAATCCTAGTTTTTGGTATCTCAGAATTACGACTTATTGTTGGGGCATCACATTCTGAAAATTTAAATAAAGTTACAAGTGCTTTTGCCTCATACTCTGTTAAATTAAGCTCTTTTAACAAACTAACAAGACTATTTTCTTTCATGTTTTATCACACTTAATCCTTTGAAATTAGATTTAAAATACTATAATATATATTGTGCATATAATTTATATAGTTAACTATTAAGGGTTAAAATAATGTTTTTTGAGATAAAGCAAGATATGCCTTACTCAGAAACTTCTTTTTCAAATCTTTCAAATCTACCTTGACGTCTTGGTGCTCCTTTACCAAACTTTGAACCAAATCTATTACTTGGTCTTCTTTGCATTTCAGGATCATCTTTAGAGTCATCAGACAAAGTATAAACAAAATCATCTACTTTATATGCATAATCTGCTTCTGATTTTATAATTCCGTTTTGAATCATTAATTCTCTATTTAATAGCCAGAAAAATAATGCAACTGATTTTCTTCCCTTATTATTAAATGGAACAATTAAATCTATATCTCTAACATTACTGGAAGTAGTTGAAAGTCCAATTATTGGAGCTCTGATCTTCTTTGCTTCAAGTATAGCTTGTCTATCTATATTTGGATCAACAACAAAAACTAATTTTGGTTCAATAAAATGTTCTGACTCTGGGTTTGTAAATGTACCTGGAATAAATCTATCAAGCTTAATATTATATCCAAAATTTTTTTCAAGTAATTTCATTCCAAACAATGCATATTTCTTTCTTGAAACAATAATTACATCACTTGGCTTATATCTTGAAATAAAATCAATTGCGATTTTTATTCTTTTGTCAATAATCTGAACATCCATTACATTAAGTTTATCACTTCTAGATTTAAATATGAATCTTCTCATTGCACCATTTTTATATTTTGTACCAATGTGTATTCCATTCTTTAAATATAGATCAACATTAACTAATGTTTTTACTCCAGGAGATACTGGTGGGCTTAAATCATTTACTTTTGAATCGTTTGTCTTTTCCATTTATATTCACATTTTAATATTTCATAATTTCATCAACAATTTCTACATGTGAGAGAAACATTCTTCTACAACAATATTTTTTAACACCTAATTGATCAAGAGCTTGTGCTTCTGTTTTTTTTTCTTCTGTAATTAATCTCTTATATTCATCATACTTGTCAGCAACAACCTGACCGCATGAAAAACAACGAACTGGAACAATCATACAATCTTTCACCTCTTAGAGTGTTGTTTCTTTTTTCTAGCACCAAGACCCAACTCTTTCTTTGGTTCCTTGTTTCTTACATCATCAACAAGCATATATCTATCATATGCAATAATTTTATCTCTTAATGTTTTTTTGTTTCCATTTGCAAGTAAAATACCTTTAGTAATACAGGATCTAATTGCTTGTACTTGACTAGAAGTACCACCACCTGAAACATTAATAAAATAATCGTGTTTATTAAATTCATCAGGAATTAAACTTGCAGACTCTAAAATTAAATCTCTTCTATAGCCGCTAGCAAAAACATCTAATGCTTTATTGTTTACTCTAATGTTTCCTGCGCCTGGTTTAATTACTGCTCTTGCCATTGCTTTCTTTCTTGAAGATTTGACTGTATAATTCTTTACCATAATTTCTCATATTTATATTTATATTTATTTTAATTTTGCACCCAAAAACAATGCAACTTCCTTTAAAGTTACGTGCTCTAGATTTTTTAGTTTATCTTCTTTTGGATTATCTTTTACATATTCTTCAGGACAGTCTAAAAATACTTTTAATCTTCTTAGAGCTTGATCTCCCTTTGGACTTCTTGGAAGCATTCCTCTTACAGTACGTTTAACTAGCATATCTGGATATCTTGGATACTTTGGATTATTCTCTGGATTTCCGTGTTGACCTTTATTTGTTCTTTGATAATATTTATCAAGAACTGATTTTTTATCTCCAGAAATAATCACATCAAAAGAATTAACTACAACAACTTTATCTTTTGATTTAATTAATTTTTCTGCAACTTCTGTTGCTAATCTTCCTAATACTTTATTTTTTCCATTTATTACAATCATAAATAACACCTAAATATAATTTATTTAACAATCATTGTTTTCTTGTAATCAATTGTGTCTTTACAGAAATCTTTTAATGATTTTATATTTTTTACTTTTTCTTTAACTGAAGAAGAAAAACTATATGCATAAATTACTATTTTTTTATTTAATATTCCTGTACCTAATAATTTACCAGGAACAACTACAATTGTCCCATCTTTAACTAAATCTAATTTTTCAAGCTTTACTAAGTTTACTTTAACTGCTCTTCTTTTAGCTGTATTTAATATATCCGCAACTCTTGAATAGATTTCTTTCTTCTTTGTTTTTGATGTTTGATTTAGTAAATCTATCATGCTTTTCTTTTCAAAATTCATTACATCTTTTTTCATAGTCATATAAATCATCTTTTTAAATTTTATTTTTCATTCACATTTTTTTAAAACTTTTTAATTAAAATTCCAAAACACTAAATGCAGGGGACAGGATTCGAACCTGCGAAGCACTAAGCACAGGATCTTAAGTCCTGCCCCTTTGACCACTCGGGAACCCCTGCCTTAACCTTTCTTGCATTACAAGAAATACTAGGGAAAGAACCTTAACTGTTTACATTCTTTAAAACGCAAACTAAGTCAATGCTTTTTACAATAGAAATTAAAAATTACTTTAACTTCTTTTTAAATATTGATGTGTATTCTTTGTTATATCTTTCAAATAATTCTAATAGCTCTTTTATATTTGTTTGTCCAATTAATTCAATTGTTAATATATAATTATTAGTACCATTAAGTTTTAAACATTCTTTTTTACAAGAATCTATACATGCAAGACAACCATCACATAATTCGGGGTTTTTTAAAACTATCTTACCGCCAGAAAAATCAATACATTTTTTCGGACAAGCCAAAGTACATTCTTTACAAGAATCACAACCTTTTTTCATTTCAACGTCATACATTTGAGTGTATGAAACTATTGCTGGAGAAAACTTCGCATGATCGTGTCCAATACCCAATATTGCATAAGCATGTAGTTTAATTCTTTCATTTTTATTTAATTTCGTTAATGGAATTGTATCATAAACTGATTTTATCTCTGAATCGCTTGAGACTAAATCTTTTGAATAAACAATTCCTGGCCCTTCCTTTTCTAAAGTAAATGTAACTTTTTTTCCAGTATTAACTAAAGGTGTGTTTATTGGAGTAAGCGCAATTCTATTAGCAAGCATTTCATCCATAATAACAGAATCATTTTCATAAAATTCAATTTCATCTATTGCATATGTTGGAAGACGATATCCAATTACTCTTCTAAGTGTGTTAAGATAAACTGTATCTGTGTTTTCAACAATAAATCTGTATGTTTTTTTATCATTATCTAAAAACTTTACTCTTACCATTTTTACACACTCTCTTTTTAAATTTTAAGAAACTAAAATGTATTTAGTTCTTTTTTCTATATCCTTTTTTCTTTCTACAACCATCATGTGGAACAGGAGTAGTATTTTGAATACTCAAAATTCTAAGACCATATCTTGTTAATGATTTTAATGCTGGTTCTGCTCCTTGACCAGGATTATTATATAAATTTCCTCCTGGTGCTCTAATCTTAACATGAACCTCTCCAATACCCTTATCTTTTGCTTTTTCAGCAATAATCTGTCCAATTTTCATTGCAATATAAGGTGAGCCTTCCTTGTGTTGTGATTTTGTTAATTGCCCACCTGATGATTTTGCAATCATTTCTGCTCCTGTTTCATCAGTTAATACGACAATAGTATTATTTCTTGAAGCAAATATGTTTACAATTCCAATTTTATCTCCAGCCATAATTTATCACTCCGTTGACTCCATATCTTTCTCAGTTTGAGCTGGAACTATTTTTTTTGAATTTTTATCTTTATCTTTTGAAATAGGTTTGCCTTTCATTTCAATTGATTTATCAATTACATTTTTTATTTTTGAATTTGAATAAGATACTGTTTCATCAGCTCTAACAATTGAACCAGGAATTGATCTTGTTCTTCCATTAATTGCAATATGCCCGTGTGTAATTAATTGACGTGCTTGTAATGGAGTTAATGCAAGCCCTCTTCTATACACAATTGTTTGCAATCTTCTATCTAAGAAATCTGTTAAAGTTAATTTTAATACATCTTCAATCTTGTGCTCTTTAGTAAATATTCCAAGACTTACTAATCTCCCAAGCAATTCTTTTTTTCTTTGTTCAAAATTATCAGATCTTCCAGCAAGCAATAATCTTGCTCTTTTTCTTAATTCTCTAACTTCAGTTTCTGCTTTCCAGAGCTCTTTTTTTCTGGTCAAGCCATACTCATCCATTATTTTTCTATCAGAGAGAATTCTCTGTTTGTTCCACTTCATTCTCGGAACATCGTAAAGTCTATTTAATCTTTTTGGGTCACCCATAATTATTCACTTCAGTTTAATTTTATTTTTTTGCTAATTCTTTTTTCTTTGTTACTCCTACAGAAGCACCTTTTCTAAATGTAGATCTTGTTTTTTGGCCTCTTACTGGTAAGCCCCATTGTAAACGCAATCCTCTATAACTTTTTAACTTTCCTAGTTTTTGTATTTCTTTTCTTTGAGCAAGTTTTAAGTCAGCCATTATTAGATGTGCATTTCTTTTTTCAACTCCATCATCAAGACTAGATCTATTAAGTAACCAATCTGGAACTTCTTTATCTAAGTTCTCAATAATTTTATCTAAAATAATAACTTCATCATCTGTTAAATATCCAATTTTATTTGTTTTCTTTCCTGTCTTTTCTAAAAATTTTTTCTCAATAATTCTTCCAAGTCTAAGACTAAGTCCATAGATCATAACAAGTCCATCTCCAATTGGAAGATAACCAGGAATATCTGTATAACAAATTCTTACTACTGCCCTAAAATCTTTCCCTTCCTTGCTCAAATCAATGTGACTTGGAACTGGTCTTTGCTTAGAAGATAAAACTCTCTCTGGTTTATTATCTTTTATTGCAGACTCTTTTTTATCTGTTTTCTTATCTTTCTTATCTGCTTTAGAAGCAGGTTTACTTTTACTTTTATCAGCCATATTTAATCAATTTTTTTAATCTTATTTATTCAATTGGAAAAATATGAAGAATATTTATTTTCTTCTCATTTCCTTCATCTTGATAGTACATATTATTATTATCTATTTTTTTAATTACAATTTTCTTACCAAAATCATTCCCTTGAATAATAATGCAAGCCTTTCCAACACTTAATGCGCCCATATATTTTCATTTCCTTTAGTTTTATTCAATCCTATTAATTATCATATTTATATATTTTGTATATCTATAATCAACTTCGTCTTTTGTTAGTAAATTATATTTTAACATAACTGCAGATAAATAAATTTCTTTTCTACAAACTGGGCAAATCATAGATGCAAGTGGTGCTTCTGGTCTTCTTTCTGTTTTTGATAATTTTGCAACCTCAAATACACGTTTCCCATGAGGCATACCATGTAACATTTCTTTACAGATCGCACATTTATGTGTTCCGGTTTTCTTTTTAACTAAAGTTCTCTTTATTGTTCCTCTAGGAGATCTAACTTTTTTGTGTTTTTTAAATTTTTCATTTGGTCCTGGCATAAAGTCACCTTTTTTCTAAACATTATTTTATTTTGAGATTTTATCAACTACATTATCTGTAATGTATTTTTTCATTAATAATTTATCATATAAACTAGATATAATTAAAGAGAAAATAACTCCAAATATAACGTAAGCCCAAAATCCATTTGCAGTAAATAATAAAAAATTATATTTTGTTGCAACATAATATTTATTTACAAACCACAATATTGGAAGAGCAATAGCAAACATAATAAACATAGCTTTCATCTGAATTCTAAATTGATCTCCAATCATAGCAAAAGATTCACTTTGTTTCTTTTTCATTTCTTCCATTTTTTGTTCTTTTGCTAATTGTTTCATTTCTTTTTGTAAATCTTTTGTTTTCTTTTTCATTTCAAAATATTTGTGAGGATCAATAGTTAAATGCTGTACAAGTTTATTTATTCCTGCAAAAATTAAAGAAATAACAATAATATCAAACCAAACATTTACAATCGGAGCAGCAAACATATTTATTCCTTTTTTATTTAATTATTTTTACCCATTACTTGTTTTAAAAATGTACTTGATTCAAATACTTGTTCCTTTGCTAATTGTTCATAGAATCTATATATTATTCCAACTGTTAACAAAATTCCAATTCCTGAACCAATTGCGCCAGTTAAATCAGATAAGAATGCTAACAACCCTACAAAAATGGAACCTAAAATTGTTATTGTTGGGATATATCTTTTAAGCACTGTTGCAAGAACTCTTTCATCTCTCCTAAATCCAGGTATTGACATTCCTGATGCTTGTAATTGACGAGCAACAGATTCTGAATTTTGCCCACCAAGTTCAACCCAAAACTTACCAAATATAACACAAACTATTATAAAAATAATTCCATAAATTAATGCTTGCCCCCAAGCTCCAAGTGTTGCACCACCAAGCATTGTTGTTTCAAGTAACCCATATTGTGGAGTTAACAATTCACCAACCTTGAAAAAGAAATTTTCAAGTAATGTTCCTTTTGCTAAATTTACAAACAAAACAACATTTGCAAACAATGTTGCAGTTAATATTACTGGCATATTTGAAACATACAAAAGCTTAACAGGATATTTTGCACCCATTCCACTTCTTCCTACAGTCAAAGGTATATTAACGTGCATTCCTTCAACATAAACAACTACAAAAAATACTAATAACGTAACTAATATTGGTAATATAACAGAAGATAATAATTGTAACATAGCTCCTGTTCTTAAAGTTTCAATTGCAATAAATATTAATCCTCCTGATGAAACTGCACTTGGAAAAGAAAATAATCTCCAAATAATTACTTGAGAAACACCAGCAGCAATAAATAATCCAATTCCTGAACCAAAACCATATTTACTAACAACCTCATCTAAATATAATAATATTATTGATCCAATTGCTACTTGAATAACAACAAACAACCACATTCCAGGCATTGGAACTAACATTCCAACACTAACTGCAACAATTGCTTCAATAAAAGCTAAAATAATTGCAACTAATTTCTGTAACAAACTAAACTTTGCTCTATCTTCTGTATTTGAAAAATTAAGATTAATAACTTTAACTCCAACTAATAATTGTAAGATAATTGATGCTAATACAATTGGCCCAATTCCAAGACTAATTAAAGTCCCAAGATCACTTGCCATAACCATTTGAAAGAATTCAAGACTAGATAATGCACTAGGAGACAATCCAATAAGCTCTATACTACCAAGTACGAAGAACAATGCAAGAACTAAACCTGTCCAAATCAATTTCTTCTTAACAGTTGGAACCTTAAGCGGATCTGCAACTGATGGTAATATTTTACCAAGCACATCGTAAAAACTCATTCAATCTTACCCCCAGCTTTCTCGATTTTCTGTTTTGCTATGTCTGTAAATTGTGCGTTTTTAATTATAAGTGTTTTTGTAACTTTCCCAGTTCCAATTATTTTATCAAATCCTAATTCTTTTAGATTAATTTCTTTATTATTTCCAACAAGCATCATTAAATTGTAAATTGAAATTTCCCTAAGTTTAGCTTTAGCCTTCATTCTAATCTTTGTATGAGAATTAGTAAATGCCATAAACTTACCTCTTTTGTGCTTGAATGAACCTGCTCTACCTCTTCCGCCATTTGAACCTGCACCTCTATGATTTTTTGTATTACCTTTACCATGAGTTCTGTGGCCTCTTAATCTATCAATCTTTGTTTTACTCATAATATCACGTTTTTTTCATAAAATCAATTATAATTTATTTTACTTTTATAATTACTTAAATCATTTTTTTAATTAATAAATTTATTTTTTCTTTTCTACTACCAAGTGCTCCACCAATAGAGAATGGTTGCTTAACACCTTTTCTTTCATATCCTTTTCTTGGTGGTCTTAATCTAAATACAGGTTTTAAATTTAATGTTTTAATTGTAGCTTTACCATTAATTAATTCGTCAGCTATCTTTTTCATTTTTGATTCATCTGAATGAATTTTAGAAAAATCAATTAATTTTCCATCAGGAGTATATGATTTACCCCTTTTTAATAACAACTTAGTTAATGTATCGGAATCAATTGTACCCCATGTAATTAAATCTTTTCCTTTTTGGAGCATACCATCAATTTTTTCTGATTCTTTATATAATACACAATGATTTACTCTAGTTAAATGTAATAACTTTAATGTGTCCTCAATATCTTTATTTACACTTATGCTTCCTCTTATTCTAATAATTGCATACATATTCAATCTACAACCTTTTAATTATATTTAATTTATTCATCTCTTTCTTTCATTTTATTTGATGCTTTCAATTTAGATAGATTTTGTAATGCATCAATTGTTGCTTTTACAAAATTTAATTTAGTATCTGTTGACCCTCTTGTTTTTGACCAAACATCTGTTATTCCAGAAATTTCAAAAACAGGTTTAATTGCATCTGAAACTGCTAAGCCTAATCCATTTGGAGCAGGCAATAATTCAATTCTTAATGAAGAAGATTTACCAATTGTTTGATAAGGAACAGAATGCTTATTTGAGCAATTACACTCCCAACTTCCACAACCTCTTTTAACATAAACCATATTTAATTTAGCATCTTGTATTGCTTTTTCTTGAGCATTTATTCTCTCAATATTTTTACCCATTCCAATACCAATGTGTCCGTTACCATCACCAACAATAACTGCAACTCTAAAAGAAAAATGACGCCCAGATCTTGTAACTCTAGTTGTTTTCTTAACATCAACAACTTTAACCTTTAAATCTGGGATTAAGAAATCAATTATTTGCGGTTCCATTATTTTTGCATTTCTTTGTGCTTCATCAAGAGAAGTAATTACTCCATCTTTAATTGCTTGTCCAAGCTTTGTTTTTGGAACCCACCTTGCTGCATCAAATTGAGGATTTAATGTTCTTTCAGATTTTATTCTTCTTTTAACAACAACTTCTTCAATTACTTTTTCAAGGTTTTTTTCCTTTTCTTTTTCAATTAGTGTTTTTTTATCAAATGGCATAATAAATCATATTTTACATTTTCATTATTTTTTCTTTTAGTGTTTCAAAATCTTTACTTAAATTATTATTAAAATGCTTTGTTGCTTGAACTCCACTTATTCTATCATCACTTGGAAAGGCATCTTCACTATAAGGAACATCAATACCTGCATCAACAATTGCTTTAAGACCAGCAAATATTTTTGACCCAGACTTAACATTATTTCCAATATCGAACACAACCTCTTTAATTCCCTTCTTCTTTGCGTTTATACACAATAAAAGAGATGTTAAATAAATTGCAGATGTGTTTTTTAGACTATGTTTCCAACCCAATTTTTTTAAGTCGTTTCCATTAGCAGATAAAAATGTGAAATCACCATCTTTTTTATATTCTATTATTTGTGTTCTTGCAAGTTTATTTGAAAGTCTAATTACAAATCTAAACTTATTTGATTTTAATAATGCTAATCTTTTAGTATAATTTGTTTTTTGCTCTCTCTTTCTTTTAAATTCCACAGAGTATATTGGACCGCTTCTCATAATTATTCCACCATTAAATTAAAATTTATTTTGTATTTATATATTCTTCAAGATGTTTTTTTCCTCTAAAATAATTACCTTTTACCATTTTATATAATTTACGATAATTTTTTTCATGTAATTCATTTTTTGTTTTAGTTTCTTTAAGCTTTTTTCTTAGCCCTCTTATTTTTTGATTATACTCGTTATCTTTTTCTCTTGCTTTTGGAGTTCCTTTTCTTTTACCAGGCCCTCTTTTTCTTTTTAATTTTTTCTTTTCAAGAAGTATTCTTGCTCTTCCTCTTGACTGACCCGTATCATGTCTTTTTCCAACAATACCCGATACAATTATTTTTTTAACATCGTCTCTTGTAATTGCATCATCTACTGTTTTTTTATTTTCTTGATATTTCTCAAGATTAATAACAAGTCTATGTTTTCCAGTTCTTAATAACTTGCTTGCCATATTTTTTAATTTATCTTGCTTCATAAAAATTCACACATGATTTAATTTAAAACTTTTAATCCTTTTTCTTTTGCTAATTTTGTTAATTCAATTTTTTTCTTCTGCCCCATCTTACCTGAAAATCTTACTGCAATCTTTTCTTCAGCAATATTTAGTAAATCAGTTTTTGAAGAAACTAATGTCTCTCTTAAATTACAAGGATGTTTAAACCTATCTTCTTTTGGATGAGAAAACCCAACAGCAGGCATTGGCCCTCTTGATGACGAAAGGGATCTATCAATACCTCTTGGAAACCTCCATTGTTGAAGATCTCTTCTTCTAACATGTCTCTTGTTTGTTAAGGAATAATGTCCTCTAAAATTTGGTCTGTCATTACTCATAATCTTTTCACATTATTTTAATTTAATTTTGCATATTTTTAATTTTATATATCTCTTTCTGTGATATAACATCCATCATCAAATATTCTATAATCTCTACCAACCACTCTTGTTGTTCTTTCTATGTTTCCAGCTGTTTGAGAAACATTATACAAATTTCTTCCTGAAACTGTAATGTCTTTACCTGAAATTACAACCTTTACGCCAGGTAAAATTTGTGTTTTTCTTGGTCTTTTTTCTCCAAGAAAGTTTAATATTGATATTATATTTCCTTCTGCTTTAACAGTTATTGGAAAGTGAGAATAAACAACTGCCAATTTATATATGAATTCTTTATTGAATCCAAGAATTGCATTCTTAATAAGTTTTGTTGTTGTGTTTGCAACAGAAACAAATCTTTTTGGTGTTTTTCTTGGGGTAATTTTTAATTTATTATCTTCTTTATCAATAGAAATATAAACTTGATTAATTGGTATTAATTGAGTTATATTTGATTTTTCTAAACTCAATACCTTTGGTTCTATTTCTATTTTCACTCCATCAGGAATTGCAATAAAATTACTTTTTGGAATCTTCTTAGGTTTTGTTTCAACCTTTTTTGTTTTAATTTTTTCTTTTGCAACCATAATAATACACTTTTTTAAAATTAAATCTAATAAACATACGCGATTAATCTTCCGCCTAATTTACTTTTCTTTGCATCAATGTGCGTTGTTATTCCTTTTGTAGTACTAACAATTAATAGACCAACATCACGTGAAATTAAAAATGATTTTTCAAATTTTTCATAATCCCCGTTCTTAACTGCGAATCTTGGTTTTATTGCTTTGCACTTATTTATCTTACCATCAAGATATACAATTAATTTTTTATGTGGCTTTTTATCTATAACTTTATAATTGGATATATACCCTTCATCCTTAAATACCTTGATTATTCCTTCAAGGAAATTAGAATGATTTAAGGCACATGTCCTTTTAGCTACATTTTCTGCATTGTTTATATTATTTAATGCATCTGAAACTGGATCATTTAAACTCATCAACTTCACCTAATAAATAAATTTTATTCCTTTAATCATATTTTTTGAAACCTAATTCTTCTGCGTTATCATTAAAACATCTTCTACAAATATAAAGATTATACTTTCTAATGAGTCCTCTTTGTGAACCACAAAATTTACATTTTCTTGATCTTTTTAATGCTTTATCAGTCTTACTAATGTTTGGTCTTTTTGATTTATTTTCTGAACTCATTCAACCACAACCTTAAATTTATTTTTCGCAAATTCAATTGCATCTTCTTTTGTAATTAAATGTGCTTTTCCAACTTTTGCACTTCTAAATTTTCTTAACTTAATTCTGTACCCGTTACGTCTTAAAGAAACACAAACATCAAAACCTCTTATCCCTAATTCTGGATCATATTTTATTCCTGGAACATCAAGATATTCCTTTATTCCGTAAGAAAAATTTCCATCCCTTGAAAATGATTTCTTCTTAATTGTGTGTTTTTTAGCTTTTAAAGTTAAATTAATGAAATCTTCTGCTTCTTTTCCTCTCATGGTGGTTTTACACCCAATTGGAAGTCCTGGTCTTATACCCCATGTTGGTAATTTAACCTTACATTTTGTTTTAACTGCATGTTTTTTAGTTACGAGTTCTAAAATTTTTACTGCTTTCTCAAGCTCGGCACCAGATTCTCCAACACCTATGTTAACAACTACTTTATCCACATAAATGTCCTTCATTGGATTGTTTTCTGGCTTAACTTTTGGTTCTTTTTTAATTTCAATTTTTTTTTCTTGCATATAAGATCACAAAATAATTTAATTAATTACAATTACATTCTTTTCTATTGTTTCAAATTCTACATTTGAAGTTTTTGCTTTAATTAATGCAAACTTTTGCATTGTTCCTTCTGTTACTTGAATTATTTTTGCAGTTAAACCAACATGTTTACCACCAATAACTAATATTTCTCTATCTTTTTCTAATGGATAGTATTCCTTAATTTTGTTTTCTTCTAAATCAAGCTTTATTGATGCTTTTGGTTTATATGCTTTATTTGTAGTTAATATTACTCTTCCATCATTAGTTACAAGTTGAACAACTCCCGATTTAATTAAAGTCTTCTTAACTATTTTACAAATTTTATAATTTGATTCTTCTTTTGTTATTTCTTTAACAGTATAAGATCCATTACTTGATGAAACAATTCTGTAAAATTTATTTAATTTTGGAATTTCAATAACATCAAATAATCCAACAGGTAACCTGAAATCACATATTTTCTTTTTATCAACCGTAATTTCTTTATTATTTACTATGTATTTAACTTCTCTTAGATTATCTGCTAAATGAAGAATATCTCTAATTACAAAACCAATTGAAACTGCAGTTTTTTTTGTGTGCTTTCCTGGTTTTGGATTAATTAAAAACTTTTTAGTTTTATCAATACCAGATATTTTGTGTGCTTTTTGAAGCTTTAAACATTTTGTTTCGCCTTTATTTGCCATTTTTACTCAACCTTTTTATTAATTGATGTTTTATTTTCTTTTTTCTTTGTGTTTCTTTTTGCATCAGTAACTATTGCATCTGTAATAATTAAATTTGATGCAACAAAAGGAATTAATTTTTCTTGACCTCTTGCATTCTTAACTTTAATATCTTTAATAAATACTCTTTCTTTTGTATAATCTACTCTTTCAACTTTACCGGATTTGCCTTTATTATTTCCAATTAAGATTTTAACAGTATCTCCTTTTCTTACAACAATTCTTTTCTTTCCAATTATTGATTGAACTTTTTTGTCAACTGGAGAAACTAAGTTCTTTCTTCTATTTTGATAACTTGCGTTATACATTCTTTTTCTTTGTTTATTTGGTTTAATTGTTTTTTCCATTTAAAATCGTTCTTTAATTTTTTTTAAAACTATTTAATTTAAATAACCGCAGATGCAAGACCAGCAATCTTTGAATATCTTTCTCCAACTTCTTTTGCAACACAACCTTTTATTTCTGATGCTTTTGGAAAACCCTTTGGATCAGTTAACACAACAGCATTATCTTCAAAACAAATTCTAACTCCGTTTTTTCTTCTATATTCCTTCTTAACTCTAACAACTACTGCTCTTTCGATTTTCTTCTTCATTGCAGGATTACCTTTTTTAACTACTACATTTAACATTGTACCAATTCCTGCTTCTGGATGTTGTCTCTTTCTTGTTTTCTGATTGAAAACAGAAACAATTTCAACAATTTTAGCACCACTATTGTCTGCACAATTACACCTTGATCCAACTTGAAGACTTCTAACTACATTTGCACTAATTTGTTTCATTCTTCATCACCGTCTTTCTTTGAAGCAATTACTTTTAATTTTTTTGAAACAACTGCTTTAGCTTCGTTTGTTGGTTGGACTTTTTTAATAATTATCATAGATTTTGTTTTGCTTATTTTTCTTGTTTCTCCACAAAGAACAATATCTCCAACCACAACATCCATTCCTTCAGGAACATGAACTGCAAATGTACTTTTCTTAAGAATATATCTTTCATATTTTGGGATATATTTTGTATTTTTAACTTCTACAAAAGCAGTTAATTTAGATTTTAATCTAATTATTTTTGCTTCAATTAATTTTCCTCTTATGCTGTAAGTAGATTTAGTTTCAACTTTATTTTCTCTTTTCATTTAAAATCACATTAAACAACCATTTTTAAAATTTCGTTTTTTTTAATTGTAGTTATTTCATTATTTTTTTTTCTAATTACCACAATATTTTTTGTTTCATTTATTACAATACCATTGACTCCAATCTTTGTTAAATCACTTGAATTTATAATCTTAATTTCTTTTCCAATTAAATCAATATCTTTTAAATTAAGCATCAATCAATTCCTCTAGATATCCTTTTTCGATTAATAATTGCTTAACCTTCTCTTTTTGACTTCCCTGAACTTCAACAACATTATTTTTAAAAGTTCCACCACACGCTAATTTCTTTTTTAAGAATTTTTCAATATCTTTTCCTTCTTCAGTTGTTGAAAAACCAGATATTGCAGTTACAAATTTCTTAAATTTCTTTTTTTCAATAACAATTTTAATATGTTGTGATTCTTTTGATCTTGCACCGCAAGTACATATACTTTTTGGCAAGTGACATACCGGACAAATTTCATTTATCATTATCTTGTCTTCTCCAAACATTTATTTTTTTTTAGCTGCTTCTTTTAATTTTGGTTCAACAATTTTTTTTATAATCTTAACTTTTGGTTTTTCTTTTTTCAATTGATTTTCTTTTGTTAATAATCTTGCGATTTCTTTTTTTAATGTTCTTTTTTTTGCAGTGTTATTTGATTTGGTCTTAGATGCAAGCAAACCTTTAAATTTTGAAAGTTCGATTTTTAACTCAGTAACCTTTGCATTGATTGCTTCGGTTGTATTTAATTCAACTTTTCTTTTTTTAACCATATAAAAATCACGTATTTTTTATTCTTCAGCCACAATTATTGTTTCTACTTTTTTAGATATTACTTCCTTAGTTTCTGAGTCATCTTTAGCTTTCTTTTTTTCTGTAGGCTTACCAACTTCAGAAAATTTCTTTTTAGAAACCTTCTTTTCAACAACTCCATCTTCTTTTTTAATATCTGTTTTTATTTCTTCAGATTTTACAACTTTTTTATCTTTTTTAATAATCTTTATTTTTGATTCTTGAATTTCTTCTGAAACATCTATTTTTGAGTTTGATTTTTCTTTTTCTTGATTTTCAAGTTTTTCTTTTCGTTTTTCAAGAACATCTTCTTCAAGCTTTATTTTAAAGTCTGTTGCTAACTTTTTTACATCAATCTTATCACTAAAAAGAATACCTGGTTTAACTATTCTCAAAGTAATTCCAATTGTTCCAAGTCCTGGGAAAGTAGTTCTTTTTTCACAAACAACAAGATTTTTTTGATCTCCTGCTTTTTTCATATATCCAAAGAAAAATCTAGATTTTCTTTTTCTTTGTCCCTTACCACTTGTGTTTCCTTTTGCTATTATTTCAGCACCAATTGCTCCAGCTTCTTTAATTCCTTTAAGAGCGTTATAAACCACTGTTTTCCAAGCTGTTCCTCTACTAATTTGTTGTTGAATTCCTTCCATTATAACTTTTGCATCTAAATTTTTATCAGAAATTTCTCCAATTTCAATATGAACTTTAGATAAACCAAATTCCTTTTCTAAATCATCGGTTAGGCCTCTTATATTAGATCCTTTTTTACCAATAATAAAACCTGGTTTTAATGCATATATGACTACTCTTGTATACATTGCAGATTTTACAACCTCCACATCTACAAAACCAGCACCTTTTAGTCTCTTTCTTAAAAAATTTGATATAGCTATCTTTTTCAGCTTATCTTTAACAAAAAAATTTTCTTTCAAGATTTATTCCTCCAAAACAATAACTTCTATGTTTGTGGATTTAGATTTTCTATTCTTTCCGCCAATTCTTCCAAGTGGTTGCATTTTGGTTCTTGTAACCCCTTTTGTTGCAAACATATGAACAATTCTTAGTTTATCTGAATCTAAATTCTTATTTTCTGCATTAGCTTTAACGCCTAATAAAAGTTTAAGTATTTCACCAGCTGCTTTAACTGGAAATCTTCCAGATGGAACACCGCGTTTTGCATCTCCTTTTCTATGAGCAACTTTCTTTCTAAACCTAACTAAAGGAAGGTGTTCTTTCTTCTCAGCAATACTAGTACAAATTTTAATTGCTTTATCAAGCTTCATTCCATTAAAATAATTTGAAAATTCAATAGAATATCTACTTGATATTGGAAGATTTTCTCTTTGAGCCCTAGATGATTTTTTAAGATCAATCTTTTTTTGAAAATTATAATTGTGAGTCATACTTATTTCACTTTACTTTCTTTCACTTATTGCTGTACTTGACTTTGTAGCACCAATACCTGCTTTTCCGTGTTTTACTTTCTTTCTGGTTAATGCAAATTCACCAAGGTAATGCCCAAGCATTTCAACTTGAATATCAACTGGTAAAAATTCTTTGCCATTATAAATTTGAATTTTCTTTCCAACCATTTTTGGAGTAACAATAATATCTCTTCTGTGTGTTCTAATATTTTTATCTAATTTTTTATTAGTTTCAAATCTTTGATAAAATTGAGAATTACCATCTCTTAATAAAGTTCTTCTTGCACGTGATGTTGTAATACTTGCAAAATCTCTTAAAGACATTTTTTGTAATTCATCTATTGTTTTTCCTTTATAATTAATTTCAGCATCCATCTAATTTCACATTTATATTTATAAAATATATTAAAAAAAGAAGAAAATTATTTCTTCTTTCTACCACTCCTACTTGCTGCAATTGAACCAACTTTTCTTCCTGCTGGATCATTTCTTGAAGTTGATTTAGAGTGACCAACATGATGTTGAGATCCACCAAATGGGTGATCAACAGCATTCATTGCAACCCCTCTTACTCTTGGATATGGTTTGCCCTTTGCTCTCATTGCATAAAATCTATTTCCTGCAGTAACAAATGGTTTGTTTACTCTTCCACTTGATGCAATAAAACCAATTGTTGCTCTTGCATTAAGAGGAAATTCTTTTATTTTACCAGATGGTAATTTAACTAAAACTATGTCTTTCTTTGAAACTATTGTTGCATATTGCCCACTTGCTCTTGCAAATTTCCCACCATCACCATAATTTTTTTCAATATTAAATATTTGTGTACCAGGTGAGATCTCATCTAAAAATAAAACATTACCTACTTCTTGTTTTGCCCCTCTTCCAAACTCAATTTTTTGACCAGTAATCATTCCTTCTGCACAAAGTAAATTAGTTTTTGTTCCATCTGCAAGAAGAATCTCAACAAGAGGCGCAGATCTTATTGGATCAGTATACATATTAATTACTTGCCCTTTTACTAAGTCAGTAAAAAGATTATAATTAACATCACACTTTGAATGTATTGTTGCCTTGTATTTTGGAGAGCCCTTTCCTCTCCTTTGTAACTTTAATCTTCTACCCATAAATTATCAACTTTAAATTTTAGATTATTCCTAACTTATTTGCAACTTCTTGTGCATTACTTGTTTTTGCAAGAGTTACAAATGCTTTTTTTCTATTTTTAGTATCAAGTAATAAATTTATTGTTTTAACTTTTACAGCATACATTTTTTCAACAGCATCTTTAACTTGTGCTTTTGTTGCTCTTGTTGCAACAATAAAGGTTAGGCGATTATGTGCTGTAATTAAATCAACTGCTTTTTCTGTAATTACTGGATATTCAATAACTTCATAATATTCAGTTTTTTTAGTGCTTGCTTTTTGTCTTTTCATCTTAATTTCACCTAACTAAATCTCTCAGTTAATTTCTTAATTGCATCTTCAGAAAATAAAGTTAATCTTCCAGCATGTGTTCCTGGAGCTAATTCTTTAATAGAAACTAACTTAGCTTGTGCAACATCAACGCCTTCAAGATTAGTAAATGCTTTGTAATTTTTTGAATCACCAAGAACAAAAAGAATACTTTTTCTTTTCTTGTATCTTCTTCCTCTCATTTTTCCTTTACCAGCTCTTTCTGTTTTTGCAATCTTTGCTTTAGTAATATTTTCTGATAATCCAATTTTTTCAAGGAATTGATATATTTCTTTTGTTTTGTTTATTCCTTCAAGTTTTTGATCAATAATTATTGGAAATTTCATTCCTTCTGGAACTATACTACCTCTAGTAACTACAAGTGCAGGATTAGCAGTAGCACTAATAGCTGAAAGAATAGCTTTTGTTCGCTCTTTTGAATTTATTTTTTTAACTAATATTTTTGCAATCTTTGGTGGGTGAGCAGAAGGACCTCCAACAGCGTGAGATACACCAGCAACACGGCCTGCCATTAAAACTCTTCTATTCTTAAGTCTTGGTAGTCTTGCACGCCCAGTGTTAATGCTTTTATTCATTGGAGAACCATATTTTCTTGAACCATTATACATTGCTGTATTCAATCTATTTGAATAAGGAGAATTTCCTTTTGCTTGATAATCCTTACTTTGACTAGATATCACTGCTTTTTTAATAAGGTCTGGTCTGTATGCTTCTTCAAAGAAGTTTGGAACTTCAATTTCCTTAACAACTTTTCCTTCAAGATTATAAATATTTGTTTTCATGCTAATTCCTACTTATTAATGTATTTAAAATTTATTTTGCTATATAGTTAATATCAACTACTTCAAGCATTTTTCTTTGTGGTCTGATTGCATTTCTTAATGCAACTACTCTCTTTGATGGACCAGGTATTGTTCCAGCTACAAGAGCATAATTATTTTTAATAACCCCGTAGTTTTCAAATCCACCTTTTCTATTTACTTTAGTTGGATCTGATTCTATTGAAATTAATTTCTTATTAAAAGTTGTTCTTGTATGAAAACCATGTTGACCAGCTCTTGCAACAGTGAACATGATAGTTGCTGGATGCCATGGACCAATTGAACCAACGTGTCTTTGATGTTGTTGTGTTTTTGGTCTTTGTACTTTAATACCAAATCTCTTTACTGGCCCAGTATAACCGTGCCCTTTTGTTATTGATTTAACATCAAGATAAGTATCTGGTTTTGTCATTTCGTTTAATGTAATTGATTTATTTAATTTTTCTTTTAAATAGTTTATTTTTTCATCTAAATTACTTGATAATTGGACTTCAACAATAATTGGTTTTTTCTGTCCTGTTGTAGTTTCTTTAACCTCTAAAGCACATAATAGCACTAAGTCAGTAGCATTGTCTTTCTTTTTTAAAAAGATGTCTAAATGATTAACTTTATCTTTTGATTTTTTTCCTTTAATTGTCTTAGATATAGAATTATCAAAAACAATAAATTCAGAAGTAGTATTTTTTCCAGAAACATAAGAATTAGATTTATAGAATCTTGCTCCAATTACTTTCAAAGAAGGAGTTTCGATAATAGAAACAGGAACCACAATTTCAGAACCATAACTTGATGAGTTCTTATGAGCATCCTTTGCCATAACATGGGTCATCCCTACTTTTATACCAAAAAAACTTAGGGGCTTACATTCTTTTTGTTCACTAAATGCACCAAAAGTATCAAACTTTGGGATTATATCTTTTGCTCTTACTCTTGGATAATATGCCATTGAACCTTCTCTTGGTTTAGTTCCACTTGCCATAAATTAAACACATTTAAATTTTTCTTTCTATTTTTTATAATCTAGCCTAATAGCACAGATTAAACACTAAATTTTTGATTTCCTTTGTTTTTTTAAAAACATATAAACAATTGCTTTGTATTTATATGTTAACCAAATTTTATAAAAACTGGTTAATTTTGATGTACAACTGTTAACATGCAGTGTACAAAGCATTAATTTTGTTCGATTAAATATAATTCTTGTGGAGAAATGTTTATAAATGGTTTGTTTTTTTTCTCATATAAACGCATAATGATGAGCCCCAAATTAGAAAATACTTGTTTTTGAGCTTAATATCTAAAAACAAGAATTCTGCAAACTATTTTTTCCAAAAAAAGATTAATTTTGGCTATTTCTTAAACCTCTTTCTTTTCTTTTTAATTTTATTCTTCTAATAATATATCTAATAATTAAAATACAAATAATAATTAGAATAATTAAACTCATTATTCCTGGAACTGTTCCAATGCTTAAAAATGCAGTTATTTTGTTTCTATTATTATTTTCTTCAAGATAAATAAATTTATCTGTAATTATATCTTTATTTGAATTAATTTCAATTATTGAAAATGGAAGTTCTGTTTTATTGTCTAGTTTTTTCTTTGTAATCATCTTATATTCAAGGGATATATTATTATCTATTGGAATCAAATTAAATTCTTTATTTCCATCAATAACATAATCATTATTTTTATTAAACACAACAAGATAATCTTTAGATATCTTATTATTATTCTTTAAAATTATTTCAAGATTATATGAGTTTTCAAAATCATTTTCTCTTAGTATAGTTTTTGAAATAACCTCAATATCTTTTGAAATGGGTGTAAAATCAATTGAAAATGGATTTTTAGAAATTAATTGAGCATTAACCCCATCATATACTTCAAAATATCCATTATACTTTGTTTTTGTGTTTGTTTCAGGAACAATTATTGCAAAATAAATTGTTTTTGTTTGATTTTTATTGATTGTAAACATAGTTTTAGAGTTTGTTGTAGAATCAATAAAATCTACATTCATTAAAGAGTCATCTAAATAAATTTTCCAATCTATTGGAAATCCAGCTAGTTTAATTGAAACATCTTTATCTGTATTATAGGTATTAAGTATAGACACATTTGTTAAAAATCTATTTTTTGTAGGAGTAATTATTCCTGGATAAGAAGCAAGAACAATTTTTTTATCTGAACTAATTAAAGAATTAATTTTTGTAGAGTATATATCTTCTGAACAATCATTTAGTTTAACTTTATATATTATGTAAGTTGGATTATCAAAATTATCTATTGTTAATGCTCTTGTAAAATCATCTTCTCCTTCAAGATAAATTACAGGAGTATCAATTACTGACCCAAGAGTTGAGATATTAATTATTCCGCCTTTAATTGTATTATTTCTAAAAGATAAATAAAAGTTTTCCTTTGAATTAGACAATTCAATTTCTTGCGGATAATCAATTATATAATCACAACCAGAATCTTGGAAATTAATTATTTCTTTTGTAGTAATTAATCCTGGACTTGTTTGTTGATATGAACAAACTTCTCCATTCTTAAATTTACCTGCAATCTGAAGAGTTGCACTTCCATTACCCTCAACATTGATTCTTACATTTTTTCTAGAATTTAAAGATATACTTGTACTTTTATCAATAACATTAATATTTAGTCCATTTTTATTTAAGACAATAATATCATTTACAATAAATTCTTTATCTGTTGAATTTTGTAAAGTTATTGTGTTCTCTCCAAGAACTACTTTTTGATCAAGAACACTTATCTTTGAACAGGCATTACTTGAATCTAAAAGATTTAATGTGAAACTATTTCTTATGTCTGAATAAGTGCATGTTTCTCCATTTTCAAAATGCCCCATAACTGAAATATTTGAAATTGATGTCTCTGTTGTTGATACTTGAGAAGCTTTGATTCTAAAATTAAGAGAAAACTGACTATTTGCGTTTATTGAAGAATTCATTGAGTTTTTTGTAATTTCTGCAAATTTGGAATTATCATTTAAACTTATTTGAGAAATAATAAACTTATTATTTGATTTATTTAAAATATAAAATCCATTAGTAAAATTATAATCTTTAGTTGTATTTTCTGCTTGTGAAACCATTGAAGAATGGATTTCAATTAATGAACAATCATTATTTTTATTATTTGAATTGTCTATAACTTTAACAGTTAAATCAACATATTTCTTACAATGCTTATCTTCGTGCCCATTTCTTTTCATATATCCATCAATTGTTAATCTAAGTTCATTAGTAATATCTTGATTAACTATGTCTGTATCAAATTTAATTTTTATATTTGCAGATGAATCTTCATTAACCTTACTTGGAGTAGATGTTACGTCTGCATCTACTTCTGATCCATCTTTAATTGTTGCATCATCAATAACATATTCATAATCAAAAGATTTATTTTCAATAATCAAAGTTTTTGTTAAGGTGCTGTCTTCATTAATTGTAATACTCTCATTATCTATTTCAATATCTGAACAATCTGCATTGCTTGAGTTTGAGCTATCATTTATATGATAATACACAGTGTATGTTTTTGTACAATTTAATGAACCATATTTTCCATTTACATTTACAATAAAAGAACCTAAATAGTCATCATCAACTGTTTCTGAAGTTAGATCTAAGTTTACAGATCTTGTTGCATAGGATCCAACATTATATGGATAATCAATGTTATCTATACTTAAATTCTCTGGGTTTGTTGTAGTAACAGAAGTAATTGTAAGTTCATTTTCAATAGTATTAATTAAATACAAATCATATGTTGCAGAATCATCTTCTTGTAAATATATATCTGATTGGCCAGAAACATAAAAATCAGAGCAAGTAGGGATATAATTATTTGCTGGAGTACCATTATTTCCCCCTGAATTTCCTCCACCTTGATTTGAACCAGAACTATAAACATACGCAGAATCATTTGTTAATTGATTACCTGTTTGATCAGTTACATTTAGAACTAAGTTATAAGATAAATAATCTTCATCAAAATAAAATAAATTATTGTAAATATAATTATATGGTGCACCGGGGTATAAATAAATAGAGGTTGTAGGAACAACCATAACTTGAGTAAAATATCCATTTGGTTTTATTCCATATATTACTGGAGAAACATAAACTTTTTGCATTGCAGTTAGCCCATAACCTACAATTTGATATGAGAAATCAATGTTATCAAAATAATTTGCATACTGTGTATTTAAAAATTCAGGGTAAGAATTACTTCTTACATATGCATAATCTACATCCACATAATATGCATTTATGTTTCCAATAATAAATAAAATTGCAATTGCACTTATTGTAAAAAACATAGTTTTATTTATCATATATTATTCCTTTCTTAGTATTATCTTTCTTCTTGGTATTGGATTAGAAATAAATTAATCTATCTCATCCAACTAAAGGTTATGCTTGAATCATTATCTGAATAACTTATTGAGTTATTATAGTACCCATATCCATAATTATAATTATATCCTGAATAATAAACTGTAGGATAATAAGTTGTTGGGTAATATGTCACAGGATAATAATTTGTTTGGTAATAGGGAGTAGGGTAATAAGTTATAGGATAATAATTTGAATTAATGATTACTCCAGTATATGGATCAACATACCCACCAACAGGGCCATAAGCTGGACCATAAGCAGGATAGCCATAACCAACATAAGAATAGGAGATATCTGTTACATCAAAATCCTTTGCACTAACACCAACTGAAAAAACAAAAAGTGTTGCAAAGATTACAGAAATTAAAAATATTTTAAAGTTCATAATTTATTTCCTCCTTTGTTTTAAATATATATAGTTACCAAATAGTTTTTAAAGCTTCTTAATTTAGTTAAGTTATTAAATTAAGCACAATAAATCCAGAAAGAGATAATCTTTAAAACCAAACTAATTACATATAAATAAGGCGAAATATATTATGGAAGAACAACAATCAGGATCTATTCAAGACATTAAAGCTCTTCAATCAAGTATACTTGTATTATCTCAGAAAATTAAATATCTAGTTCATAATGAAAAGATATTGGGGCGCAATATACTTATTTTAAATAAAAAAATATCAAGTGGGCCTGGTTCCCAATCAACTGGTTCAAGTGTTAATGATTCAGAGATTCTTGCAATTCAAGAAAAGCAAAAAGAAATAGATTTAAGATTAAAGCAAATAGAAGCAACTCTTGAACTCTTTTCTAAAAGATATGCAAGAAACGAAGATTTAAAAGAAATCAAATATATAATTGACAACATTAATCCTCTAGAATACACAACAGTTGAACAAGTAAAGAAGATAGTTAAAGAAAACCAAGTGAAATAAGTTTACATACTTTATTTACTTTTTCTTAAAAATAAATAATATACCCCAATAATTATTAGAACCATAAAAAACCTAAACAAGAAACCATGGAAAAAAGAAGCAGTCTCAAGATTTAACTTTGTTATTAAAAATGTAGTAAAACTAATCCTAATTATATTAAAAACAATAACAACTCCAAGAGAAACAAAAATCCAAATTAATCTTTTTTTCCAAGAAATAAAAGTGGTAGCAAGAATTGCAGAAGCAAGAATAGATAATTCTAATAGACCAGTACATAAAGAATTAATATAAATTGGATAACTAATAGATGTGATTGTAATTACTGAAGTTGAAGAAAAAGAATCAAAACTAAATGAAGATGAAATTAAAAAAATATAATTAATAACAAAATTAGAAGTTATTCCAAAAAAATAATTTATATAACTATAAAGAAAGCTTAGATTTAAAATAATATAAATAAATAAGAAATATAAAAGAAAAAGACCTAAAAAAATAAATCCTTTTATTAAAATGGATTTATTCTTTTTCTTCTTCATTTATTTAATCACTTAAAATTTACTTAACTAAAACCGCAGATATTTGTCCTGATTGTCCTGGGCGTGAAGTTATTTTAGCTTTAACTTCTTTACCATCCATTAAAACTTTAATAATTGCACCTTTAGTTAATATTTTTTGTCTAACAAACTGTTTATTTGCATTGTTTTCTTCAACATTAATTATTTTAGCTTTTATTGTCTTTCCTGCCAGAGAAATTAAAGCAGTTGTTGCCTTTGTTATCTTTACTTTAGTTCCTCCACCTCTTGTTTTTGTTTGATGTCTTTTATCAACTTGGGAAACTTCTGTTTTTGCAAACAATCCACCTTTATCTGATAATTTTTTTGTATTTGCATTAACTGCGTTATTTATTCCACCGCTTGCTTTTCTTCTTGATATCCTTTTCCATTCAACCATTTTATATTCACCTTAATATTTTTATTTTAAAGAGAGACTAAAACCTTTTTAATATCTTCCTTGATAATATATGTTTATGAAAACAATAAATTTTCAATTAAACAACCATGATGCAAGATATTTAAAAATAATATATTGTTCTATAGATATAAATAATATAGAAAAATATTTAAAAAGGGTTGGAGAACTAGAAATAACTAAAAATATTAAAATTTCCTTTATTCCTAATAAATACATCTATTCAATTAATCATCTTTGTTTTGCGTCTTATATAACTGAACATAAATTTATTGATAACATAAATGTTTCAAATAACTTCTCAACTGAAATTCTATTAACCATATCATACTCTGATCAAATAAAGAACATAAGCAATGAACTATATTTAAAAGAAGAAAAAAATAAATATGTGTTCATGCTAATTCTTTCAAAAAAGAAAATTGAAAAAAAAGAAATTGAAAAAATTAAAAATGAATTAAATATAAAAGAGAAATCAGAAAAAGAAATTAAATTTAATACGACAGACGCTCTTCTATATTATAAAGTAAAGAGCCCAAACGCAGAAGATAAAATAATTGAGAAGATGGGCTTATCTACAATCAATAAATAAGGACTAAATAATTATGAAACTAAGCATTAAAAGAAAAGCTCCAGAAAGAGCACTAGTTAAGAATGGTTTTTTTGGAGAACAAGAAGTTGCAAAAAAGAATCCAGGGTTTAGATCATTTATTGATGAGGCTGCAAAAAGAAGATTATACCACGTAGAAGGAACTATATTTAGATCAAACTCAAGGAATTTAATTTATAATAATTATATAAAAAATATAATTAAATCTGTTCCTGGCCTTCTAACTAGTTTTTCTAAGTTTTCAAATAGTAAAGAAAGAAGGTTTGTAGATCCAAAAGGAAGATTTGAAATAATTAATGTTGTTGAACAACTAGAAAATAGAGGTAGAATCGGATACAAGGGTTCTGAAAATTATGATCTAAACAAAGCACATATAATGAACCAAATCGCTTCGCGATTTAATAGTTATCGGGAGCCCTTATCTGCACACATAGTGTGCAGTATTATGAGCGGGCTCCCTCGCTTGTATTAATTTGCATGTGACAATTTGTATTTATTTTGACCTTCTTCTATATAATGTCTAACTGTTTCTGCAGTTACTTTTCCTATACTTTCATAGTAAGTATATTTACTCCAAAAGTGCCCTTTTGGATATATCGTTTTTTAAATCCAGGAAATATTGTAAAAATATTATGTGCGGTGTTTGATTTTAATAAACAGATTGCACGTTGTACAGTCATCGTTATTGGTAGTTCAATAAACAGATGTATGTGATC
>Ga0172370_10001113_pt1 | contig 41862 bp, 38 predicted proteins | sample LakKiv5m_FD_114538 | JGI IMG/M metagenome (GOLD analysis project Ga0172370, IMG submission 114538) | Freshwater microbial communities from Kabuno Bay, South-Kivu, Congo - kab_022012_11.5m | ecosystem: Environmental > Aquatic > Freshwater > Lake | place: Democratic Republic of the Congo...
AGAGTGAGCGCGTTGAGCGCGCGCTTTCGGACAATTGTCCGCAACGCTTCGAGAATGTCCATCGACTTCCGCATGTCCGCTTCGTTCGCTTCTTTGAAAAACTCAGCCTTCTCTCTCATGGCGGCACCTGTCGCCATGGGGGCAGAGATCGACCGCGCGCGTTCAATTTCTTCGGTGAGCTCGCTGAACGGAACCTCAACGAGCTGAGCCCCCCACGCCGAGTTTACTTCCGCTTCACCTTGACTCGACGCGATCAGCCAATCCGAGGGTTTGCCCACGACACCGATCCGAACAGAGTGCATCGCCTGGATCGTGGTTGCTGCCGCGATGATATCGCGCAAGCCCGCGGCGCCAAATGAGCCTTTGGTGTCCACCTGCACAATACTTCCATTGCCGCCGAGCTGCCGGATCTTCGCGAGAATTTCAAGGGAAGCCGGGAGTGAATTGTGCGACGAGTGCGCGAGAATAACGACGGGCAATTTTCGTTCGAGCATGCGCTCTGCCGCGATCTTCTTCATCGCTTCGGCTTCGGTTCCTCCGGTCAATACAAAGATGAAGAGGGGGAGTTCAGGTTTTCTATCAACAAGGTTCGTAGCATTAAGAGCTTGTTCTTCGCCTCCCTGCTCGGCCAGCGTGATTTTGAACTTTCCAAGCAGCGACTGCGTGCTCCGCTCATCGTGCAGCACCGAAACGACTACCGCGTATTGAAAAAGGACCATATAAATCTCCTTTTACGAGAGTTCTTCCATGCATTCAACTAGAAATCTATTGAGAATATCGAAATTCTGCGGGTGGAGCGATACCTCGTCTCCGCGCCACGCCAGTTCGCCCTTCCAGCGCGCGAAGGTGCGCGGCAGCGCCGAGGAGAGATCAACGCCGAAGAGCGCGTCGATCCTTTTCGTATTGACGCCTCGCACGGTCCTGAACCCCATCATGAGGAACTCAAAGAGCGCCGTGCTCCGGTCAATGCGCTCTACATTTGAGGGAAGCGCAGAAGGGTTATCCACGTAGCGGGCGATATCCACACCGCCAGTCATCCGCAGGAACGAGCCCAGCCTTTCCGGATCATCCGGATCTCGCAGGTGGAGGGTGCTCACGGCGCCGCTCCCTACACCGAGGTAGGGATCCATGCTCCAGTATGCCGCGTTGTGCCTGCACTCGTGTCCCTCCCGCGCATAGTTCGAGACTTCGTAGCGGCAGAAGCCAACCGATGCCAGAAATTCGTCAGCCGCGAGCCGCAGGTCAGCCAGCTCGTCAGCGTCGGGCACACGGAGTTCGCCCGCGCGGACACGGCGCTCGAGCGTGGTGCCTGGCTCAAGCGTGAGATCATAGAGCGACAGGTGCGCCACCTTCGGCTCGAGCTCGGACAAAGCGGCCAAGAGCTGGTTTTTGCTCGAAGATGCGGAGATTCCCAAGCCAGGGCGGCGCGGAATTCCCGCGAGGAGATCGACAGAGATGTCGAAGGGATATGCGCGCACCCGTTCGAGCGCCGCGCGCGATTCAGCGATGGACCCGACGCGCCCAAGCACTTCCCACTCCTCAACCGAGAGCGTCTGAATGCCAAGCGACAGGCGGGTGACACCTGAACCTGCGAGCCTTTCGAGGAATCGATCGCTGAGGCTCTCTGGATTCGCCTCAATTGTCCACTCGCAGCCCTGCGCCGCGTATGCCGAGAGCGCGGTCAGAAGCTTGTCGAGGCTCGGCGCGTCCAGCACCGAGGGAGTACCGCCTCCGATGTAAATCGTATCGAACGAATCCGCGCCGCAGGCTGTAGACCACACGCGCAGCTGTTCGAGAAGCGCGTCGATATAGGGATCTTGCGGATACGCCGAAGATCGGACTGAAAAAAAATCGCAATAGGCGCAGCGCCCTGCGCAGAAGGGTATATGCAGGTAGAGCGATCGGGGTGGAAACTGAGTTTGAGCCTGAGGGAACGCGCCGAGAAGCGCGGCGTCATCTATGCTCATCTCACGGGGCCGATCGCTGAGAGCGGCCAGATTCTAAAAATCGCCCTGCCTTTGATCTGTGGCGCCACAACGAGCCGCAGCTTCGCTGCGCGCACGCCTGAGCTCTGTTGATCGCTTGATAAAGCAACGACAAGTTGCCTCTTTCTCTCTGCGGATGCATTCTCGATTGAACGCACTCTCATGAAGCTGGGAACTGAGAACGAATCGCCATATGCATTCTTTAGGATCGAGAGGCGCTGAAACGTCAAAAATCTGAGCGCGGCATCCGCGAATCGCTGTCGAGGCGGGACAAGGAGCTCAAAGCCGTCGCTCACGAGCACCACATCTCCAACGCGCACCGCGCCGGCGAGACCTTCCGGCACGCCTCCTATGCGCAGCACGTAGGGTACGGCGAGCACAATGTCGCCCCTGCGAAGGCTCGGCACCATGGCATCATCCTCAACGCGCCAGGTCTGGATCAGAAAAGACCGCGCCACCGCGCAGAGCACAATAAGAATCGCGACATTGATTATGATTCTCGCGCGCTTTTTGCTCCTGTCGATTCTTTCTGCGTATCGCACAGGCCTTCGACTCAACATGCGCCTCTCTGAGCTATTTGATGCCACCCATCCTGCCGAATGGGAAATAGATGAACAGCGCGTGCCCCAGCACTTTCTTTTCGGCGACCGGCCCAAAGTAACGTGCGTCGCGGGAATTGTCTCGATTGTCTCCCATCGGGAAGACTCGCGAGTCCGCGATATACCAGCCCGCGTCATAGCGCTGCGCAAGCTGCGCGTTGCGCGTATCCGAGGGGTTGGCGTCTCTTAGGGTAGTTACCCGGCTCATATCGTATTGAAAGGCGTCCTTGTTCGCGTTCTGGGCAAGCGGCGTTCCCACGCGCGCGGGCAGAGGCAGATTCAGCTCGGAGTACGCGGACGCGACTCCCACATTGTCGATCTCAGGGTATTCTGCGGAGGTGACAAGGCGGTGCGTTTTTACGGGAAGATCCATGCCGGACATCAGCGTTTTTTCATCGATGAACGACGAAGCGCCGCGCGGCTTAATCGCGACTTCTCCATCTCTCACGCGGATCGTATCGCCGCCAACGCCGATGTCACGCTTGATGAGATAGTGTACCCGAGGCTCGCCCGAGGGGTCTCTGTCGATGTCGACAAGGGTGAAGGTTACCATATATAAGAGCTGCTGGAAGATATTGTAGAGCGGCCCCCGTGAGAGGTATGAGGGATTCTCGAAAATGATGACATTTCCTCGGTGCGGTTTCGCCAGCCCGGGAGTCTTCAGCACGCCGGGAAGCAGCTCAGGGCCGTACGAGAGTTTATCGACGAAAATCATGTCGCCGATGAGGAGCGTGTTTTGCATCGACTCGGAAGGAATGCGATAGGCCTGGAAAACATACTGATTGATGACGAGGACAACGCATGCCGCCCATAAAATCGCGTAGACCCAATCGACGACAGGATGGCGCCTCTGCTGTTTCATTTTTTCGCGGAGCGCCTTTTTCTTCCTTCGAGTGAGAACCTCTTCCGAGTACCCAATGAGCCGATCGACGAAATCCACCCTTTTCATTTCGATATCAAGCTATCATGAGCGCATATCGTTGACAAGACGGTGCCCTTCGGCTAGGCTTCTTCTGCAATGAAAGAGTCCGAGAAAATCACCGAACAGGACATCGCACAGACTAAAGTCAAACTCAAATCCGTGCTTGGCGTCAGTCCTCGAACATATGTTCCTGCTATATATATACTTATTGTCTTCGTTCTGGTATTTTTCATATTGATCAATCCCGCGCTAAGGAACCCGGGCGCACAGCTCGTGTTCAAGGGCGCGCCTGAGGCTGCCGCCGTCTTCATCGATGGTGCCTACCAGGGAAACAGCCTCGACGGCGTTCACGCCAGACCGGGAAAGCATCAGCTTCAAATTCAAAAAACGGGGTTTTCCGCGCAGACACTCGATGTCGCGGTTCCCAACCGGATTTTCGCGACAATCCTCTTCCCGCCCAAAGTGCGGGTTGCCTATGAGCTCAAACCGGATTCAGCCTCGGCGATTCTCGACCCCGCCTTCTCCAGCTTCGCCGCGTGGTCGCTCACTGGAAGGCCGAGCGCGATTTACCAGATTCCGATGAGTCTCTCCGAATCGGCGCGCGATCTCTCGGCATTCTCCCCATCCGAACGCGCGGATCTGGCCTCGCCAGTCATGGCGGCAAGCCTGAGCACTGCAGAAAATTCAAGCTCGCTCCGCGATGCGATCTACACCACGGCAACCTTGGGCGCGCCGGGCGCAAGCCCCCTCGGGTACATCGCCTTCGCGCGGTCTGCGGCGGCGCTTCTCGCGCGTTCCAGCAATTTCTCCGTCGCCCTCTCCGAAATCGTATCCGAAAAAGAATTCCCCGGCATGAAAGACGCCGCCGCCTCGGCCTCGCGGCAAGCGGCAAGTCTGAGCCCCTCGCACTCGCCCCGCGCGGGCAGCATCTCAGCCGGGCCTCTCTCGTTCATCATGTTCGCGCCAGGATCGGTGAACAGCGTGATCACGACGCCCGGCGGGACGCAGGTTCCCTACGCTGCCTCCACGCCCGCGTTTGGGCTGTCGTCGACCGAAGTCACCCGCGCCGAGTTCAACCGATTCCTCGCCCAAAATCCCTCATGGAAACCCGAAAACAGGGCCGACCTCATCGCGAAGGGCCTCGCCGATGCTTCGTACCTCGCCACCTATGATGCCGCCAAATCCGACTCCGTTCCCATCACTGGAGTATCGTGGTTTGCCGCGAGCGCGTACTGCGACTGGCTGAGCGCGCAGGCGCCAGCTGGATACAAGGTTGTGCTCCCCACGGAGGCTATGTGGAACGCGGCCTCCGCCGCCGACGCGAAGAATCCAGTTTCTTTCGCGGTGTTCAGCGATCGATCATCCTCCGGTCCGCTGCCTGTCGGCTCCTCAGGCCGCGACAGCCTCGGGTTCGCCGATCTCTACGGAAATGTCTGGGAGTGGACTTCGGACGGGTTCAGGCCCTACCCCTGGATTCTGGACAGCTCAGCCACATTCGCGGAACTCACCTCGGCCATAGCCTCAAAAACCGTCCTCGGCGGCTCCTGGGCGAATAAGCCCGACGCGATATCCGCCGGCATCCGCGGCCCGGTTCCCGCGATCCACGCCTCTGAATTTCTGGGTTTCAGGCCAGCTATAGTACAAAAATGAGATCGCAAGAGCCCACCAAGAACATCGCACTCAACCGCCGCGCCCGCTTCGACTATCAGGTCGAGGAGACTTTCGAGTGCGGCATGGCCCTCCTCGGCTCCGAGGTGAAGTCCATCAGGGAGGGCCGCGTGAGCTTCGGCGATGCCTTCGCCGAGATAAAGAACCAGGAAGTGTGGCTCAACAACTTCCACATCTCCGAGTATGCCCACGCTTCGATTTTCGGCCACGACCCCGATCGTCCCAAGAAACTGCTTCTGCACCGCCAGGAAATCAAGCGCATCGACCGGCGCGTGCGCGAAAAGGGCCTCACGCTGATTCCCCTGAGCATCTATCTCAAACATGGGCTCGTGAAGCTCGAGCTCGGCCTCTGTCGAGGGAAAAAAGCTTACGACAAACGAGCCGACATCAAGGCTCGAGACATCGATCGCGAAATTCGGCGGGAATTTCGCACCAAGGGCTGGTGACTGTGCGCATCACCGGAGGAATCTACACGGGGCGCACCGTCCGCATGCCCGAAGGCGACTTGCGGATCCGGCCCGCGATGGATCGGATGCGCGAGTCGGTGTTCGGTGTGCTGGGAGACCTCTCCGGAAACTCCTTCCTAGATCTCTTCGCCGGATCTGGAATAATTGGGTTGGAAGCGGCCTCGCGCGGCGCGAATCCCGTGGTGTGCGTCGAGAAGGACCGCAAAAAATTCCTTGTGCTCCTCGAGAACGCCGCGATCGCTGAACCCGCACTCTTCTGCAGGGCGATGCCTGCGGAAACCTTCATCCTCCGCAACAAGTCGCCCTTTGACATTCTCTTTCTCGATCCTCCCTTCGATTATCCTTTCAAACTGCAGCTCCTCGAGCGGCTGGACCGATCCGCGTCGCTCAAGGCTGGGAGCCTCGTGTTGATCCACTTTCCGCGCGAAGATCGCCTTCCAGAAAGTGCGGGGACACTCGAAGGTTATGACATGCGCATCTATGGACGGTCTATTGTCAGGTTCTATAAAAAATTGGAGAAAATCCGCTAAAGATTTATTTTCAGAATCTTGCATTTATGCAAAACCAAATGTATAATTGCTTAGTTAACAATAGACGGAAAGAAATAAGTAATAAATTCCAGGCTGTTGTACGGCCACATGTAAAAATACTTTCCGCCAAGAGGTAAAAGTTATGAGCGATATGCCTGTTCTCCCCTACAACGACGATTTTTTCGACGTGCCCGAAGAAATTCAATCCGAAAACACTGAAATCGCGGAAACCTCCAAGAAGGGGTATCAGCTTCTCAAGGAAAATCGCTTCGATGAGGCGATCGAGTGCTTCGTGCAGATTCTCGAAAAAGATAAAGAGAACAACTACGCCCTCGTCGGCATGGGCGACGCCGCCCGCAAGCGCGGTCGCTTCAAAGAGGCAGCCGACTACTACCGCCGATGCCTCGTCTTCCACCCTGGCAACAGCTACGCCCTCTTCGGCCTGGCGGACTGCTACAAGGCCCTCAACCAGTTCCAGAAGGCCATCGAGATCTGGGAGCAGTACCTGCTCCACGACAACACGAACATCACCGTGCTCACGCGCGTCGCGGACGCCTACCGCAAGGTGCACGATTTCCGCAAATCGAAGGCGATCTATCACCGCGTGCTCGAACTCAACCCCGACAACCACTACGCGCTCATAGGCCTGGGCCACCTCCACTACGACTTCAAGGAGTACAAAGAGGCCCTCACCTACTGGCAGCGCATGGTCGAACTCGAGTCCGACAATGTCGATATCCGCGTGCTCACCGCGATCGGCAACTGCTACCGCAAGCTCAAACACTTCGACAAGGGCATCCCCTACTTCGAGAAAGCCCTCACGAAAGAGCCTGACAACTTCTACGCGCTCTTCGGCATCGCGGATTGCTACCGAGGCGTCGGCAAGCAGAATATGTCGCTCCTCTATTGGAATAAGATTCTCGATAAGGACCCCAAGAACAAGGTGATTCTCACGCGCGCGGGCGATGCCTACCGCAACATGAGCGATTTCGACAAGGCCGCCGAATACTATCAGAACGCGCTCAACATCGAATTCGACATCTACGCGGTGCTCGGCCTCGCGGTGATTTCCCGCCAGCAGGGCAAGTACGAAGAGGCGATTGCGAGCCTCCGCTCACTCTTGCAGAACGATCCCAAGAACTACCGGATCTACGTCGAGCTCGCGCAGACCTACCTCATGAACAACCAGCGGCAGCTCGCCGTTGAAGTGCTCACCGAATTCCAGCGCATGGGCATCAAGAATCCAGTCATCATGGAAGCGCTCTCCAAGCTCACAGGAAAGGCATGACCGACACGTCCACGCACACTCCATACACGGTGTATCCGAGCGGCCTGACTCTCGAAGAGCTGGCCGCTCTTTTGCCAGAAGAGCCGCTCTACCGCGCGAAGCAGATATTCGGGTGGGTTTCCAAGGGAATCGAATCCTTCGACTCGATGACGAACATTCCTCAGCCGCTGCGCGAACGCTTCGCGGAGCGGTTTGGCGGGCATCTGTTCTCCTCAAGCATCGAAAAGCAGCTCGTCGACGAAGACGGCTCGCTCAAGCTTCAGATTCGCCTGCGCGACGGCGCCGCGGTTGAGTGCGTGCTTCTCGAGGACATCGAAGGGAGAAAGACAGCCTGTCTCTCGAGCCAGGTGGGCTGCCCCATGGGCTGCGCCTTCTGCAAGACCGGCACTCTCAGCTTTTTAAGGAATCTTGGGCCCGATGAGATCCTCGAGCAGTTTCACTTCCTCCGCGGCCTTCGCGGATTCATCTCGAATGTAGTCTTCATGGGAATGGGCGAGCCCCTCCTCAATCTCGAGAACGTCCGCCGAGCGATCGCTCTGCTCTCGAACCCCGAGGGCATCGGAATGTCGATGCGCAAGATCACGATCTCGACGAGCGGCATCGTGCCCGGCATCCTCGATCTTTCAGCGCATGGACCGATTGTGCGGCTCGCCGTCTCGCTCACCTCGGCGAACCCAGAGCTCCGCACGCGCCTCATGCCTGTCAACAAGACTTGGTCCCTTGAAACGCTCAAATCCGCGCTTCTCGAGTATCAGCGAGTCACAAAAGACCGCATCACGCTCGAGGTGGTGCTGATAGGCAACATGAACGCGGGCGAGCGCGACGCGATAGAGCTCGCCAGATGGATCGCTCCCCTCAAGGCGCAGGTTAATCTCATCGCGTGGAACCCCATCGAGGGCATGGCATTCGAGACGCCGAGCGCGGCGCAGATGAAACAGTTCGCGGAGATACTCGACCGCGGCGGCATCGTGACGGTACAGCGAATGAGTCGCGGCCGGGGCGTCATGGGCGCCTGCGGTCAGCTCGGCGACACGCTCAGAGCGCGCGAATAGCCCTGTCGGCGGGCACGCTTAGCGTTGCCTCGCCAGTTTCTTCCGGAGCCGATCAAGTCGATGTTCAATCGATTCCAGAAACTCCGCGCGCCTCAAAGCTTCAATACCTTCCGCCTCTCCGTCGAGCCTCGCGAAGATGTCGCGCGCGCGAATAGCCCATGAGAGCGCAAGCTTCGCATCCTTCTCAAGGTGCTCGAAGAGCTTCGCCTTCGCGACACACCCATAGATTGAATCGCCATCCATCGAGAGCACGGTCTGTCGGTACAGATCCCAATCTCGCTCGCGCCGCGCCATTGCCGCGAGCTGGCGGAGCGCCTTCATCCTCACCTTGGCCGATATCTCGAAATCCTGGGGGTGGTCGCGCACGAGGATTAGCATGCGCTTCGCCTCGGGGTGCCGGTCGAGCCGCACAAGGCTCGCCGCGAGACCTGCGGGATCGATGCCGTAACCGACAAGCGCGCTCTGCGGATCTCGGTACGCCGATTCCACGATTAGGAAAATCTCGGCAAGCGAGATGACATCTTCCAGATTGTGCCGCCACACGCGCCAGAGGAGCTCGCGCTGCTCATCTCGAAGCGGCTGCGCCTTTACGAAGTCGAGCCACACGCGGGGAACGAGCGCGCTGGGGATATCGTCTTCGCGTCGCTTCGAGAGCAGCATCTCTTCCATCGAGCCCAGGGCGCAGGATTCGGCTCGGTGTGCCCAGAATCGACGGCAGTCGTGCAGGATGTCGATCTGCCGCAGCAGCGGTGGCTGGATTCTGTTGACGACGCAGCGGCTCTGCAGAAGCGGGAGGTCGAAGGAGGCACCGTTGTAGCTCGCGACCCAGTCTGCGGCCAAGAGCTGCCCGCACACCAATTCGAGGAAATCAGGTTCTCCCGGGTAATCTTCCATGAAGGTCTGCCACAGAACAAGGTCGCGCCCCTCAAAGCGCGCCACAGTCGCGAGAAAGGCGACAGTGCCGGACCCGCCCGACAGTCCCGTGGTCTCCAGGTCGAAGAACGCGAGGCTGTCGAGCGCGAGCGAACCATCGGAATCGGCCCCGCGAAGACCTTCGACATGCGCGCTTCCAGAGCGTTCCTGACGCATAAGCCCTGGGAAAAATCGCGGCGGCACTCGCGCGAAGGGTATGTCGACCATGCGCGTCCAAAGGTGCGTCGCCGCGCGCTCCCAACCCGAGGGCGGCTCCCGCGCGGGGAACTGCTGAGGCGCGCGCGCCGTCGTTTCGCCCTTTTTCAGGAGCGCCAGGCGATTCTTAAGGTCCATGCGAGCGCTCTCCGCGTGATGCGCAGATGTCGATGCCCGCGCGGAGATTGGAGCGCGATTCCGCGCCAAGCACCGCGCGCAGCACAGCTCCGGGCGCGCTCCTCATGCCCTGTCCGCCTCATAGAGATTTCTGAGCAGCGCGAGAGTGTTCGCCTTGTTGTCCGATTGCGCCGCCTCCACGCCGATGCAGGAGGGACAGCCGCTCGCGCACGCGCAGCTCGCCACTCGTTCAACCGCGCGCTTCTCGACGTCAGCGACGCATTCGCGCAGCGCCTCGGCGATACCGGTCCCCCCTGGGTACATGTCGTAGAAGTACAGCGTCGGGGCCTTGAAGAAAATGTCTCTCGCCCGCGACACTACGCCTATGTCGTGGACATCGCAGAGCACCCGCGAGGGTGCGAGCTGCCGCAGCAGATTCGCGGCGCTGTAGAGCACGGCATCGGCCTTTTCCGGAGGAAGCGCCGCGAGCAGCCGTCCGCTCGCGCTCTCGGGAGAAATCACGAGGATGAGGGCCTGCGTCTGCATCTCCTCGGGGGGCAGCCAGATCTCGCCGTATCCGACATTCTCGTTGGTGTTGAACCGCATTTTTTTATACTTTTCCACCTGGCTGCGCACGAGAATATCGCCGAGTATCCGCTCGCACTCGCGGTTGGACGCGCGCGCGTCCTGCGTGAGCACCTCGATATCGCGCTTCACGATCGAGTCCGTCCAATAATCCGCGTCGCTCCGCTCGACGAAGCAGACTCGCTTCTCGAGGTCGAGCTTCTTCACCTGGTACTGCGTTCCGAGGTGGAGATACACCGCGTTGTCGAAGAGGAGCTCTTTGGCGCTCGGTCTGTCCATTTCGCCGATAACGTCGTGGCGTCCCTGGGTCACATCGGTGATCACCACATTTTCAGTGGTGGCGGAGCGCAGCGAAATTTTCTCCCCGGGATAGCCCTCGGCCGACCAGAAATAACGGCCCGCGCTGTGCCTCACGATGCCCTCTTCTTCGAGATAGGCAAGCGCCTCGGAAGTGAGCCGCGCTGCCCCCTCGTTCGCGCTGTCGGGCGAGAACGCCTCGCCCTCGTCAAAGGGCAGTTCGAAGGTCGCGCACTTCAGATGATCGGTAAAGATGTAGGGGTTGTAGGCGTCGATATGCGCGAGCTCGGCCCCCTTCGAGAGAAAATATTCGGGGTGCGCGGCGAAATACTGGTCGAGCGGCGCCGACGACGCGACATAGACCGCAAGCGAGGTCCTGGAGCTTCGCCCCGCGCGCCCTGCCTGCTGCCAGAACGACGCGATGCTGCCCGGGTAGCCCGTGATCACCGCCGCATCCAGTCCGCCGATATCGATTCCCAGTTCCAGCGCGTTCGTCGATACCACGCCCTGCACGTCCCCGTCGCGCAGCCCCTTTTCGATCGCTCTCCGTTCCGAGGGAAGGAGACCCGATCGGTAGGGCTTCACGACGATTCCGTGGTTCTCGTTGTACATATTCTCGAGCTTTTTGTTGAGGTAGCTCGAAAGGAGTTCGACCTGGAGGCGAGAGCGCGAGAAGAGAATCGTCTTTATGCCTTTCTTGAGGAGCCAGAGCATGATCGACTCCGCCTCGTGCGCGCTCGAGCGGCGGATTCCCTGCACTTCGTCGACGAACGGCGGGTTGACGCACATGAGGATTTTTTCCCCTGTGGCGGCGCCGCTCTCCTCGATCAGCGCGACAGGCCGCTCGATGTAGCGCTCCGCGAGTTCGCCCGGGTTCGCGATAGTCGCCGAAGAGAATATGAAAACCGGCGAAGCGCCATAAAACCGGGCGATGCGCATGAGACGGCGCAGCACCGAAGCCACGTGGCTTCCAAAAACGCCCCTGTACGCGTGGAGCTCGTCGACGACGATGTAGCGCAAGTTTGAGAAAAATTTCACCCAGCGCGTGTGGTTCGGCAAAATCCCCGCATGGAGCATGTCTGGATTCGAAATGATGATCCGTCCTGAAGTGCGGGCCTTGGTGCGGATGTCTGCCGGCGTGTCGCCATCGTAGGTATTCACGGTCAGCCCCACCGCCCCCGCGAGCATCACTTCGTTGAGCGCGCTCTGCTGATCTTGGGACAGGGCCTTCGTGGGAAAGAGGTAGAGCGCCCTGCCCTCAGGCTCTTCGAGGAGGGTCTGCAGCACGGGCAGGTTGTAGCAGAGCGTCTTTCCCGACGCAGTGGGCGTCACGACGACGAAATCGCGCTTCGCCCTCGCGAGCTCGTACGCGGCTCGCTGATGGCTGTAGAGCGCTGAGATGCCGCGCTCCGCGAGCGCGTGAGTGAGCGCGGGTGAGAGATCTTCGGGGAGCGGAACGAGCGTTGCCGGTTTCGCGGGAAACTTCGTCGACCAGGCGATTTCGCTTTCCGAGGCGAGGAAGGCTGCTAAATCGTCATAAATGGCATTTGCGGATTCCACATTCATAGGATATACTCTAACTATCAGCACGAAAAAGGTAAATCGGCACAAAACCGGAAAGGAGCGAATATGGCCGAAATTCTGTCGATCGTCCTGGGGGGTGGAAAAGGAACGCGTCTTTTCCCGCTGACCAAGGAAAGATCAAAGCCGGCGGTTCCTTTTGGCGGAAAATATCGCATCGTCGACATTCCGATTTCGAACTGCATCAACTCAGGGTTCAAGAAAATCTACATCCTCACCCAGTTCAACTCGGCCTCGCTGCACCTCCACATATCGCGCTCATACAATTTCGATCAATTCTCAAAAGGTTTTGTCGAGATTCTGGCGGCAGAGCAAACGCCAGTTCACTCCGGGTGGTATGAGGGCACGGCGGACGCGGTGAGGAAGAATCTGATCCACTTCCGGCCGCACAACCCCACGCACTACATGATCGTCTCGGGAGACCAGCTCTACCGCATGGACCTCGCTGAGATGTTCAAGCAGCACCTCGAGTCGGGGAGCCGCCTCACGGTCGCCGGAACCCTTGTTCCGAGAGACGCGGCGAGCGCCCTCGGCATCATCAAGATCAAGCCGGATTCGAGCATCGACAGCTTCCTGGAAAAACCGGGTCCCACGAAGAACATCGACGATTTCCAGGTTCCCGCGGCGCTCCGGCCCGCAAGCCCGAATAATGCATCGAAGCCCTTTCTCGCGAGCATGGGAATCTACATCTTCGACGCGTCGCTCGTCGAAGAAGTCATGCAGATGGACGCGAACGATTTCGGCAAGGAGATCATTCCCTCGGTAGTCGCGAAAGAGAAGGTCAACACTTTTGTGTTCGGCGGCTACTGGGAGGACATCGGCACGATTCGGAGCTTCTACGAGGCCAATATCGAGCTCACCGACATCAATCCCCAGTTCAATTTTTATGACGAGCACATGCCGATCTACACGCACGCGCGCAATCTTCCCGCCTCAAAACTCAATTACTGCACATTGAATCAAGCGCTGGCGAGCGACGGCTGCATCATCACCAACGCGTCGATCACGCGCTCCATCGTCGGAATCCGTACGGTCATCGAATCCGGCGCGAGCCTCGACGGCGTGGTCTGCATGGGTGCCGACTACTATGAAACGGACGCCGAGAAAGCCGAGAACATCAAGAAGCGCATACCCAACATCGGTATCGGCGGGGGCTCGATCATTCGGCGATCCATCATCGACAAAAACGCCCGCATCGGCGCAAACTGCAGAATCGGCATCGATCCGCTGCAACGCGATGAGGGCGAATATTGCACGCACTACATTGTCGATGGAATCATCGTGATTCCGAAAAACAAGATAATTCCTGACGGAACTGTAATTTAATTTCGCACAACGAGAGCCATCGCCTCGGCGAGTTCAGGATCATTCTTGAGGTAGTGATCCTTCACTTCCTGGGCGGTGAGCCCCTCAAGCTCGTGGCTCATGTAGTGAATCCAGAGCTCGTCCTCGCGCGACTTCACCTCGATCTTTCTGCACCAGTAATCTGGCGCGATCGGCAGATGCTGGGGAATGTACTCCCGAACCTTGTAATCGTGGACGGCGATCTTGATGTCGCTGCGCGGCAGTCCCCTGTCCATGATCACTTTGGTCAAATAGTTGATGGTGCGGCCCGAGTCAAACACGTCATCCACGAGCAACACCTTGTCGCCGTGGCGCAAGAAATCGGGATTGTAGGTCCAGCCATCGATCTTGATGGCCTCCTGCTGGTCGAAACCGTGGTATGAGCGCGCTACGACCGCGGCGTAGAAGACGGGCCGGCCGTTGCCCTTCACAAACTTGAAGTATTCGCTTATGACGTTGCCCATGTACGCGCCGCCCCGCAGCGACACATAGATCACATCGGGAATGAAACCGTCCTTATAGATTCGATACGCGAGTTTGATCGCGTTGTCGCGGATGGTGTCATAAGGAACAAATTCTTTGTGCATAGAGTCTCTTCCCCTAAAAAATAAGGGAAGCCTCCGCGTGGAGGCTTCCTGGTACGGAATAACCCGCTCTTATCGGGGACTATATACTCACTTCCCTACATAGGCAAGAGTCTCGACCGTTTGCCCATTGCGATTGAGTGTGTAAACAAGTTTCTTGCCAAGATTCTTCGCGATAAGGTCGTAGTAGTCTTTGAGATTGTTGACATCCTTGCCATTGACCTTCGTGATGATATCGCCCGATTGGAGTCCCATCGTAGCTGCGGGGGACTTGGCCAGCACATCGGCCACGAGCACGCCCTTCACGCCATCGGGAATCTGCTTCTGATCCACCGAATCGGACTTGAGCGAGAGCAGCGTGGCTCCCGGGAAGATCAGCGCGTTGTTCGATGCGATCGAGTCGTTTCTAAGGTCGATCTTGGCCTCGATGGTGATCTGCTTGCCGCTGGGGATGAGGTCGAATGTGGCGCTTGAGCCAGCCTTGATGTCGCCGACGACGCGCACGAGATCGTCAGTGCTCTGCACGGGGTTGCCATTCACCGCCGTGATGAAGTCGCCAGGGAGAATGCCGGACTTGTCGGCCGGGCCCTTGAGGAAGATGTCGCCGACGAGGGCGCCCTTCGCGTTGTCGAGACCGAGCTCTTTCGCGCTGGCCTGATCCTGAGTGATGTTGGAGAGGCTCACGCCCAGCCAGCCGTACTTCACCGAGCCGCTGGTGATGAAGTCGTCGATCGTGCTCTTGATATTGTTGATGGGAATCGCGAAGCCGAGGCCGACTGAGCCGCCGGTCGGTGATGCGATCCATGTGTTGATGCCCACCACTTCTCCCCGAATGTTGACGAGCGCGCCTCCTGAGTTGCCTTTATTGATGGCGGCGTCGGTCTGGATGAAATCGTTGATGTTGCCATCCGGGCCGCCGCTCCTGCCGAGGGCGCTGACAATGCCCGCAGTCACGGAAGAGACATAGCCGAAGGGGCTTCCGAGTGCGATGGCCCAGTCGCCAACCTGAAGCTGCGAAGAATCGCCGAGCCTCGCCACCGAGATGTCGGTATCGTTCGACTCAAACTTTACGAGCGCGACATCCTTCCTCGAGTCCGCGCCAACGAGCTTTCCATCGTACTGGCGGCCATCGCTCAGCTTTACGGTTATCTTGGACGCGTTGCCAGCCACGTGGTTGTTGGTGAGCACGTAGAGTGTTTTTCCGGACCTTCGGACTATCACGCCCGATCCAAGCCCTTCCTGAGGCTGATACTGCTGTGGAGTGGGCGTGTCTGGCCCAAAGAAGAAATTGAAGGGGAACTGCGGTGTCTGATCCTGCTGGGGGGCGGTCTGGGCCTTGGGCGGATTCTCGACGACATCCAGTTCGACTACCGCGGGAAGTACAGTTTTCGCGATGTTGCGGAAGGCGTTCTGGACCGATTCCGCTGTGGCGATCGCCGATTCGGTATCCGCGCTGGCGACGAGCGAAGGCGATTCAGCCTTGACGACGGGTAGCGCCGGGCCACCAGACGAGGGGCCAGCCCTGAAGGTGAACGCGAGGGCGAAACCAATCACAATGCCGAGAACCACCAAGTTCGCGATGAAGAAATTGCGCGAATGTAGTTTCTTGATTATGGACATAGCGTATCCTCCGATGCTCTATAGAATTTGCATAAGCTAAATTCAATATAATAAAAAACGAACATTGGAGAAATGTTACACAAGTTTCAGAAATTTTTTATGAATATTGCCGCAATTTACCATCTGGTAAGCACTTCGTAGCCATCGTTCGTAACGAGCACCGTATGCTCGAAGTGCGCCGAGAGCGAACCGTCCATGGTCACCACAGTCCAGTCGTCGTCGAGCACGCGCACATCGCTCGTGCCGATATTGATCATCGGCTCGATGGCGAGCACCATGCCTGGCATGATCCTTGGATTTGGCCCCACCGAAACATAGTTGGGGATCTGCGGGTCTTCGTGGATTTCGAGGCCGACGCCGTGGCCGCAGTATTGGCGAACCACTTTGAAGCCGTTTTTCGTCGCGTGTGAAAATACCGCGCGCGAGATATCCGAGATACGCGCATGCGGCACAATGTGAGCAATCGCGAGGTCAAGGCACTCCCTCGTCACGTCGAGGAGGCGCTGGGCCTCGGCGCTGATGGTGCCGACCGGCAAGGTGATCGCCGCGTCCGAAAAGTAACCGTCGAGCTCGATGCCGCTGTCGATGCCCACGATATCGCCCTCGGCGAGCGGCCTGTCGTGGGGTATTCCATGGATCACGACTTCATTGGCGGAAACGCAGAGGGTGGCCGGATAGCCCTCGTACCCGAGAAAGGCCGGTTTGCCGCCGCGTGCCCGGATGAACTCCTCGGCGAAAGCGTCGAGCTCCTTTGGAGTCACGCCAGGCTTCACGAGAGGTTTGAGCGCTTCGTACATCTCCGATAGCATGGCGCAGGACGCGCGGATGCCCTCAATCTGCCGCTCATTTTTTAGTCGTATCATCGCTGCCCTTCTGTCCAACCCTATCTCTGCGTATCCCATCGAGAACACCGTTGATAAAGCGGTAGGAGTCTTCGCTGCCGTACTCCTTGGCGATCTCGATGGCCTCGTCGATATTGATCTGAGCGGGTATGTCGCTCTGGTAGATCAGACTGTAAGCCCCGACGCGCAGAATCGCCAGATCAACCTTCCGCAGGCGTTCGAAAGTCCAATGCTCGAGGTGTCGCTGTATAAGGGAGTCAATCTCCTCGATCTGCTCGATAGTGCCCGCGATGAGGAGTTTTGAGAAAGCGAGAATTTCTGGTTCATACGCATCCTTCTTCTCGTCGAGCCACTCGAATGAGAGAAGCTCCGAAAGAGACTGTCCGGACATCTCCCATGCGTAGAGTGCCTGAACCGCGAGTATTCTCGCTTTTCTTCGTGATGCCACGTTCCCCCCTCACCAGTTCAGGTTTTCGGTATAGATTTTAACCGTTGCCTGCTTCCGAAGGCTCGCGATGAGATCAGATTCCGTTTTGTTGAGGAAATTCTGCTCCTTTTCGGAGGAGAGCTGCATGGCCAGGAATTCCTGTACCGTGAGATTCTGATTGCCAGGCACCGTGTCGGAGAGCGTCAGCTGCTTCTGAGGAACAAACTCATTGACGCGCACGATTCTCAAGCCGGTAGGTGTCTGGATCACCGACGTGATGTCACCGACTTTCGCCTGAAACGCCGCATTGAAGAAATCGTCGCCGAAGATCGATTTGCTCTGCGCGGTCTTTTCGAGGTACAGCGAGGGAATGGCCTTGTACCCTGCCGCATCGCCGGCACGGAGCACATATTCATCGAACTTTGACGGGTTCGCCTTGAGCGCGCTTGCGATGCTCGACATGGTATCCTTCGCCTTCGCGATATCGGCGTCGCTCTTTCCTTTTGTGTCGATGTAGATCACGCTGATGCGGATCGTGTCGGGCCGCACGAGCGATGCCTTCGCGAGGTCGTACGCCTTCAGGATGTCGTCGGCGGTCGGCGGTGTGAGGGCGGCCTTGATCTCCGCCTGCTTCTTGGTTTGAACATAAGTCTCGAAGAGCAGCCTCTGGCGCACGTAGACCGCAGGATCCACGAAGACACCGGAGGCGCGGAGCGATTTTTCCAGATCGGCGTCGGTCGCGGTTGGACCGAGCTGGCTCTTGAGCTGGGCGAGCGTGGCGTTCACCTGAGCGTCGGACACCGTGATCTTCTCGCTGTCGCAGAACTGAAGGAAGAGCATGCTGTTGATTCTGGAATCGAGCACATCCTTGCGCTGATCCGCGGTGAATTTCACTCCGGTGGCATTTTCGAGCCGGTCGATATCCGCTCTGAGCTGCCGCACGGAAATGACCTCTAGCTTGGTCAACTTGAGCGTCGCCGCAGGCTTATCGATACTTGTCTGCGCGAAAATCGGCATCGAGGCAAAGAAGAATACCATGAGCCACATCATCATCTTTTTCATACACATCCGCTCGCTTTCAATTCAAAATTCTCTATCACTGAAGAGATCAATGTTCACTTATACTCTGAAATCCCGCCGCTCACCGCGGTCATTCCCTGGGAGCGCTGCACTTTCGCGCGCAGCGCGGAGAAGCCCGCGAGCTTCGGATACACTTCTGAGATCTTTCTCACCGCCTCCGAAGCGGCGTCCATCTCTCCCCGGTGCAGCAGAATTTCAACCTTTTTCCTCAAGTACTGCGCAGTCTCCCTTGGAGCGATGCGCATCTCGATCGCCTCGTCCAGTCGATCGAGGTAATCTTCCTCGTCGATTCTTCCAGGAAGCTTCTGGAGGAGAAGAAACCTGAATTTGAGGGCGATCACATCAAAATAGTAGCGGAACCACGGCCTCTCAAGCTCCATCGAGATGATTTTCTTATAGATCTGATAGGCCTTTATGAATTTGCCGCGCTTCTCGTACTCTTCCGCGATGCAGTACTCGGAGTCCATGGCTTCTCCGCGCTCGAGCCAGCGTTCCAGCCTAAAATCGGCAAAAGTCTTGCTTCGCTCATAGATTGCGATCGCCTCATCCTCAAGATCGTGGAGGAGATCGTAGACGATAAGTTTTGCCATGCTTTCCGGATCGTCTGAGCGCTGTCGCAGAAATTCTCTGTAGTCGAAACCCTTGTTCTCGCGCTCGCGCTTCCGGAGTTCGCGGTCGTAGGCGCGGCGTTTCTCGGCGTCAGAGAGGATCTTGTACGCCTCGAGTATGAGGCGCATCGCCGATTCACGGAGCGTCGCGGTGGACTCCCTGGATTTAGAGCTTTCGGCGGAATAGTGCATGTCCGGGTGAAGGCGTTTCGCCTGTTTTCGGAACGCGCTCTTGATGTCCTGAGGACTTGAGTCGGGGTGAACCCCCAGTATTTCGTAGTAATTCTTCATTGTTTATGCGCGCCTCAACGGAGCGTTCCGCACGATAGTCTCAACTGACCGCGTATCAGAAAAGACTTCCCCCTCCACCACGACCAGGCCTTCATGCTCGAGCGCGTTCATGCATCTCTGGAGCGCGCGCTCCGGCCTGAGTCCTCCCCTTCTCATCATCGCGAGGCACCGTTTACCCTGGAGCCCCTCGCACTTCGCCAAGCTCAGCGCCAGCGATGCATCGAGGGCGCCGAAAAGACCTGCCGTTTCCGTGATAAAGATCAGAAATTCAAAACCGGCGAGACTGTATAGCGAATTGGATGCGTCGGTAGCCTCATGCCCAAGGTCGCGGAGCGCGCTCAGCACCACGTTGAGCGTCTGAGTGAGTCTCTTCGATCCCAAGGCAATTATTCCAATTCGCATAATAAATAATAAACATCCTCTAATTGGCGCCCGTTACACGCAAATAACGCATTTTTTGCGGTAGTGGGTTACAGAAGAAAAGCACGGAATCGGAACGATACGCCCCGCCTCCGTGCCTAAATTCGCCCTTGAAAAAGTGATGTTCAGCTGCCGCTCGTCAGTTGGAGGTCGGAGCGGTGGGCTGCGGTGTAGTTTGATCCTGAGGAGCGGATGTCTGGGGCGCGGCTGGATTCTGCGTCTGGCCAGTCGGAGCGGCTTGATTCTGGCCATTCCACCAGTCGGAACTCGTGGACTGCGTCTGATTCTGCTGCACTACCTGCTGCACATTTCCAGTCGAAGTCTTGTTGACTACCGCCAGCGCAAACGCGGTGACGAAGAAGAGCGCTCCCAATACATAGGTGATTCTTATCACGACATTGGAAGACCTTGATCCAAAGGCGCTCTGCGATCCACTCGCGAAAATGCCGCCAATGGAATCAGCATCCTCATCCTGCACAATGACGAGGAAGATCAGCAAGAGACACACAATGATAAACACAACGAGAAGCAATATTCCAAAAAATCCCATGCTCTCACCCCAGTTGAAATTTCATAGACGCGTTTGGGCGCCATCCGGTCAGCTATAGTAGCGCAAACTTCCCTATCGCGCAATACCTTCAAGGTTCTCGAAATTTCGCGATGGGCACAAAGCTTTCGGCTTTGAGGCTCGCGCCTCCGACGAGCGCGCCATCAATGTTCGCTTTGGCCATGAGGGCAGCCGCGTTATCCGGCTTCACGGAGCCGCCGTACTGGATCACTATGTCCTTTGCGGCCGCTTTTCCGTAGAGCTCAGCGAGCACGCCACGGCAGAACGCGTGCACGGCGTCCGCATCCTCGGGCGTCGCGGTCTTGCCGGTTCCGATGGCCCACACCGGTTCGTAGGCGATCGTGACGCGGTCGAGCGCCGACGATTCGACACCGCGCAAGCCCTCCGCGAGCTGTCGACGAAGCACGGATTCCAGCCGGCCGCCCTCGCGTTCCTCGAGGGTTTCACCAACGCAGAGAATCACCTCGAGCCCGTGCTTGAGGGCGAGCTTGACCTTCGTGTTGATGAGCGTGTCGCTCTCGAGGTAACTGTGCCTGCGCTCGGAGTGACCGAGAATGACAGCCTCAACCCCGAGATCCTTGAGCATGAGCACCGACACCTCGCCAGTGTGGGCGCCGCTCTCCTCCGGGCCCATGTTCTGGGCGCCCAGCATGATATTTGAACCTTTGAGCGCTTCCGAAACAGCCTGAAGGGCTGTAAAGGGAGGGGCAATCATGATTTTTTCGCCACAATTCGAGAGCTTCTTCGCGAGATCCGACGCGAGCGCGACAGCCTCGGGCACCGTCTTGTACATCTTCCAGTTGCCTGCGATGAAATAGCGTTTCATGAGACTACTCCTGAATATCGGTGTGCGGTTTTTACCGCCCTGCTGAGCTTCCCCCAACCGAAGTGCATACTACCCTCATCGTTTTGCAGAGTAAAGCTCCCTAGCTGCCCCGATCGGCCATCATCGGCCATCATCGGCCATCATCGGCCATCATCGGCCATCATCGGCGGGCAGTTTATCCTTGTGGTTCGCGGAGAGGTGGGCGATGGCGACCTCGAGTTCGGCGACACGTGCACTCAGTTCACGCACCCGCTGTCCCACGACATCCGGCATTTGCTCGTGGTGTAAATCGGGCGCGTCGTGGATTGTGTGAGGGATGGTTCTCCGCACAACCTGCCCCGGGATGCCGATCACCACAGAGTTTGGCGGCACATCGCGCACCACCACCGAGTTCGCGCCGATGCGCGAGTCGTCGCCGATCAGGATATCGCCCAGTATTTTCGCCCCCGCGCCGATGGTCACCCTGTTGCCGACCGTCGGGTGGCGCTTTTTTTTCTCGAGCGAAGTGCCGCCCAAAGTCACCCCATGGTAGAGCGTCACATCGTCGCCAACCACGGCGGTTTCGCCTATCACGATGCCCATGCCATGATCGATGAAGAGGCGGCGGCCGATAGTGGCTGCGGGGTGTATCTCGATGCCGGTCAGACGGCGGGCGATAGCGGAAACGAGACGCGCGGTGAGACGCGAACCTCGCTTCCAGAGGCGGTGCGCGACCCTGTGCATCCACAGGGCATGCAGCCCGGGATATGCGAGGACAACCTCAATCTTGGTCCTCGCCGCGGGGTCGCGGAGAAGCACCGCCTCGACATCTGAAAAAATCGTGGAGCGGTCGTTCCGATCCACATCATTGCGTATCATACTTCCATTCCTCAGTGTGGCGCCTCAGGGCGCCGTTCATCGCATATATTCGGAGAAGAGCGGCGTCGACAGATACCGCTCTCCGCTCGAGGACGCGATGCCGACAATCAATTTTCCGCGATTCTCTTCGCGCGCCGCGAGCGCGAGCGCGGCATGGATCACCGCACCGCTCGAGATTCCCACGAGCACGCCCTCTTCCACGGCGGCGCGGCGCGCGGCGCGGTAGGCCTCGCCGTCGCTCACCTGGACAATCTCGTCGTAGATCGATGTGTTCAGAATCGCCGGCACAAACCCCGCTCCAATTCCCATAAGGCCGTGAGGGCCTGCCTTCCCGCCAGAGAGCACCGGAGAACCCGAAGGTTCGACCGCCACCACCCGTACCGAAGGCTTTTCAGCCTTGAGTGCCTCGCCGGTTCCCGTGAGGGTTCCGCCAGTGCCCACGCCCGCGACGAATATGTCGACCGTGCCGTCGGTGTCCCTGAGAATCTCGCGCGCGGTGCCGAGGCGGTGGGCCTCTGCGTTCTCAGGATTCTCAAACTGCATGGGAATGAAATACCGCGCAGGATCGCCAGCCTTGATGCGTTTAGCCTCTTCGATCGACCCGGTCATGCCGAGCGCCTTCGGGGTCAACACGAGTTCAGCACCGTACACCCTCAGAATCGCCCGCCGCTCGAGCGACATCGAGTCGGGCATGACGATGGTGCAGGCGTATCCGCGCGCAGCCGCGAGCATCGCGAGCGAGATGCCGGTATTGCCGCTCGTGGGCTCGAGTATGGTCATTCCAGGCTTGAGGACTCCCGATCTTTCAGCGGCATCGAGCATCGCGAGCGCGGGCCTGTCCTTCACGGAGTGACCAGGATTCTGGAATTCGAGCTTGAGCGCGATTTTCCCAGGCAAACCTTCAGCGAGCTTATTGAGGTATACCATCGGTGTATCGCCGATGAGCTGAGCCACATTATCGTAAATGCGCAATTCATTACTCCTTTAGTAATCTATATTCAAATATACTCATCATGAGCGGCATCAGGCCACCTTATGCGTAGCGACCATCCGTCGAATCCTCGTTCCAGCGTGTTTCCGCGAGTTCCCGCGCGCGTTGCCATGTGGTCATAAAATAAAAATGGCCGCCCTTTCGGGCGGCCATTCACCGCACAATCGAAAGGGAGGCCTATTTCTGTTCGAGACACGCGATACCGGGCAGCTCTTTTCCCTCGAGGTACTCGAGAGAGGCTCCGCCGCCCGTCGACACGTGGCTCATCTTCGACGCGAGTCCGAATTTATTGACCGCCGCCACAGAGTCGCCGCCTCCGACCACAGTGAGCACGCCCCGACCCGTCGCCTCGGCGACAAGTTTCGCGACCTGCTCCGTGCCCTTGGCAAAGGCGTCGAACTCGAACACTCCCACAGGTCCATTCCAGAGCACGCTCTTGGCGTTCGCGATCGCCGAAGCGTAGAGCGCGAGTGTCTTCGGCCCTACGTCGAGCCCCATGAGATTGTCGGGCAGAGCCTGCGTGTCCACCGCCACAGGGGCGGCATCGGGCGCGAAGCGCTCGGCGGCGATGTGGTCCACCGGCAGAATTATCCGCACGCCCTGATTCTTGGCGTGTTCGAGGAGCTGCGTCGCGGTGTCGAGGAAATCATCTTCAACGAGGCTCTTGCCAACCGCGATGCCCTGGGCTTTGAGGAAGGTAAAGGCCATGCCGCCGCCGATCACGAGCGAGGAGGCGTTCTTGAGCAGATTTTCGAGCACGGCGATCTTCGAAGACACCTTCGCGCCGCCAATGATGGCGATCATCGGGCGAGGCGGATTCTTGAGCATGGGCTCAAGGTTCGCGACTTCCTTCTCCATTAAGAAACCGCCAACGCGTATGTTCATGAACTTCGCGATGGTCGCGGTGCTCGCGTGCGCGCGGTGGGCGGATCCGAACGCGTCGTTGACGTAGATATCGCCATACGAGGCGAGTTCTTTCGCGAGGACTTCCTGCGCGGCCGGATCTTTCGCCGTCTCTTCTTTGTGGAAACGGGTATTTTCGAGCATGGCGATGGAACCTGCGGGAAGCGCGTCAATCGCGCTCTTTTGCCCTACACAGGAGGGCAAGAACACGACGTTCGTCCCGAGAAGCTTGGCCAGGTAGTCGGCGACAGGTCTCATCCGGTGCTTGCCGGCAAGGTAGGTCTCGAGGTCGAAGGTTTTGCCATCTTTCTCGGCCTTCTCCTTGGCCTTCGCCGCGTCTTTGTCGGGGTCGCCGAGATGCGACATGAGCACGAGGCTCTTCGGATTCTGTTCGAGAATGTACTTGATGGTAGGGAGCGCCGCAACGATGCGCGTGTCGTCCTGAACCTTCCCGTCTTTCATGGGAACATTGAAGTCCACGCGCATGATGATGCGTTTCCCCGCGAGCGATACATCCCGCACTGTTTTTATCATCGCTGTCTCCTCAGGAGAGTCTCTCCTTGCGGGAGCCTCAGAAATTGTCCTTGGACGCTATGTAGCGGAGAAGATCGACCACGCGGTTCGAGTAGCCCCACTCGTTGTCGTACCAGGAAACCACTTTGAAGAAGTGTTTTTCGCCGGGAAGATTGTTCTGGAGCGTCGCGAGGCTGTCGTAGATCGAGGAGCGGTTGTCGTGAATGAAATCGGTCGACACGAGCTCTTCCTCGGTGAAGCCGAGGATGCCCTTGAGGTAGGTCTGCGACGCTTTCTTGAGGAGGGCGTCGATCTCCTGGATCGAGGTCTCTTTCACCGAGCGGAAGGTGAGGTCGACAACTGAGCCCGTGGGCGTGGGAACGCGGAACGACATGCCGGTGAGCTTGCCCTTGATTTCGGGGAGTACCTCGCCGACAGCCTTCGCCGCGCCAGTCGTGGATGGGATGATATTGATCGCCGCCGCTCGGCCGCCGCGCCAATCCTTCTTGGAAACGCCATCGACGACTTTCTGGGTCGCGGTGTAGGAGTGGATGGTCGTCATGAGGCCGGTCTCGATGCCGATACCTTCTTTCAGGAGCACGTACACCAGGGGCGCGAGGCAGTTGGTGGTGCAGGACGCGTTGGAGACGACATTGTGGACCGCCGGATCGTACTTGTCGTTGTTCACTCCCATGAGGAGCATCTGGATCTTTTTATCCTCGGCTTTGCTCTTGGCCGGGGCGCTTATGATGACTTTCTTGGCTCCTGCTTCAAGGTGGCCGAAGGCTTTCTCGTCGGTGAAGAGTCCGGTGGACTCGATGACATAATCGACGCCGAGCTTCTTCCATGGAAGGTTCTTGAGCTCTTTCTCCGCCATGATGCAGGCGATCTCGTGCCCATTCACGACGAGCACATCGTTTTCCGCCTTGCTAGGATCGCTTTTCTTCGAGCTGATCTCGGCCTTCATCTTTCCCTGAGTGGAATCGAACTTGAGCTGGTAGGCAAAATAGGCCGCATCCGTGACAATATCGACAACCGCGACCACATCGACTTTATCCTTGCCTTTTCCAAGCAGATTCTGATCAACGATGGACTGGAAAACCAGTCGTCCAATACGCCCAAAACCATTAATCGCTACTCTCATCGTGTTCCTCCTCAGGAACTGGTTTTACACAGGGCTTATTGCGCGCCTGCGCTGCTTTTAGAATAAGGATAAACTAGTATCGATTTGCCAAAAGAGTCAATCGATCGACACTAATTTACTCTAAAATGCAAAAAACTTCCATACCTTCAATTTAACGCAAGATTGACCAAAACCTCCCGATGCCTATAATCTAATGACATGCGATCTCGTGCGCCAAGGGCGATCTATGTCTTCATCGTTGCGATACTCGTGCTCACCGCCGCGCTGGGGGCTGGGTTGGGACTCGCCCTCTCGGGCACCGCAAATGTCATCAGAACAGAGAATTTCACCCAGTTTGACACCGCGCTTCCCACCAAGATTTTCGATATAAACGGCAAACTCATCACCGAGTTCTTCGCCGAGGAACAGAGAATCCCGGTTTCAATCAAGGATCTCCCCAACTACCTGCTTGAAGCTTTCATTACCCGGGAAGACAGAACCTTCTACACGAACCCCGGCTTTGATCTTCAGTCGATTTTCCGCGCCGTGCTTGGTCAGATCATAGGGAGGAATCTCGGTGGTGGCTCAACGATCACTCAGCAGCTGGCGGGTACCCTCTACGCCGACCGCAAAGTGATCAGCATCGGGAGAAAGCTCAAGGAGCTGTGGTGGGCGCTCCAGCTTACGCGCCGCTACACCAAACAAGAGATCCTCGAGATGTACCTCAACCGCATGATCATGGGGCCCGCGGTCTACGGTGTGGAGGCGGCGAGCAGGTACTTCTTCGGCCACCCCGCGAAAGACTGCACTCCCGAAGAGGCCGCAATCTTGGCGATCCAGCTCTCGAGCCCGTCACGCTACAACCCATTCCGCAACCCAATGCTCGCCCGCGACCGCTCGAAGGAAATCCTGGATCAGATGGTCGCGCGGCGCGTGATCACCAAAGCGCAGGCCAATGAGTCCTTCGATGCGTATTGGGCGTCATTCGACTACTCTCGCGTCGCGGTTTCCGCATTCTACAACCGCGAAGACAAAGCCCCGTGGTTCAGCGAGTACGTGCGGCGGCAACTCGAAGACATGTTCTACGGCTCAATCGACATCTACAGCGATGGCCTCTCTGTGTACACCACCCTCGATCTCGACAAACAGGCCGAGGCCGACCTCTACATGAAGCGCGGAATCGACGTGGCCAACGCTTCGTTCAAGGCGACGAATTCGCAGCGCCTCTCCGAGGCCGACACCACCTATGTACCCATCGTCGAGCTTCTGGGCCTCGCCTTCGACCTTCCGACACTCTACGCGCCGCAGAGCCGAAGCGAGACAGACTCGCAGCAGTTCTATCTCAACGTGGTGAACCCTGTGCTCGACGCGACCAGCCTCATGTTCAACATGGCCTCGCTCAAGCCTTACATAGGCGCGGCAACCGCCAAGATCAAGACGCAACTGGAAAAAACGACGGTCGAAGGCGCCCTCGTCACCATCGACAACAGCACTGGCTACATTCTCGCCCTCGTGGGCGGTTCTGATTACAACCAGGCCAATCAGCTCATCCGCGCCACGCAGGCAAAACTGATGCCCGGATCGACCTTCAAGCCGCTCTATTACTCAGCGGCCATCGATTCGAAGAAGATCACCGAAGGAACCTACATCGTCGATGAACCGACGACATTCTACAACGAGGATGGCACCCCCTACTCGCCCCAGAATTTCAGAGGCGAGTGGTCGGGTTCGGTGCTCGCGTGGTGGGCGCTCGCGAATTCGATGAACGTGCCCTCAGTCAAAGTGCTGCAGACCATCGGCTTCGATGCGGCGATAAACCGCGCGGCGGCGCTCCTCGACATCACGGACCCGATTGAGATCCGTAAGACCTTCCCCAGATACTACCCTCTCGCGCTCGGCGTCATCGGCGTCACCCCGTTGCAGATGGCCCGCGCGTTCTCCGTTTTCGCGAATGGAGGCAAGGCCGTCACGCCGATCGCGATCCGCTATGTCGAAGACCGGAACGGCAACGTGATCGCTGAGCCCGAGAAAGACGCGCTCCAGGCGCTTCGGCAGAAGTCTCCTCAGGTCATCTCGCCGCAGAACGCGGCGATCATGATCGATATGCTGAAGCGGGTCGTCTCGGGTGGTACGCTGGCGGGTGCGACACAATCGGGGTCGATCTTCAAACAGACGGGTCCCGATGGAAAATCGTATGTGATCCCCATCGCGGGAAAAACTGGGACGACGCAGAACTGGGCGGATGCTTGGACCCTCGGTTCGAGCCCCTACTACACCACGGCGATCTGGCTCGGCTTCGACCGCCCAGGAAACTCGCTCGGCGTCTCGCAGACCGGCGCCACGGTTGCGGCGCCCGTGTGGGCAAACTACATGCGCGACATCCACATCGGCCTTCCCTACAAGAATTTCCCGAAACCGGATTCAGGCCTCGTGTCGGCGACAGTCTGCGCGCTCTCGGGCGAGCTTCCCACCGAGTATTGCACCGATGGCACAGTGAATCTGATGTACCTCGATGGAACGCAGCCGACGCAGTACTGCACGCTTCACGGGCCAGCGCTGCCACCGCAGCCGAGCGCGGATCAAGCGCAGACCCCTGGCGCGCTGCCGAATGAACTCGAACCCCCGCCTCTGGGGCCTTCCGGCTCACCGATCAATCAGAGAAGATAATTTCTGAATTGCAATTGGTGCGCGAGCCTGGTTCAGTTGAGGCTCGCCTGCTCTTCGAGCTTGACCGTTTTTCTCGGCACCGCGACCGGGCGTATCTGAAAAAGCACGATAGCTAAAAACGCGAATATGCCTGTCACCGCGCTCATGAGCCGAATGAGAAAATCCGGGAGACCCGTGGAATCCCCAGCCACAATGGGCAATCTCATGCTCTCCTTCGCGCTGTCGGCTGCGTTTCTCCAGCTTTCCGGGAGCACGATCAGCGTCTCTCCTGGACGGATGTAGCCTAGGGCTGCCGCACGTTCCGCGGTGAGCGAGGAGTTGTTCTTCAACTCATCGACGGTGCGGGCCTTCATGTCATTCTGTTCCTGAAGATAGTCGAGCGCCTTCTGAATCGTGGCACGTTGCGACAGCATATCCTGATACGCGAGAAGGCCGCCCTTCCCCGCCACCGCCGAGATGCAGCAGTAAGAAATCAGCATGGAGAACAAGCCGTACAGCAGGGCGCTGAGGATACCCCTGTTCTTTTGCGCGAATTCTCGAGGCGAGTGCATCAACAAGAATTTCGGCATGTTTTGTGCCCGCGATTAGGTGTTTTCTTCAAGCAAAGTAGTTCCACGCGTGGGGCAAAGGGTGTACTATACCAGCGAGGATGGTATCGATGGAAAAGAGCCCGAACAATTCACCGACCCGAAAGTACGCCGATGATGTGCTCAATGGTCTTTTCATCAGCCCTCTCGAGGACATGGAGAGCTTCGATAAGATGGAATCGGAGGAGGCTCGGATCCTCGCTCCTCTCAGCGCGAAGGAAGAATTGGATTCTCCAGCTTCGAAAATGCGGAACCTCGGAGAAGACCTAACCGGGCGGAGCCCTGAAGATCGGGGAGCGCAGCGGCGCTCGCCAGCCCAGGCCGCCGCCTCGCAGGAGCAGGTGATCATGCGCTTCGCGGGCGAGCTCAAGTCTATCAAACAGGATCTTCTCTCGATCAAACAACACTTCGAGACCCTGAAACGCCCGCAGTCTTCGGTTTCGAGCGCCGCCGCGGCCCCATCGCGCGCGTTCGAATCGTCCCAGAGCTCCGCACCCGAGGAAATTGCCGCGCGCGAAGACTCGCGAGAACTCCTCGAAGACCTCCGCAAGCTTCTCCTCTATCTCGACAGGCTCCTCGAATCGCTTCCCGAAGAAAAAATCGGAGAATTCGCCAACTCTGAGTATTTCAACCTCTACCGCCACGTCTTCGAGAAACTCGGCCTGTCCTGACCGGACCGCCTCTCACTTCATCTTATACAGCATCCCTGGCTCAAGCCCGTACGACGCCCGCAGGTACGCGCCGAGCTGTCGCGCGATTTCGATCAGCGCTGAGAGATGCTGGCTCATGTAGGCGTCGATAGTACCGGAGAGCTCGGGGTGCGCCTTGGCGAGGTTGGAGCCCAGAGTATCGAGAAAATAATTCTGGATATCCTTGAGCGGCTGCTGGACGAGATAGGCCTGCATCTCGTTGGCCATCAGATATGAAGAGTCGACATTGTAGCGCATCCACCGAAAATAGCGGATCAGAAACCACTTCTCGTCGTCGGTGAGCCTCTGGTAGAGCGACAGCACGAGATCCCGATAGCGGCTGTCGGTAAAAAAGAGCGCGTGGCTGAGTTCATGCGAGAGAAAGCGGTACTGGAGATAGGTCGCCGATTCTTGCGAAATCGACACGATGGCGCCCTTCCCTGCTGAAAAATTCGAACCTCTGGCGATCAGTATGCCGGCTTTGACGAGGATATCGCGGAGCGAGAGTTCTTCCTCGGAGAGCGGAAAATTCTGTTCCTGGGCTGTCTCGAAGAATCGAGCGAGGTCTTCGGGCCGGTAGTCGTGGGCGTTCCATCCGTGCTGGTCGGCGATTTCCGCATCCGGGGCGAGTTTCCCCACGTAGCCGATCTTCTCGACGAAGAAGGCGAGCCGCTTGAGGTATCGATCCTGGGTCGCGTAGTCCTTGAAGAGAAAGAGCAGCGTATCTGGACGCATATCCCAGCGCGCGAAATAGAATGGCGTGTCCGCGAGCGGGGCGCTGTTGACAAGGAGGCCTGGATCGATGCGATCGAGTTCATCCGCCTTGCGGACAGCCCGGACGCAGAATGCGGCGACGCGGATGCCAGAGGGTACATCGAGGGTGATGGCCTTCGGATTCGGTTCGAGGAGGCCGTTCGGAATCGAGAATGCGGAATTGCCGCCCCGATGGAGATATGTCAGCTTCTGGCTGCCCCAGGAAACGGCGACATTGCCAGCGTCTCCCGAGAGCGCGACATCGAGCTGGCTCGCCGCGTACGCCGTCTGGGACAGACCGTCAAAGGGAGCGTCGATGCTGTACTCATAGGATCCATTCCGCGAAACGCGCGAAAATTGTGGCGAGATTTCCGGAGTGTTGCCCTGAATGAGGAGCCCCCTCATCTCGGGAGCGAGACGGATTTCCTGGAGCGCGAGAGGATAGCCGGTTTGGCTTGATTGCGCCGTCTGGGCGGGAGGCAAGGTGGCTATGGTGACCGCTTTTATCTCGATCCACTTCAGCGTGCGCGACTGTGGCGGAGGGATGATGAACGCGTAGCTGCCCGCCGCTGGAATGGTGCAGAGGAGCGAGCCGCCTCGATTTTTTTCGTCGCCGTAGCTCACCAAAAACTGCGTTCCTGAGCTCAGCGACGACACGAGAAGACGTGTGGCATAACCATCGGGCACTTGAATCGGCGAATCGAGAATATAGCGTTTTTTTTCGCCGCGCGATGCGAATCCCGCTTCGTTCGAGCCCTGGAACGAGCCCGTGAAGTTGAGCCGGGAACCTTTCGCGTCGTACCAGCTTATCGAGCGAACGCTCGGCTGTTGGCATGAAATCGTGGCAGCGCTCAGCGAAAGAATTCCTAAAACGCAGAGGAGTCTGAGGATAGTGCGCGCGGTGCGCGCGGGCTGAGTGGCGTGGTTCATCCAGGTATCGCGCTCTTCTTTTATCGAAGTTCGAATATCTCTCTCGCGAGCAGGCGCGCCAGCTCGAATTTTTTGAACTCCGAAGGCTCGCTCCTCTCTCCCGCGATCGAATCCCAGAGATTCGCGAAACTCGCGGGGAGCATTGGCAGCTCCTTGAGCTGCGATTCAAACTCCGCGTGCGAGGGCTCGAATTTTTGGTTGAACATGAAGATCGAGGCGCCTGCGTAGCGGAGGAATCCCGCTCTCGACATCAGGCGAAAGAATTGATTCTCGGAGACCGAGGCCGCGCCGAAATCGGAGAGGTAATGCTCCATCTTCGCCGAGAAGCCGTCAAAAAGGTTCTGCCAGGCCTCGGGCGGAAAGTGCGCGAGCTGTTCGCGCATTCGCTCTATCCAATCGCTGCGGGAGAACACGAGGGGGAAATTGAGAAGCCTGTAGAGTGGATAGGTGCCGGAATTCTTGAGGAGCCTGATGTGGCGCTGAGGTCGGACCGCGATGTCTTCCACAGAGGGTATGTGCTTGTATTCGATGCGGATGGGGATCTCGTCGAGGAAAAAGCGATCCTTTGTTCCACCGACCGCGGACTCGAAGGCGCCAGGATTGTTGAAGAGGCTCTGGCGCTTTTCTGGAACGGGAATGCCCCGGCGGTAGTACGCGTCAAAAACCAGCGCGTAGTGGGGATCCAGCTCATCGTGTCTCGAGCGCTCATCCACGCAGATGCAGTCGACTCCCGACCATCGAGAGATGGTGTCGATCAAAAAGAGTGAGATTTCTTCCGACTTTCGTTTCATGCGCTCCTACCTTTCGCCCAAGTATACCATAGCGACTCCATTTCTGTCATGCGCGGGAATGAGGATATGTTCCACAAGCCGCGCCACGCATATATACTGACAGCGAATGAATCGCCTCGTGCTGATGGTTATGCCCCACCTCAATGTCCGTGCGTCCATTCGCGCGCTCAGACTCGCGACCAGGGATTTTGCCACCGGCGACGCGGTGATGGCCTTGCCCGAGGGCATCGTTCTGGGCTGGTTTGAAGCGCAGAGAGATGTCGTCCCGGAGCGGATTCAGCTCGCGCTGGCGAAGCTTGAATCGGTGTTGAGCGGAGCCCTTCCCGACTCCTTCAGCTTTTCCTCAGCGCTGAGAGAGTCCGGTCGCTGGCATCTGAAGCTCGACAGCGCGATCGACGCCGAGGGCACGCGATCTTCGCTGGGCGCCTTCGCCCTGGACGCGACGCTCGAATGGCGCGATCCTCCGGCCTTGTACCCCGAGGAGCCCCTGGGAGGCATCGCCCTCGGGAGCGCGGGCGAATCCGCCTCGCCGCCGCCCCTCAGTTTTAAAAAATATGAGCTTGTGATATACCTAGCCGAGTTACCTGAAACACCGCTGAGTGGTTTTCAGTTTAGCGCAATTGCCCGAGTCCATCATAAAATGCGACAAGGCAGCGCAGGTCGCACATTGCGTAGCGATTAGGGAGGTTTGATGTCCAGGAAATTCATTGCGTCGTGTGTGCTCATCGCATCACTCTGCACGCTTGCGGCGGGCGCTCAGGAAACCGCATCAGGATCGAGCGCGCCAGCCGCGCGCAAGGGCGATCAATCCATCGCCATCATTGGCGGGGGATTCATACCGCTCTTCGTGCTCGACAACGCTGGCACCCCTGTTTCGACGCCCAACATGAGCCCGGGAGCCGTCTTCGGCCTGCAGTACCGGTACATGCTCGGCAAGCACTTTGGCATCGGAGGGTCGATCGCCGGTTCGTACGTGACGACCATTGGCGGAGGCACGCTCTTTCTCGCGCCCATCGGCCTTTCGGCGGCGTGGGTTGGCGGCACCGAACTCCTCGAATTCGAGGGTTCGGCCGAACTGGGCATGAACATCATGCGCCTCTACGGAAACGGCATCATATCGCCCTACGCGAAGCTGGGCGCGGGGATGTCGCGCTACATCACTTCATCGTGGAGCATTGGCGCGAAAATCAACTGGTGGTTTGTGCCTGAACTGCACATCGGCGCCTACAGCAACCTGAACTCCTACGCGAACTTCTTGGAGTTCTCGGTCGGCGCGACGTACCATTTCTGAGGAGGCAGCCGATGAATTTCAACGTATACATAAATAGACAATCGACGCGCGCGCCTGGAGAGAACACGCGAGCGCGAAAAGCCGCGAACGCGATGGCTGGCGCGGTGATATTCGCGGTCGCGATACTTTTCCTCGCGGGCTGCGACAACACCTTTTCGGTTTTTCAGACGATAAGCCAAGAAAAGAAGCAGACTGGGGCCGACCTCTTTCTGAACACCCAGGTGCGCGCGATGGCCAGCGACAGCTCGAACTACTACGCGCTGCTGGCACAGGTATACTATCGCGACAAAACCACCGCCGCGTGGAACGCGCTGCCGGTCAACGGCGCCTCATTGTACCTCGCCTCGGGGCTCGCCTCAGATTCCTCCGGAACCGTGTATGTCGCGAAGTCAGACTCGAACAATGTGCTGGATGACATCTATTCCACCGCGGACAAAGGTTCGACTTGGACCGCGATGGGCGCGGTGGCCGACTTCGGAAGCGGCATAAGCGTCGACTGGATCAAGTGCGCGAACGATGTGCTCTTTGTCGCGGCGCACGACACGTCGATGAATTACACGCTCTACTACTACGACACTTCGTCCACCGCGTTCGCCGCCACCGGCGTCACAGGAAGCGGCGACACGATTCTCAAGGATGTCGTGTACGACGGCACAGGGCTGTACTGGGCGATCACCGCGACGGATGCCTACAGCGGAGCGATCCCGGGCGCGATGACAAAGGACGCCACCTCGGGCACGCCATCCTCCAGTCTGGGGCTGGTCGGGCTCGCCAGCGACGGTGCGGGCCGCGTGCTCGTGACGAGGAGCGATGGGAACGCGTACAGTTATTCTTCGGGGGCGTGGGCCAGCTTCCAGGTCAAGGCCTCGACCAAGCTTGGACCCGCGTTCTTCCTGACGAAGCCCACCAGCAGCGAGCGAATCCTCGTCGCGAAGGGCATCGCGAGCTACGGATACATGGAGTACAACGAAACCGGGCCGGCGACCAACGACGCTGGTTCGAACTATGTGACGACCTCTTCGAGCATCTATTATGGCGCGATGCTCAATAAAACGGTTTTAGGTTTCTGGCAGCCAAGTTCCGATCCCAACGTGCTCTTCGCGCTTCTCGCATCCGGAGGCACCGACTCTTACGCCCTCTACAGGAATGATTTTGATGTCGCCACCTCGAAGTGGAGCGGCTGGACCGCGGAATAACGCGCCGCATCCGCTCTTTGGCTCGGCGGGAACCGCTGGCGCCGGAAGCGGAACATCCGCGGAGCCACTCGCTTCGCGGATGCGCCCGCGCACGCTCGATGAGTTCATCGGGCAGGAGCACATTGTCGGGCAGGGACGGCTGCTCAGGCGCGCGATCCAGAAGGACCAGCTGAGCTCCGTGATCTTTGCGGGGCCGCCCGGCACTGGCAAGACGACCCTCGCGCGCATCATCGCCAACACCACCAAGAGCCACTTCATTACCCTCAACGCCGTGCTCTCCGGCGTTGCCGACCTCCGCGAGGCGATCGAACAGGCTAAAACCTACCGCGACATGTACAGCCGCCGGACCATCCTCTTCGTAGACGAGGTGCATCGCTGGAACAAGAGCCAGCAGGACGCGCTCCTTCCCTGGATCGAGAACGGCACGGCGATACTCATCGGCGCGACAACCGAGAACCCCTTTTTTGAGGTGAACCGCGCCCTCCTCTCTCGCTCCCGCGTCTTTGTCCTGAAACAGCTCACGCGCGACGATCTCTTCGCCGTGGCGCGCCAGGCATTGGACGACACCGAGCGCGGGTACGGAAAGTACAAGGTCGCGTTCGAAGCAGGATCGCTGGAGCACATTGTCGACACCGCGGATGGCGACGCGCGCAGCCTCCTCAATGCGCTCGAACTCGCGATCGAGACGAGTTCCCCCCTATGGCCTCCCCCCGAGGGCACTCAGCTTTTCATCGGAATGAACGACGCCGAAGAGAGCATCCAGCGTCGCGCTGTGCTCTACGACAAGGATGGCGACTACCACTTCGATACGATCAGCGCATTCATAAAAAGCGTGCGCGGCTCCGACCCCGATGCTGGCCTCTACTGGCTCGCGCGCATGGTCTACGCCGGCGAGGATCCCGATTTTATACTTCGCCGCCTCCTCATCCTCGCCTCAGAGGACATAGGTCTCGCGGATCCGCAGGCCGTGGCGGTGGTGAGCGCCTGCGCGCAAGCCTTCGATCGCGTCGGCCTTCCCGAGGGACAGTTCCATCTTGCCCATGCGACGATGTACTGCGCGCTCGCGCCAAAGTCCAACTCGACGCTCGGCTACTTTGACGCGCTGCAGGCCGTCCAAGCTGAACAGGCAGAGGTGCCGGATCACCTCAAGGACGCAAACCGCGACAAGGTCGCGTTTGGTCATGGCGAAGGCTATCAGTACCCGCATGCCTACCGGGACCACTGGGTCGCGCAGCGCTATCTTCCGCAGACACTCGCGGGCCGCCTCTTCTATTCCCCGAGCCAAATTGGCTACGAGGGTGAGCGGCGCGCCCAGGTGCTCATGCGCAGGGAGGCACAGCTCTCGCTCCTCGCGGACGACACCGACGACAGCGCGCCCGAGAACCTCGTGTGGTCGAAAGAGGGAGAAAAGCGCGCGCAGTGGAGAATTCGGAGCGAGGCAGCGGCGACCGAGCGCCTTCTCGCCGCGCGAACCGCGGTGTTCGACGCGCTCGCGCCGCGCGCGATCGAAAATCTTCTCGTCGTGGATCCGAGGTCGGGTTTCTACGCGATGGAGGCGATCCGCAGAACACCTGAGGGTAAAACCTGCGCCGTGCTCGAGTCGGAGGCCGCGAAATTTCAGCTCGAGAACCTTCACAAATCGATCAGTGAGATCCTGAAGCCCACTACCCTGCGCTACGATGAGGTAATCCAAGGCTCCGGCGCGGCGATCGGCGAACTGCCAAGCGCGCAGGCGGAATCGAGCGCGCTCCGCGAATACTGGTCGGAGGCGCGCCCGGACGCGATCCTCCTGTGTGAACTGTCGAAAGTACCGGAAGAAGTCGCCGCCGCACTCGTGCGCTACTCAAGCCGCGAGAACGCAGCCGCTCCCAAGATACTGGCCTTCGACATCGATGCGGCCCGCTCCTCGATGCTCTCTTCGGCGCTTCTGCCCGCCGCTGCGGCAAACGCCGAATCAGCAGGCTTCCTCGAGCGTCTCGCGCGGCTTGAGGAGAAAATGGGGTCCGGGCCGGGGTACAGGGGCAACGCCACCGCGAACGCAAGCTTGGAGCGCCTCAAGGATATGGTTTGCTCCCTCGCTCCAGCGCTTGCAACCTCAACACGCGAACTCCGCGCGCGCTACCCGAGGCGCATCGACGAATCCATGATCGAGCGCTGGCTCGATACCTCGGCGGAGTATGGAAAGGCCTTCGCCGACGCATTTTCGGAGAGTGACAGAATTATCCTTGATTCGGTGGTGAGGAAGTACAATCTATCGCCACAGTGGCCAATCGTACTGCGAGTCTTGGAATTCAGCGCTTCGTCCGGACGCTGAGTCCGTTTTCCTGGCTGATCGCCTTTATCTCGCTGGCTGTGTGCTGCACGCTGAACTCGCGGCACATCATCTCGTAGAAAGGCATCGCCTGCATATCGACTTTCCAAGCCTCGCCGCGAAGATAGGCGGGGAACCACTGTTCAGCCAGAATCCGCCAGCTCTCCTCTTCCTGTCCCGGCACGATTGGGAAAAAGCGAATTCCCGCCAATTGCGAGGCCCGGAACATGGCTGAAGAAGAGCCGATCGCGATCATGCTCGATCGCTCAAAACCTGCCGAAAGCGCCGCTCTCAGATATTCGCCCGGTTTTCCCCGCTCCTTGCCCGCGATGCGGAAAAAGCACTCGCCGAGGCCCGCGGCCTGCCACATGCGCATCGCCGCGGATTCCCCAAGGTTGCTGTACACGAAGAGCTCGGAGCGCGGCGCGATATATCTCGCGCTCCGCAGGAATTCTTCCGCCGTGCTGAAATGTGGAACCCTTCCAAGTTCTTGGGTGAGACCCTCGGCCATGGAAAACCAATCGATGATCATCATTTCCGCGGGAGGCTTATCTTCGAGCTTGAAGAGATCGTCGATCGTGGCTTCGGAATAGCTATATTTTTCAAGGGTCTTGATGATTGCGGTTCGCTGCATCGAGGGGTACAGCACGTTGAGTACGCGCAGCGCCGCCAGGAGGATGATGAGGGGATGCTCTCCCCGCAGCGACGACTCGAGGGCAATTTTCCTCCAGACTTCGCCCGCGATCGCCGGATCGACGCTTCCGCCGAAGCATCCTATGAATGAGGGCAAATACGCGGTTTCGTGCCAGTATCTGCTGATATCGAAGACCGCGCCCTCAGATTCGATGATGACGATGATCTGTTTGTCGTGGAGGTGCAGCGGTTGATCGGCCCGAGTCGATTCCTCCGGCTTGGACAGAGGTTTGAGTGTGACATTTGCGCCACGGGCGCGCCTGTGCGTTAAAGGTTTCGCCATCTGTCCAATTTCCGATACATGAACGATTCTCACCAGTATCCTCGCTATAGGTTATCGGCACCTCGCGGCAAGCTCTTGATGCGTGGGCGCGCTGGATTCCATCAGGCCGCATGCTCTTGACGAAGCTGAACAGTGAACGCATGCTCTAGGCGTGATACAGGCACATTTCACCTCGGTCGATGAGGTATACGCATTCGTCATGGGCTTTGTCAACGTCGAAAAGGGCCAGGCGACAGAGTTCAAACTTGACCGCATGCGCTGGATGGCAGAGCGCTTGGGCAATCCTCACCTTGGCAGAGTGACGGTTCACGTCGCTGGCTCGAAGGGAAAAGGGTCGGTCGCCACGCTGATCGCGCGGGCAATCCAGGCTTCGGGCACTCGCACGGGCCTCTACACTTCTCCCCATATTCTTTCCTGGAAGGAGCGCATGACGGAGGCGGGCGACGAGATGCCTGATGAGATCATTCTCGGCGCGGCTGAAGAAGTGTTCGCCCTCACCGAAGGGAAAGGGCCCGACGATTTTCCGGGCGGCGAGCTTCCGACGTACTTCGAACTCACCACGCTCATCGCATTCTGCGCCTTCAGGCGCGCGGGTTTTCGCGCGCAGGTGATCGAGGTGGGGCTAGGCGGCAGGCTCGACTCGACCAATATCGTCGCTCCCGATGTCACCGCGATCACCCCAATCGAACTCGAGCACACACAGTTCCTCGGCACGACCATTCCTCTCATCGCCGGCGAAAAGGCGGGCATCATAAAACCGGGCATTCCCGTGTGCGCGCTCCAGCCCAAGGCCGAGGCGCTCGAGGTAATCCAATCGCGGGCATCGGCGCAGCGCGCGCCCTGTTATGTCGTGGGAGAAAATATCTCAATCGAGGACATCAATGTAAATCTCGAGGGCACCTCCGCGAGGCTCAAAGCGGCAAGCCCGGCTCCTCATGGCAACTCGAAGGCACTGTCGCGCCTCTTTGGCGGGCCGACACTCGACGTACGCACCGATCTCGTCGGCTCCTTATATGCCGGAAATATGGCGCTCGCCGCGCTGACGCTCGCGCAGCTTCCTCTCGGAATTCGCGCGGAGCACCTCCAAAGAGGTTTTAGCTCGACGCGCATCCCCGCCCGTTTCGAGGTCATTGGGCGCGCGCCCCTTCTCGTCCTCGACGGCGCGCACACGCCCGAGTCGATACGCGGCATACTCTCAACCTTCCTCGAGCTGTCGCCCGAGCCCAGGCACCTCCTCTTCGCCTGCGCGCATGACAAGCGGCACGGGGAGATGGCCCGCCTGCTCGCTCCTCACTTCGAAGAGATCGTCATCACGAGACCAGGGAGTTTCAAGCAGAGCGAACCGACCGCCGTTTTCGAGAGTTTCTCCGCGCTGAAGCAAGAATGCGCGCTCATTGAGGATACGAGGGTGGCCATTGAGCAAGCGCTGCGCCGCGCCCGCGAAGCGGGCGCAAGCCTCCTCGTCACAGGCTCCTTTTACCTCTGCGCTGAATTTAAAAAGTGGAAATCAGGCTCTGAATAGCCCCGATGAGGGCACCGAGTATACCGCCGAGCCACGTGATCCACACAAGTTCCTTATTGACCACCTGGAGGACAATCCGCTCGACCTCCCTCATGTCGAGGCTGTCGATCCGCTCGGCGACCATGGCGCGGATGTCGATCGCCTCCACGAGGAGCGGCATGCGCGATGCGATCAGCGAGAGAAGCGCGTTCGAGAGGGTTCCTGAGAGCTGGTTGATATCCTTTTCGCCTATTCCGAAGAATTCAGCGACCGATTTTCCTTTTGAGGATTCCTTGAGCACGTCGACAAAGAGCGCCCCGAGCGCCGAGGCCGAATCGGGTCCCTGCGAGATCGTCCGCACGAAGGCATTGAGAACAATACCTGCCGCATCATCAGCGGAAACGGGCATAGTCAGGATTTCCCGCAGTTTGGCGCCCGCGAGCCGGTCGTACACGCGCTCTGCCCTCTCGCGCAGTTCATCCCGCGAGCCGCTTAAAGACTGAAGGACTCCTGGCAGCGACGTGCTTCCGAAACCGTGAAGTTCCTCGCGGGAGGCCGAAGGTTCCGAGGTGCCGCCATGCGCGCGCTGTTCGATGATGACCGCGCAGATTGCCTCGGACACTTTTTCTGGAGCGATCGGATCTCGGAGAATATTTTCAATGGTGTCGATGAGGTCCTCGATGGTATCGGGCATAGTCTGGGCGATTTTCGCATCGTATCCCGCGATCGAAACAAAGAGGCGCTGCATCGGGCCGAGGCGACCGAGCGCCCTTTTGACGAAGGCGTGCGCTTCGGTTTCGAGCCGCGATCTGAAATCGCTGCCGCGCATGAAAGCGCCAATGTGGGGAAGCGCGATCTCGTAGGCTTTGGGGATGATCGCGTCGGCGAGCGCCTTGACGGTGGCATCGGGGGGAAGCTCGGCGGCGGCGCCGAGAAGGAGCCTTGGCGAGGCGGCTCGATCGCCCGCGTCCGAAACCTGCGCGCTTCTCGCCGCGAGCGCGTCCGCCGCGTTGACGATGGACCGCGCGAATTGCTCTCTCAAAATAAAGTTGCCCAGTTCCATCTCACCCACGCGGCGGAAAAATTCCGAGAGGATGTCCCGCATGGAAGACTGAAGCGCCCCGGAAGCAGAGAGTTGTTGAAATGACCTAAGGATCTGCGTGGCGATAGGCGTCGCGGAGCGCCCGTCCTCGCGCGTCGCGTCCGTGGCTTCGATGCTGCTCTCGGTCTCAGAGTCGGCAGGTTCAGGCGCCCCCGCGAAAAGCCGCTCGGCGGGCTGCCCAAGGAATCCGTTGAGCGCGATTCGTATCGCGCCCTCGGCGGTCGCCCTGATCTCGGGGGACTGGATCCGCGTTTTTATCACCTGCGGAGTAAGCAGCTCCTGCGCGACAGTATCGCCAAGACTCTGCGCGAGCCTCTCACGCTCGCGGGGGAGGATTCCCGGGGTGAAAGGAAGCTTCACCCCCAGCACTCTGATGGCCTTATAGGGCCTAAAAAGCATCTTAATGGCGAGCCAGTTCGTGAAATATCCGATTATCGAGCCTATGAGCGGAGGAAGGACCCATGTCTGTATCCAATTCATCTCATTTCATCCTGAGCGCGGCGCGCTTTGCTTGAGCCTCGCTCGAGAAGCTGTTCGAGTCCGCCGCCGAGATCCATGCGTCTTGGCCGCTGTTCCGCACCTTGAACCAGAGACTGCCTCTATCCCGATCTGAGCTGCTGTACGCGCTCTCTTCAATCCTCAACACAGTTCCCCTTCGCAAAATTCCAAGATCATCAGATGCGACAGATGGCGCTGACTTCATCTGCGCGTACATCGAGGAAACCGCAAGCCACTGGCTCGCCCCGTTCAGGCTGCCGTCTTCGGGCAGGCGAATGCGTGGTTTGCAGCTCATGACGCTGAGCGCGACAAGCCCCGCGATGAGAATAATTGACAATTTCAGTAAAGACTTCTTCATTCAGATGGACCTGCCCCGTGACCAGTGCTCAAAAAACAAGTATATTCAACAATAACTATGCGCAGAGATATTGGCAAGATCAGGCTGGCGACGCTCTTGGGCTTCATCGCGCTCTTTGGAATGTGCGCCGCGCGCGGTGCTGAGGCGCAGCCCCTGGTCAGCCTGAACGCTGGTTTTACCAACGCGTGGACAAGAACTTCGACCTCCGTTTTTGGACACCACACGGGGTGGAATGTTGTCGCGGACGCAGGATGGAACTTTGACATTCCACTCGAGGCGGCAGAAACCGCCTCGCGGAAATCGCTCGCGCTTTTGCTCGTTCCGGGCCTGCGGGCGCAGTATCTCGACATCGGACCATCCAACTGGCTCGGCGACGGCTCCCGCTACAGGGCATGGAACGCGTTAGGGTTTGGTCCCGAGCTGAGCGCTGGATTGATGCTCTCGAGTCCGGGGGCTCGATTTTCGCGGGCTTTGAGTCTCGACGCGGCCTTTCTCGCCAATTTCTGCAATTACACCAATACGACGCTCTACACCGCCTATACCTCCTGGCTCATAGGGTTGAGCTATACGGCGCGGCTCGGCAGCCAGTGGTCGATCGCAGCGAGCGTGCCTGTGGAATTCGCGTCGCGCGCCGACGGCCAGAGCCTTATCCTGGGCATCAGCGTGGGAGGTCGATATGCGATCAAATAATCCGGCAGCGCGCGCGCGGGTTTCTGTCGGCGCGTCCGATACGCCCGGCACGCGGATCATCAAGAACACGCGCCGTGCGCGCTCCACCTCAGCGCTCACCCTCTTCGCCGCACTCACCACGCTGATCGTCACGCTGGCAGGCTGCAGCCTCTTCCCCACGAACGCGACGACCCTTGGCTCAGAGAAATATGCGGTGATCGTTGGGATAAACGACTATCCCAATTTGCCTTCAGGCAATCAATTGAATTACTGCATCGCGGACGCGACCGCAATATACAACATGCTCAAGGCGGCCGGATGGGACG
>Ga0172370_10001118_pt1 | contig 41806 bp, 39 predicted proteins | sample LakKiv5m_FD_114538 | JGI IMG/M metagenome (GOLD analysis project Ga0172370, IMG submission 114538) | Freshwater microbial communities from Kabuno Bay, South-Kivu, Congo - kab_022012_11.5m | ecosystem: Environmental > Aquatic > Freshwater > Lake | place: Democratic Republic of the Congo...
CTCTACCGCTGAGCTACTCCCGAATTTAAATACTAATTTTCAATGTGAGTATGTACTATTGGTGATTTATACTTTTTAGCTTTGGGAGCTATTTACCCGTCCGAAGCTTTAGTGAAGGCGGGCTCCCGAATTTGTGCAAACATTATAACAAAACCACTAAAACTAGTCAAGTGATTGGACGTTTTTAGATTTACACCTCCACAAACAACATTGGCAAGTTAAGCCGGCGGCGGGTGGTTTCGCCGGGCAAAAGTTCTCGCTGACGTCTTGGCATGTCGCCGCGCTCACCCAAATGCGCGCCAAATTTTTTGGCCAAAAAACTGGTACCCAAAAACAAGGTATGCTTGCCATATTTTTGTGCTACTTGGTCGGCACTGTGATAAAGCCGTTCCAAACGCTCGCGATAAAGATTTTCGTCAAACAAATCCAATTGATCTGCCGCCTTATCCAACCCCAGCAAAGTAATGCCGGTGGCGCGGTAAAGAATATTTTTTTGATAAAGTTTTTCAAAATGCGGGCGCGCTTGCTCAATAATTTCTCCGGGCAAGTGCGAGGGATGTTTTAATTCTATTTCAACCCAGGCATGGCGAAAATCTTGGGTGCGCAAAATAACGTAAACTGCGCGGGCGTGCAAATCATAACGCCTGGCTTTAATGCAAGCGTTTTCAATATTTTTGGAAAGTTGGGAAAAAACAAAGTCAAAATCGCGCGACGGGGGAGTGAAAGTTTTAAATTTTTGAATTGATTGATAAGATTCGTGCGGGCCAAAAAAGGGAATTCTTTGTATGCCGTTTAATTCCAAGAAAGTGTCATAAAAAGGTCGGGCGCGTCCTTGTTTTACTTGCCACTCATTCATTCGGGCAAACTGCCCGGCAGTGTTAATATTAAATTTTTGCAAATAAGCGGTGTGGGCGGGCCCAATGCCCCAAATTTTTTCCACCAGCCAATTATCTAAAAATTCAAAACGCTTGGCAGTTTCAATTACAGTTAAGCCCGAGGGTTTTTTCCATTTGGAAGCCACCTTGGCCAAAGTTTTGGTTTCTGCCAGTCCGCCCGAAAAAGTAAAGCCCAATTCTGTATCCAACGCTTTTTTAAGATTTTGCGCAATTGTTGCATAACCTGCGCCATGCGGTTTGTCCCAGCCGGTTAAATCCACAAAACATTCATCTATACCATATTCTTCCACCTGATCGGTATAGCGGCGAACAATTGAGTATAATCTTTCGGATAGCAAACTGTAAGTTTCATAATCAGACGGCAAAAATACTGCGTCGGGACAGAGCTTTTTAATTTCAAATAGTGGCATGGCTCGGGTTACTCCGCGCGCCTTGGCTTCATAACTCATAGAAGCGGCAATACCGCGCTCTTTACCGCAAATTACGGGCTTGCCTTTTAGTTGGGGATTTCTGGCTTGTTCGCAAGAAGCAAAAAAAGCGTCGCCGTCTATATGTAATATGGCGTTTTGCATATTTATATTTTGTACTTGCGTATGGCGCTTACCACCACGGCCGATATTTTCAACTCATTCTTGGGGGTAATGAGCGAGAATTTTTTATTAGCCGGAGCCAGAAAAATTTTATTGCCAATTTTGCGAAAATATTTTAAAGTCCAATTGTTGTCTACCTCGGCCACTACAATGTCGCCGTCTTTGGGATCTACGCCTCGCTCTACCAAGAGCAAGTCGCCCGGCATAATGCCGGCTTCAATCATAGAATTGCCTTGCACGCGCAAAAGATAAGTGGCTTCCCGCCGGCGAATTAAATATTCGTCCAAAGTCATGGTGTCGGTCAGTTCTTCTTCGGCAGGGGAGGGCCAGCCCGCTTCCACGGTTCCCAGCAAAGGTATGGACAACAATTTTTTGCCGGGAATAATTTTTCCTGTGTGATCTTTTTTTAAATATTGCGCCGCGCACAAACGCGCCACCAATTTATGCGCCGCGTTTTTGGATTTTAATCCGGTTAAAGTTAAAATTTCACTGTAACTGGGCAGGCGTTTGTGTTTTTGAAAGAATTTGGAAATGGGGCTTAGGTATTTCATATGTTAGAGTGGTTTACATGCCCCCCTAGAGGGGGGATTGGGGGGTGTTGGCTTTAAAAATATTAACTAAATAATTAAACAAATATTAACAGAATATAATTAACTTTCTAGAAATGTATCATTAATATTTCATTAATATTTGGCTAATATTTTTTTTAATATCATTACAATCAATAGTATAGTGAACAATCGTTCACCTGTCAAATGTAATTGTCGTTAACTTATTATTATGATAAAATACCCCATAATATGCGCGTTTGGGACATTCATCCAAGTCATTTATGCCGTAAACATCTTTTGGCCGAGCACCGAGAATTGCACGGTCTTTGGAATATCTTAACTATTCACCAAGGCCAAGGCGGCTATTCGCGCCATCCGGAAACTTTACGTTGGCGCGGTAAACTTAGGGCGCTCTATAACCGTCACGAAGAATTGATAACAGAGTTTTCTCGTCGTGGTTACCAACATCATTCTCCACTTAACAAAAAATTAGCTGTGGGGCAGGGAAGTCAGCGGGTTTTTATCAATACCATTGCCGAACAAAAAGAGCTTTTAATAAATAAGCCTTGCGAGTGTAAAAGGCATTTAAAGTTAGCTTGAGTAGAATTGAAGGATTGTAAAAAGGGGTAATTCTTGTGTGTGGTTAAGGAAAGTGTTAAAATATAGTCATATGACCGAAACAGAAGGAATACTACAACTTCAGACTGTTTTTGGTATAAATCCTATTTATTCTAGGGTGGTTTTTGATATGGTAAAAAAGGATAATCTACTAGAGAATGCAGCTAAAGTTATTGCAGAAAGACCAAAGCCATTTGTAAAATGGGTTGGTGGTAAAAGACAGTTGTTGAAACAATTTAAAGAACTCGGATTATACCCACCAGAAGGTTTTGACCCTATCAAATCTACTTATCATGAACCTTTTGTTGGTGGAGGTGCGGTATTTCTAGATCTGTTGCCAAAATATGCTGTTTTGTCAGATTTAAATTCAGAACTTATCACTACATATAAAGTTATTAAAAACGATGTAAATAAATTAATAAAGTTATTAAAATTTTATAAATACGACAAAAATTTTTTCTTAAAAATTAGAAGCAAAGATACAAAACAACTTTCTGATGTACAAATTGCTGCTCGATTTATTTATCTCAATCGCACGTGCTTTAATGGTTTGTATAGAGTGAATAGCAAAGGTGAATTTAATGTTCCATTTGGTAGTTATTCTAACCCCCTAATTTGTGATGAAGATAATTTAAACAAAATATCCAAAGCTCTCAGAAAAGTAAAAATATATAATGAAGATTATAAAAATATTTTAAAAAGAGCTACAAAAGGAGATTTTATTTATTTTGACCCGCCATATTACCCAGTAAACAGAACTTCAAATTTCACTAGCTACACTGCCGAGGGATTTTTTGAAAAAGAGCAGGAAGAATTAAGAGATATTTTTGTAGAACTACATAAGCGTGGATGTTTTGTTATGCTTTCAAATTCCGATACACCATTTATTAATAAACTCTATTCCAATTTGGATAAAAAAATAAAATTACACAAAATTGACGCTAATAGAAATATAAATTCAAAAGCTTCAGGTAGGGGGAAGATAAAAGAGGTTTTGATTATTAATTATTAGGGATATGTCATTCGAGAAAAAAATTGACTCAGAATCGGTATTGTACCATGAGCTTTTTAAAAAGATTTCTGGCAGACATTTGATTCCGTCTTTGCAAAGGCCATACGTTTGGGAGGATAAGAAACAAGTAAAAAAATTTTTAGATGATATAAAAGAAAATGATATTGGATATTTTATTGGAAGTATAGTATTTGTTATTTCGGACGAAGGAACCGTTGGGAGAGAGGAAGTTATTGATGGGCAACAGAGAATGGTTACTATTTCTTTGATCCTTATTGCAATTAGGGATCTTGTTAATAATTACAACCTATCAAAAAAATTCAAAACGATTTTGCAGGAAATAAATTCTTATCTTTATGACAATAAGGAAATTATTAGATTAAAATTTATTGACGAATACTCTGATCAACTCTATGGTTTGTTGCTGAGCAGGAGTATGATTAAAACTGATACAAAAAAGAGATTGAAAAGAAATTATGACTATATTTACAATTATTTAAATAAATACTTTTCCGAAGGAAAGAGTGGAAATGTTTTCTTAAAGGATTTTTTTGAAAAAATTAAATTATTAGAAATTGTTAGTATAAAATGCAAGGATAATGAAATTGCCTATGAATTGTTTGAAAGTATTAATGCCACAAGTCTTTCACTAGCAAGTGTCGATTTGATCAAAAATTTTGTTTTTAAACATTCAAAAGACAGTGATGGTCTACAAGAAATAGAAGAGAAATGGAAAAAAATTGATGATTTATTTTCTGAAGATAGAAGTCTGCTGAAAGCTTTTATTAGACACCAATGGATCAGTGAAGGTGAATATATAAGCCATTCGAGATTATATGGTGCTGTTGATAATAAATTTAGGCGGGGTGATTTAAATATTGCTGAATATGTTGATACATTACTTCTTGACGCGAAGTGCTATCAAGCTTTAAGAAATGCTGGCGTCGAATCATTAGATAAAATTAAAAAAGGTGTTAGATTTGATACAGATACTATCAAATCAGTCTTGCAGTTTTTGTCTTATTTAAATATTGATCAAGTTTATGCGCCGATTTTATTTTTTTATAAAACAAGTGATAACGATAACTTCAAAAAATACTTAAATAGACTGACTGCATTTCAATTTTTGTTTAAATATATACCAGGAAGTCCTAGCTCAGCAGAAAAAATCTTTGCTAATTTTTCTAAAGAAGGGCATAAAAAGTATAACGAAAATTTTCAAAAACTTTATAAATTGGTTGACAAACAGCAAGAGATTTTTAAAGATAATATTTTGGAAAAATTGCTGTATAAGGACGGCAAGAGTGGTGATTTACAATTTATACTTGAAAGACTGGTATTTTCCAAAAAAGGACCTAAGGCATTCAAATGCCCCACCATTGAACATATCATTAATAAAAATGGTAGAAAAGAAAGAAATATAAATAAAATTGGCAACTTAACAATTTTTGAGAGGGATGACAATTCAAAATTTCCAGTAGACATAGAAAAGAAATTTAAATTTTATTTAAAAAGTAATTATCGCGACCACGTTGAAATTGTCAAAAAATATGATTTTATAAATAAACCAGATAAATCGATTGACGACAGGGGGAGAGCGGTCACAAAAACAGTTTATGATATATTTCTTGAAATACTAAGAACGGGAAAAATTAAATAAATTTATGCTATCGAGTAAAAAATTAAAAGCAATTCAAAAATATATAGACATTATTGAAGCCAATAAAGGTAAAACTGTTGGGGAAATTTGTAATTGTCTTCCTGGACATAATCATGAGCACTATAAAAAAGGCGCTTCAGGTTTAATTGTAGAAAATTTATTGGGTTTAACTAACAATGGTTCACCGTTAGCAGACTTGGCAGAATTAGGTGTGGAAATTAAAGTAATACCGATTCAATTAAATAATTTAAGGGTCAAAGAGCCAACTCAGATCAAAATGATAAATTTTTTGGAAGTAGCCAAGGAGACATGGGAGACTGCCAAAATCAGAGATAAAATAGAAACAATATTTTGGATTGCATACGGCGTACCAAAAAATTTAGAAACGAAGAAAAATGAATCTCAAGATAAATATATTTTATTGGATTGGTTTATTGATGTACCAGACAAGGAAAAGCAAAAAGTTTTTAAGGAAGATTGGGAATTTATTCAATCTTACATAGTTCAAGGTAAAGGAGATAAACTATCCTGTTCAATGGGTACTTATATTGAGCCAAAAACTAAAGGTAAAAACAATAAGGATGTTACACCTGCACCAGATGGAAAAGGTGGAATTATTAAGGTTAGAAGAAGAGCCTTCTACTTTAAAAAGAATTATACTAATAAAAATGTTGTTTCTGAATTAGATTTTAGTGGTATTAAAAATGGAAAAAGCTAAACTAAAACTCCATCCAGACACTTTTGATTTGGAGTGTACAACTGTTTGGTCGTTTCCACGTCGTGGAAATTGGGCTACTCATAAATCGGATTGGCGAGGAAATTGGGCACCAGAAGTGGTGCGAAATTTGATTTTGCGTTATTCAAAAGAAAAGGATCATTTGTTAGATTGTATGATTGGTGGTGGTACCACGGCGATTGAAGCAAAAATTCTAAATAGACACATTACGTGTGTTGATGTAAATGAGGAGGCATTGGAAAGAACAAAAAAATCTTTAGAATTTGAAGTAGATAACAAAGCAAAACAAAGAATAATAAAATGCGATGCACGCGACATGAAATTTATTAAAAATGAAGAAATTGATTTTATTCTTACTCATCCACCTTATGCCGACATTATAAAATATAGTGATGGTAAAATAAAAGAGGACCTTTCAAACATACATGAAGTTGACGAATTTGTTAGACAATCTGGTTTGGTAGCTAAAGAATTATATCGTGTCTTACGTCCACAAAAATATTGTGCGATTTTGATTGGTGACACACGTAGAAATAAAATGTACCAGCCGTTAGCTTTCAGAGTTATGGAGGAATTTATTAGAACTGGTTTTAAATTAAAAGAAGATATAATAAAGAAACAACATAATTGTAAAGCAACGGGATTTTGGGTTAATAAATCAAAAGAATTAAATTTTTTACTAATAATGCACGAACATTTGTTCATTTTTCAAAAGTAGAAAAAAGTATAATTTATAGAGTGACTATGCACCTCACCAAACCCCTCAAAATCATCATCGGAATAATAGGCAGGCGAGAAGGGAAGTGCGCAAAGTGCAAAAAACATTTTGCCATAGAAGAAATGGAAGGCGACCATATTAAGCCGTGGCACGAAGGCGGAAAAACTATTGCCGAAAATTGCCAAATGTTGTGCAAAGATTGCAACAGAAGAAAGTCGGGGAAGTAAGACACAAAAACAAGCCCTCACGGGCTTGTTTCATATCTTGTAAATATTGACAATATTTTTACAAATATTTTACATAGCCTTGACAAGCGTTTTGGCTTGGGGTATAATATAATTATTAGAAAAATAGCGATAATTATATGCCTAAAACCAATTCCAAAATCAACCTCCGTGAATTGCGGGAAAAGCTTAATATGTCGCAAGAGGATTTAGCCAGAAGATTAGGCCTATCGCGCCCCACTTTAATTAAAATAGAAAAAGGCGAACGGCCGCTTTCTTTGCCCGAACGGGATCTGGTTTCCCAAATTTTTGATTTGGTAAAAGATACAGCCAGCACTTTTGACACGCGCATTAGCATTCCACAAAAACGGCTTGATAAGTTTAAACAAGTCTTGCTTTATATTTTGCAAAAAGTTGGCGGCAAGCCAAATGTAGGCATGACAGTTTTGTACAAGCTTTTGTATTTTATTGATTTTGATTATTACGAAAAATACGAGGAACAGCTAATGGGCTTAACTTATATTAAAAACCATCATGGTCCCACGCCCAAGGAGTTTATTAAAGTGGTAGAAGAAATGAAAAAGAGCGGGGAGTTGGAAGAAGTGCAGAGCAAGTATTTTACTTATGATCAGAAAAAATTTATTCCCATCGTGTCTCCGGATTTGTCAAAATTAAACGGCCAAGAATTAAATTTGATTGATGACGTGTTAAATCGTTTGTCAGATAAAACTGCTAAAGAACTTTCTGTCTATTCGCATGGCGATATTCCTTGGATTACAAATAAGGAAGGCGAAGCCATTGATTATGAGAGTGTTTTTTATCGTGATGATAAATATTCAGTGAGGGAGTATGCCGACACATTATAAAGAAACTCCTGAATTTCAAAAAGACTTTAAAAAAATATTGCGCCGGTACAGAACGTTACCAGAAGATTTGGAAAATTTTAAGAAAAGAATGTTAGCTGTGGATGTGCGGCAGAATAAAAATTTTGTCGTATTGCGCAGAAAAAATAGTATGCAAGTTGTTAAGGCAAGATTTTTTTGTCGTTCATTAAAAAGGAATACTTTACGTATTATTTATGCCCAATGCTTTAAACCCGGAGAAGCGGATTATGTTGACATAAACTTTATTGAAATTTATTTTAAAGGCGATAAACAATGCGAAGATCAGGAAAGAATAAAAGAATATTTAAAAGAAATTTAATATGCACCTCACCAAACCCCTCAAAATCATCATCGGAATAATTGTCTGCGAAGTGGCAGGCATGATTGGTTCAATCTTTACCACGCCGGCCATTGGAACTTGGTACGCCACGTTGAATCAGCCGACATTTGCTCCACCCAACTGGGTGTTTGCGCCGGTGTGGACTACACTATTTCTGTTAATGGGTGTGGCCGTGGGGTTGGTGTGGGCTAAATTGGCCAACACCCCCCAACCCCCCTCAAAGGGGGGAAACACACGAGACATCAAAATTGGCTTGTGGTTGTTTGGTGTACAACTAGTGTTAAATGTTTTGTGGTCTGTTATATTTTTTGGTATGCACTCTCCCGGCCTGGCGTTAATTGAGATTGTTATTTTATGGCTGGCAATTATACTTACTAAAATTTATTTTTATCAAATTTCGCGGCCGGCCGCTTATTTACTCTTGCCCTATTTATTATGGGTTAGCTTTGCCGGATGTTTAAATTTTATGTTTTGGATTTTAAATTAATTTAATATTATGCCACACGCAAAAATTCAAACTAACAAAGGAGAGATTAAAGTTAAATTGCACAAGGACGACGCGCCAAAAACCGTGCAGAATTTTTTGGACCTCGCCAAAAAAGGTTTTTATAATGGCGTAATTTTTCACCGCGTGATTCCCGGTTTTATGATTCAAGGTGGCGATCCCACAGGCACGGGCACCGGCGGGCCGGGTTATCAATTTGAGGATGAATTAAATTCAGCAGCCGATTCTTACAAACGCGGATATATGCGCGGAGTTCTCGCCATGGCAAATGCCGGCCCCAATACCAACGGCAGTCAGTTTTTTATTATGCATGCCGACTATCCTTTGCCACACGCCTACACCATTTTTGGTGAGGTGTTGGAAGGGTTGGAGGTGGTGGATGCGATTGCCAACATTCCCACAGATTATTCCGACCGCCCAACCGAGGATGCGGTAATGGAAGTGGTCGAAATCTTTGATGAAGCTTAAATTTTTCTTAAATATATTATATGCCAAAATTTTGTGAAGCCTGTGGCATGCCCTTGGATAAACCCGAGGATTTCGTCGGAGGCGATGTGAATGCGCAGTTTTGTTTATATTGTACCAACCCGGACGGCAGTGTTAAAACTTGCGAGGAAATTTTTGAGGGTGGTGTGCAGTTTTTTCTGAGTCAGATTGTTGACGACCGTTTGGCCGCGGAAAAGTTTACCAGAAAAAATATGACACAATTACCTTATTGGCGGAATAAGGATTGTGCGGTATTAAAAGGAGAAATGGCGAGTGATGAAGAATTTACGGAAATGTTAAAGCGCTTGGAATAATTCCTCTGCTTATAAAATCCCGGGTTATATTCGGGATTTTTTTAATGACGCAATTTGGGTAATCACTAACAATGTGGTTTTGTTTTTCTTTTTATTGATAATGTGTTAAAATATCCAAGTGTAATAAAATAATCTTCTCGTCGTTATAAGGTTATGGAGGAATTCTCAGCCGCAATTCAACTTACTGAAGTAGAACTGATAGAAAAGGCCAAAACCAATGACCAGGCTTTTGAGATTTTGTATAATCAGTATTTTCCCAAAATTTACGGTTTTGTGATAAAGCGCACTGGAGCGCGCGAGGCCGCTGAAGACATTGTGTCAATGGTGTTTATGGACGCCTTTACCCATTTAGATAAGTATGAACACCGTAATTTTACTTTTGGTGCTTGGCTATATAAAATTGCCACTAATAAATTAATTGACCATTACCGCCGTGAAGGCAAGCGTAAAACCGTGGCCTTGGAAGATAATTTGGCCGACAGCCTACCAGATGAAGCCCAGGGGCAAGAGGTGAGTGTTGATTTAAAGCTTTCTTGCAAAACCGTTAGCGCGGTATTGGCAGAGTTGCCGGAAAAATATCAAAAAATTCTATATTTAAAGTTTTTTTCCGAACTGTCTAACAATGAAATTGCCTTGGCTTTGGAAATTTCTGTGAACAATGCCGGCGTGTTGCTTTACCGGGCTTTGCAAAAGTTCAAAAAACATTACCACAAATATGTTTAATAAAAAGTGGAAACAATTAATGAATTATCTTTCCGGAGATAGGGAAAAGTGTAATGACCCCGAGCTGTCCACGTTATTAAGTATGGCGGACAAAATTAAAGCGTCTGCCGAGCTTAATCATCGCGAGGCTCGCCCCGGCTTTCAGCAGGCTTTACTGCAAAGAGTTAGGTTGGAGCGCGCGGCTAAAGCCCCTACTATGGCTAATTATTTTTCCCGCTGGCAAGCATTGCTAAAACCCAAATTTTGGGTGCCGGCTTCAGTTTCAGTATTATTAATTGTTTTAATTTTGGTTGGCAGTTATGCTTTGCCGCTTTTACAGCCCCAGGGCAATATGTTTGCCGGTTTTTCCAAATTAATGATTAGTACTGTCAATGCCCAAGATAACTTTTTCTTAGAGCCGGCTGACGCGGATAGTTTGGGTGTGGCCGCCAATTCAATTTATATTTTAAAAAGCAAAGAAAAAGTAGACACGGCCTTGGTTAAAAAGAATTTGCGCCTTATTCCCGAGGTGGGTTATAAATTGGAAACAATTTCTGATACAGAATGGAAAATTATTTTAGACAAACCCTTGCCCCCTAACACTTTATTAAAAATTTCTTTAAGCACTTCTTATTTGGATGAAAACGGTGCCCAGCAAGAGCGTGATTATGCTTGGGCTTATCAAGTAAAAGATACTTTTAAAGTGCTTTATACCACACCAAGGCATACGTCCAGTGGAGTAGAACCCAGTACTGGTATTGAAATTGCTTTTAGTCATGATAATTACCTTGATTTTGAAAAATATTTTAACATCAGTCCGCAAGTTTCTGGCAAATTTGAAAAACACGGCCGTACCTTGGTTTTTGTGCCGCAAAATCCTTTGGCTTACAAAACCATTTATACAGTTACCCTAAAAAAGGGTTTGCCCTTGGATAAAGCCAACGAAGCTTTGGCTGATGATTATGTTTTTTCATTTGAAACCTCGGAACAGCCGCGCGATTACAACAATCCGCAATTATATTTTTATAAACGGTTTTACGAAGTTTCATCCAAAGAGGTGCCCTTGGTGCAATTATCTACCTATGGTATGCCACAAGGAGAAATTAATGTAGAGGTTTTTCGTTTTAAAGATGCGAACGGTTATTTGCGTGCCAAGCAAGAAATGGATAAATTGCCGTACTGGTCTTCATCGCGCAAAGATTATCGCGTGGATATCAAGGGATTAGTTAATTTTTTAACTTTCCCTGCTATCATAAAAGTGGAAGAAAATGTTAATTATATAGAATTTCCTCAAAGTTTAGATAGGGGTTTTTATGTAGCAAACTTTTTGTATAATGGCAAAATCAGCCAGATTTATTTGCAAGTTAGCGATTTGGCTACTTATGTAAATATTACGCAAACTGATACGGCTGTTTGGGTAAATAATTTGGTCACTGGAGCACCAGAGCCAGATGTGGATATTGCTTTTGTCGACAAAGCCGGAACTTATAGCACCAATGGACAAGGTTTGGCGGTTTTCCCCACACCAGATAATTTTTATCCAGAAATAAGTAAAAAAGATCGTGACAAAACCGATGTTTATTTAAAAGTATCTAAAAATGATGATCAAATAATTTTGGATGCTAATAATTTGTTGAATTTTAAAAAAGGCGAAAGGTCTGCCGATGATTATTGGAAATATCTTTATACAGACAGGCCGCTTTACCAGCCAACAGATGTTATAAAATATTGGGGCTTGTTGAAAGACCGCCAGGGAGACGCTGTCAATAAAAAGATGAGCATTACATTATATAAAGATGGTTATGTTGATTATTATTATCAACCCATAAAAATTGTCGATCAAGAAGTAGAGCTGTCTGATCTAGGCACTTTTAAAGGTGAGATGAAATTAGAAAATTTGCGGCCCGATTATTACAATTTACAAATCAAGCTGGGTGATTTGATTATTGCTAACAAGTATATTTCTATAGATAAATATACCAAGCCTGCTTATGAACTAACTTTGGAATCAGACAAAGATTTGGCTTATGCCAACGAGGAAATTAAGTTTAAAGCCAAAGCGCAGTTTTTTGAAGGCACACCCTTGCCCAATTTGGAATTGCAAGCCAACACACCTGATAAAAATGATACTTTGCTTACCAATGACAATGGCGAGATTAGTTTTTCGTTCAAGGAAAAAGCCAATCCTTGCCAATATGACTATGGTCGGTGTTGGCCCAAATATGAGAATATTTCTGTCTATCCACTGCAAAGCGAAACCGCGCAGATTGCCGCTGAAAAACAAGTGAAAATTTTTGGACCAAATGTCTATTTGACCAGTGACGTCACTTATCCCGAAAAGGGTCAGGCGAAAATTGTCTGGCAAAGCAAGTTTATTGATTTTAAAACCTTGCAGTCTTTAAATTGGTGGGATGTGGATATGGGCAAGCAAATTGCTCCGCAAACCAAACTGCAGGTGCAAGTGAAAAAGATTACTTATAACCGTATTGAAACCGGCACACATTATGATTTTATTTACAAGCACACCTACAAAACATACCGGTATGAAGAAAAAGAAGAAATTGTCGACAATCTTGCTGTGCAAACCGACAATGGAGGGACGTATGTTTATGAGCGTCCAGTAGAACCGGGAGCCTCTTACCAGGTAAAGGTGAAATATTTTGGTACCAATGGCTACTTTGATCAGGATACTTCTTACTTGTATTATTATGATGGCCTTTTGTTAAGCCGTTACAATAATAATGATTATCACTATTATCGTCTGCAAGTGGGCAAAGAAAATTCCGCGGAAACTTATGATGTGGGACAAACAGTTAAGACTAAGCTTTTGGATAATGACGCCTTGCTACCGAGCGGTGAAGACAAATTTTTGTTCTTGCAAATGCAAAACGGCTTGCAAGAGTTTCAAGTGTCCAGCCAGCCATTTTATGATTTTGTTTTTGAACCGCGCGATATTCCCAATGTTAATGTGACAGCCGTGCATTTTAATGGCCATAATTATGATGTGGTAGATAGTGGCTATGATAGCGCCGTGGTGTCTTATGATTTTAACCAAAGAAATTTAAAAATTAACTTTAAAACCGACAAACCCAAATATCAGCCCGGAGAACAAGTTAAACTTTCAGTTCTGGTAACTGACAAAAATGACAATCCAATTGAAGCCGAGGTGAATTTAAATCTGGTGGACGAAGCATTTTATGCAGTGCAAAATGACCAGGCCAATCCTTTGGAAAGTTTATATACTCGTGTTTATTCCGGTAGTTTAGCCTCTATTCAAACACATCGTTCAGTGCAAGAAATGTTTGGCGGAGCGGAAAAGGGTGGTTGTTTCTTGGCCGGTACTTTGATAAGCTTGGCCGATGGCAGTAAAAAACCCATTGAAAAAATTGCGGTCGGCGACGAAGTGCAAACTTTTTCCAATCCAGTAATTCATGAGTTGGTTTCAGGTAAAGTATCAGAAGTTTATGTGCATACTGTGCCTTTTTACCTAATCATCAACGACCAACTAAGAGTAACACCACAACATTTGGTATTTAGTGCTGGTAGTTTTGTGGAGGCCGGCAGTTTAAAAGTAGGTGATTATCTGCTTAATGAACACAATCAGCGCGTGCGCGTGGACAAATTGGAAAAAGTGGATGAAATGGTAAAAGTTTATAATTTCCGCACAGATCCGCAACATACTTATTTTGCCAATGGTTTTTATGTGCACAATGAAAAAGGCGGTGGACCGCGAGAATTTTTTACTGACGCCGCTTTGTTTAGCGTACTAAAAACCAATGGTGCGGGCGAAGGCGAAGTGGTGTTCAAATTGCCGGACAATATTACTTCTTGGCGCGTGACTGCCCAAGCTTTAAGTGAAGAATTGTTTGGCGGGGTAAATACTGTAAAAATTCCTGTTAGCTTGCCCGTGTTTGCGGATATTAATTTGGGTAGCGATTATTTGCTTGCCGACAAGCCTATTGTTAAAGCCAGAGCCTATGGTACAGCCTTGCAGAAAAATGACCAAGTAAAATTTATTTTTTCTGCCGTCAATTGGCCGCAAACCGAACAATTGTCTTCTGCTTTTTCACCGGTTTATTTTGTCTTGCCAGAATTAAAATTAGGCAAAACAGATTTGTTGTTTAGTCTGCAGTCTGGCAAAGGCAATGATGCCATTAAATTGCCAATTAATGTGGTAAAAAGCCATTTGCAAGTAGCAACTGCCGAGCAAGCTGTGTTAACACCTGGTTATAAAATAAATTTAAGCGGCCAAGATCCGGTGACGGTGGTGCTAAGTGATAAGGGGCAAAATCAATTGTATGGGCCTTTGGAAAATTTGAGCTGGAGTTGGAGCGACCGTGTGGATGAATTGCTGGCCAAGAGCGAGGCGCGAAAATTGTTAAAACAATATTATAATGAAGAAGTAGTGAATTTCCAGGTACCGGCTCTTAATTATCAAATTAATAATGGCGGTATTACTTTGCTGCCATATTCAGGCGATGATTTGGAACTGTCGGCGCGTGTAGCCCAGCTGGGCGTCCAAGGTTTTGATCGCGAATCGCTAAGCCAATATTTGTTTGGCAAGTTGGAGAGCCCCACAGCCAATCGTGAAGAAGTTTCTTTGGCTTTATACGGCTTGGCAGAATTGCAAAAACCAATTTTACCACGCTTAAATGTTTGGCTGTCCGCACGGCAAGATTTAACTGTAATTGAAAAATTATATTTAGCGCAAGGCTTGGCAGATTTGGGCGATAAGGAAAGAGCTCGTCAAATGCTTACTGATATTCTTGGTCAGTACGGTCAAACCAAAGAGGATATTATAATTGTAAAAGTTAGTGATAATCCGGATGAGATATTCAAAGCTACGGCTTTGTCTGCTGTGCTTTCTGCCACGCTTAATCTGCCAGAGCATGCCGGGCTGTGGAATTATTTGGAACACGGACAAAAATTGTGGGGCAAAAACAAAAATAGCGAGACCTTGTTTGTCTTGGAAAAAATTGATTACATTCGTCGCATTTTACCGCAATTACACCCCAGTCCCGCAGAAGTTAAATACACCTTAGTTGGACATCAAGAAAAAGTGGAACTTACGGGCAATGGCGCTCATTCATTTGAAATTTATCCTAGCCAGATTTCCGGATTGAGTTTTGATAGCGTAAAGGGTCAAGTGGGTATTAGTATTATTTCCTTAAAGCCGTTTACTTCCGCTAATGTAAATCGCAGTAATGACATTGGCATTGAAAGAAAATATTTGGTAAAAGGCAAACAGATCGACAAATTGAAAGATGGTGATTTGGTAGAAGTGGTTTTAACGCCCAGATTTAATGACAGCGGACTTAATCCTTTGGCCAATGAATTTCAAGTCACAGATATTTTGCCAGCTGGTCTAACACCTTTAACTAAGTTAGAAGGGAGATATGCGGAAAATACCAATAACTATTGCTATACTTACCCATATCAAGTAAATGGACAAGAAGTTAAGTTTATGTTTTATCGCAATTGGAATTGGTGCCGCAATCGGCAACTACATTATTTTGCGCAGGTCAAGACTTTGGGTGAATATTATGCAGAGCCGGCTTTGATCCAATCATATCTTTATCCGGAAATTGTTAATTATTCCAACTTTGAAACCATTAAGATAGAAAAATGAAGTTAAGAATTATTATTGGGGCGGCGGTTATTTTGGCAATACCCGCCGCCCTTTATTTCATTATCAGACCACAATCAAAAAACGACAACTCGTCGATAGATTTGAAATTGCCGACAATCGCCTTACAACCAATGTTTTATGAAGAAAGTAATTTTTTATCAGCCATAAAAAAGGCGGAAAATATTCGCTCAGAAAAAGATATTCAAGCAGTAGTAGTGCCGCATCATCTTTTGGCCAGCGAATATATTGCCGGTATGCTGAAGCGGGCAAGTAGCAAAAAAATTGATACAATAATAATCATTGGGCCCAATCATGAAAATGTTAGCCAAGAAATTTTGGCCAGCGCCTTGGCTAAGTGGAAAACACCATTGGGAGAAGTAATGTCTGATAGCAATTTGGCAAATAAGTTTTTCTCAGAATTTAATCAGCAAACAAATCTGGCGCCGTTTGTTCACGAACACTCTGTTGGGGCACAGGTTCCGTTTGTAAAATATTTTTTTCCCAATGCCAAAATTTTGCCAATAATTATAAACTCGTATGCCAAATTTTCTGATGCCGAGAGGTTGTCTGCTTGGCTTTTCAAAAATTTACCTGCCAATTCTTTAATTATTGTTTCCACGGATTTTTCGCACTACCTAACTTATGAGGAGGCAGAGAAAAATGATTTGCAAACCAGACAGTGGATTGAACACAAAGATGCCTCGGCCATTTCTCACTTGAATAATGATTTTGTCGATTCTCCCATAAGTTTGGCCACAATTTTATTATTGGCCCAAAATGCCGGCTGGCAAATGCAAGAAATTTATCATAGCAATTCTTTTAATTTTAGCCTAAACAAGCCGGCCGAAACCACCAGTTATTTTGGCTTAGAATTTGTTAAGCCTTAAATTAATATCGTGTTTCAACAAAACTTATTTAAAAGATTATGCAAGAAAACATTAAACAAATTTTGGAGAAAATTAGCCTCTTAAACAAACAGCTATCGGAAAAGTATAATGAACTGGCAAAAAAGTATGGCTTTGCCACAGTGGGGCGTAAAATTGTATTTTTAAAAGAATTTCGCTTAAAAAATAAGCGTTTTAAAATTCCGGCTTGGAAATATGCAGTACCACGCAGTGTGCGCCACTTGCTTTCAATGCCATTCATTTACATGATGATTGTTCCCGCTGTAATATTAGATGTTTTCATTTCGCTTTATCAGGCCACAGCTTTCCCGCTCTATCATATTTCAAAAGTTAAACGTCGAGAATTTATTGTGTACGATCGTCAGTTTTTGGATTATTTAAACTGGATTCAAAAATTTCATTGCCTTTATTGTTCTTATGTTAATGGTTTGTTTGCTTATGCTGTAGAAATTGCCGGGCACACTGAACGTTATTGGTGTCCAATTAAAGCTGCTCGCAAGCCAAAATTTCATCATGGTTGGTATAGTGATTTTGCTGATTATGGCAGTCCCGAGGAGTGGGAAAATAAATTTAATGATGAAAAGTCTTTTGAAAATGGTCAGTGCAAACTATAACATTTTTTAATATGTGCGTTTGGCACATTCATTTAAGATATTATTTAAACAAATTTCCTCTAATCAATAAATCAGAAATTTTTATTTCATTATTTTTTCGTTTAAAAATCTCGGCACAATTTTGCGTGTCAATTTGTACTTGTTTTGGCATTTGCAAGCACTCACCATGTTCAAATATGCCATCTGCGGAGCTGTGATAGGCCAAAGTGTTGGTGATTATGCTTCTAATGGTTCCGGAAACAGAATTGCGGTGGATGACGGCAAATTCTTTGGTGTTTAGTAAATCTTTACCCATTATGGTTTTAGTAGTAATTTTTAACCCCAAAAGATTGGCCAGTGTGGGATAAAAATCCAAATGGCTTGCTGGCTGGCTAATAGTGCCTTGAAATTTAGTGTTGGGCAAAAGAATTACAAATGGCACTTGGGTGCCGGTTAAATCTCCAAAAGGGGAAGCAGAAATATTTAAAGCCCGGCTAATGTTGGTATTACTGCCATGATCACCAATAATTACAATTAATGAATTATTGTATAAGTTGTTTTGTTTAAGAGTGTCAATGAAGTTGCCAATGGTTTTGTCAGCATAATGTATGCTTTGCAAATAATGATATTGCCACCAATTTAAATTGCTGTTTTCCGAAATATTTAGTGTTTCCAAGTCCTCCGGCAATTCAAAAGGTACGTGGGAGCTTAGAGTTATTAAAGTAGCCAAAAACGGCTGAGGCAAAGTTTTTAAATGTGGCAAAGATTGGGTAAAAAAGTCTTCATCGCCCAGTCCAAAAGGTCCAATTTCGCGTGAAATTTTATAATCATCGCGTCCAAACATTTTGTCATAGCCCAAGCTTGGGTAAATATTGGCGCGGTTCCAAAAACTGGGCACATCGCCATGAAAGGCGTAGGTGTCGTAACCATTATTTTTTAAAAGTTTGGGCAAAGCCTGATAATTATCATAAGCGTAATTAATAAAGGCCACTTCATTGGGTAAAGCATAGAGGGAATTAAGAGTGACAAATTCTGTATCTGCGGTATTGCCCGGACCAATGGGCGCGTAATAATTGTTAAAATAAAGTCCGGTGTGCGTTAGTTCATTTAACTGCGGAGTAATTTCCTGGCCATTAATTTTTTGATTGATCACCGCGTTTTCCAATGACTCCACTTGAATGATAATCAAATTTCTGTTCTTGGCCAGTCCAAAATTTTTTGGCAGGGTTTTGGTTTCGTTAGAGTTTAGCCAGACATTAACTAGCTCAGTGTCAGCGGCATTTACTGTTTCGGTGCGCGTTGCCAGTGTCAGTAAATCCACTAATGAATAATTAACTACATTAATTTTGCTGATTAAAGAATTTAAATCATATGAAACGCTGTACTTATACAGTGGGGCAATGGTGCCACTTTCCATTTTTTCTTTTATTACCACATAACCATATCCTGCTATAACAAAAAATAAAATTAATAAGCCTGCCCCTAATTTTTGCTTTTTTAATAAATATTTTTCCAAAAACGCATAACGTTTTTTGGTGAGCCAGCTGGCCAAAATTAAAATTGGCCCCACGGCGAAAATGAATAGTTTGTAAGTTAGCAATGCTTTAACCGTGTCCAAAATTGCCAAGCCTTCGCCGGCATAAAAAAGTGCCGAGGCTTGTAAAAAGCCGCCGGAATAGGTATAGAATAAGTACTGGCAAAATAATATGAACGAAAATAAAATAGAGGTAATGAACAAATAGCAGTATTTGGCGCGTCGCTTCATTAAAATTGCTGGTCCAAAAATTAAAGTGCCTAAGGCTAGTGAGATTACAGTGCGGCGGATAAAATAGCGTTCGGGAAAAATGTCTAAAGACAAGTTGAAAAAATCGTTCTGCAAAGCAAAAAGCCAAACCAATAAAAAAACCAGCCAGCCGGCATGCAAAAAATCTAAGGTAAATTTTGTTAGAGACTCCAATTTTTCTTTAAATTTCATAATGGTATATATTTTAGTCCAATTTAAAAAATAAATCAATTTTGGCAGAATTGCCTCATATATTGACGACAGCCTGTTTTTGTGCTATACTATAATCCTACAAAATATCGCCCGTAGAAATATAGTCGAATTTCTGCAGTGATTATAACTCGCGCGTTTAAGTTTTTAGACTTAAAAAGTGGAGGTAAACATTTTGTTAATTTTATTCACTATATTTCTATATTATGAAAGGTACAATAAAAACTATTGTGGCCGATAAGAATTTCGGTTTCATTACCCCAGAAACAGGCGATAAAGATATTTTCTTTCACGCTTCTGCTTTGCAAGGTATTGAATTCGCAGATTTGAAGGCTGGCGATGCTGTGAACTTTGATGTGGAGCAATCCGAAAAAGGACCACGCGCTGCTAATGTTACTCGCGCTTAATAGCTAAAGTAATTATTGCTTATAAAATAATGGTCAATTTGGCCATTATTTTTTTTGGCATTCGAGCCTTGCTTTTTGTCCTAATTTGAGGTATTATCCAATCAGTGCTTGCCCTGTTAAACAGCTGTCTTTTTCCCTATGGCAAAAAGCAGCTCGCCTATGGCGGTTTCTCAGGGTAAATGCCATAGTGTTTTCTGTGTTTTTTGTACTTTTGTGTTTTTAGTTCTCTATGTCCGATGACATTCAACAAATAAAAGATAAAATTGACGTGGCAGAGTTGATTGGCGAGTATGTGCAATTAAAACCGGCCGGCGTGAATAAAAAGGGCTTATGCCCATTTCATCATGAAAAAAGCCCCTCGTTTATGGTTAATAGCGAACGGGGTTCTTGGCATTGCTTTGGTTGTGCCAAAGGTGGAGACATTTTTTCATTTGTACAAGAAATGGAAGGTTTAGAATTTAAAGAAGCTTTAAAATATTTGGCCGACAAGGCCGGTGTGGTTTTAACCAATTATCGTAGTGAAGTAAACTCCAATCAAAAAAACCGCTTAAAAGAGATAAATAAAGAAGCGGCGCGATTTTTTCATAATTTTTTAATTAAAATGCCAGCTTCCCAAGCGGCTTTGGATTATTTGCTAAAGCGCGGTCTAAAAATGGAAACTATTGAAGAATGGTGTGTTGGCTTTATCCCAGAGCAATGGGATTTGCTCACTCAGTATTTATTAAAAAAGGGTTTTGGCATTGAAGATCTGGTGGCAACTGGTCTAACTATTCAAAAAGAAGGAGCCCGTTCGACAAGCTCAGGGCAAGCTAATAATCAATCAATTCGCGGGCATTATGATCGGTTTCGCGGACGTATTATGTTTCCTATTTGGAATGTGCACGATGAAGTGGTTGGTTTTACGGGTAGAATTTTGGTGGAGAAAGAAAATTTTGGCGGTAAATATGTGAATACGCCCCAAACATTGGTGTATGATAAGTCGCGCGTGATTTTTGGTTTAAACAAAGCTCGGCAGGAAATCAAAGCCAAAGATTTGGCAGTAATGGTAGAGGGGCAAATGGATGTGATTGCTTGTCACCAAGCCGGAATGAAAAATGTGGTAGCATCAAGCGGCACGGCTTTGACTGAGGAACAGGTTAAACTGTTAAAACGTTATTCTGCCAACATCAATATGGCGTTTGATTCTGATGAAGCTGGCCAAAATGCGGCCAAACGCGGCATTGGCGTAGCCATTAAAGAGGGGTTGAACGTTAAGGTAATTAAAATTCCCGAGGGCAAGGGCAAAGACGCTGATGAGTGCTTGAAAAATAATCCAGAGGTATGGTTTGACGCTGTTATCAATGCCCAAGAAATTATGAATTGGTATTTTGCGCGAGCTATTGGCAATAAAGATCTAAACAATCCCAAAGATAAACAACAAGTTGCTAATTTACTTTTGCCCGAAATTTCTTTAATACCTTATGCAGTTGAACGTGAATACTGGCTAAAACAATTGGCAGACAAGGTTGGAGTTGAAGTTGGAATTTTGAGGGAAGACTTGGCAAAAGTCCGAAGTCCGAAGTCCGAAGTCCGAAGTCCTGACAATTCAGTTTCAAGCTATAAATTACAAGTTACAAGTCAACGTTTAGATTTATTAGTTGAACGCTTGTTGGCAATTTTATTGCATTATCCAGCATTGCTCTCTGAATTTTGGTTGGTTATGCCTGAGGAGGCATTGTTGGGTAGTAAATATGTTGCAGTTTACGAAGCTTTAAAAAAGGTGTATAATGGAGTTAGTGAATTGGATGAAGAGCAATTGCGCAGTGCAATGGGTTTATCAGATCCTTCGGATAACGCTCAGGATAAAGAAAATCCAATAGACATCCTGCTCATGAAAGGGGAGTGGGAGTTTTCAGCTACAGCCGAAACCGAAGCTAAGGTTGAGGTTAAGCAATTGTTGGATTTGATCAAAGAAGAATGGAAAAAAAAGCGACGTAAGGAATTGCAAGTTGAGATTGAGGGTGCGGAAAAAGCAGGTGATAAAGTGAAAGTGGAGATGTTGTTGAAGGAGTTTCAAGAACTGTAAGCGATGGAACGCTCCCCTAGTAGGGGAGCCGCCTTCCGTCCACAGACGGAAGGACGGAGGGGTTATGGATAAATGTAAATACTAAACAAATATTAAAAAACATTGTTTTATGCACAGTGAATTTCCCAGATTGCCAAACATTGAAAAGGTTAGTGGTTATTTGCGAAATGTCTCAAATTTTGATTTGGTGTGTGCCTTACAAGAAGTTAGAAAAGAGGATGGGGACAGTGAAATCGCCTGGGACAGACTAATTGGAAGAGAAATACCACACGTATCAACGACTGGTATGGTTTTTAAAGCTGTGGACTGGGATGCAGCTATTGTAGTAGCAGCTAAGAGTAGAAAATTTGATGTAGAAAGAGCCCTAAAATCAAGACAACAAAGCTAAATATAATTGCATAACTATGTTTCAAAGAATTACAGCTATACTTTTTGGAATTTTTGGCGCATTATCTTTCGTGTTGGTGATTTTATATGTTTGGGAAGTTTTAAATGTTAATGATTCTATTTCAATAAAATTAATAACTAGTCTGGTGATGTTAGCATTAATTGCTTTGGTTTTAAATATCACCTGTAGATTATTGGAAAAAAATAAAAATTAATTTATTATTAAATCTTCAATCTTAAATACAAAGAGTCATGCCTAAAAAAACGGCAAAAAAATTAAAGAAGAGTGTTGCCCGGAAGAAAATTGCAACCAAGAAGAAAGCAGTTAAAAAAACTGTTTCTCGGGCCAAGGCCCAACCCAGACACAAGACCACTAAGGTCAAGTCTCAACAAAAAAATAAAATCAAATCGGCGATAAAAACCAACTCGGCTAACGCTCGGGTTAAAAAGGCAAAAGGCAAACAAGTTAAAAAAGTTAAAGCCAAAATTGCCAAGCAAAAAAAACTGGCGAAAAAACCGCAAAAAAAATTGCTGCCCAAGGGCAAGCAGAATTTTCGTTTTCTTAAGCAGCCAATTCCTCAACCAATAATTGAGGCTTTACCGGAAATTAAAGAACCAACCGAAGAGCAAATGTGGCATTTAATTAATAAGGGGCGCGGCCGCGGTTTTGTTACCGAAATAGAGGTATCGGCGCTTTTTCCTTATGTAGAACATTATCTGCCTTTGTATGAGGCCTTTGTAGAAGCTTTGGAAAAAAATGGCATTGGCGTGGTAGAAATGAAAGAAGGACTCTTGGGCCAAAAAGTGGCGCATAGAGAAAAATTACAGGAGTTTCAGGGCGAACAGCCAGATATGGAAGCAGGAGCGTCTTTTGATTTGGGAGCTATTTCTCAGGATTCCATTCAAATGTATTTGCGCGAAATTGGCAAGATTCCACTTTTGAATGCAGAGGAAGAAGTTTCATTGGCCAAACGCAAAGAACGTGGAGATAAGGAAGCTGAAAAAAAATTAATTGAAGCCAACTTGCGTTTGGTAGTGTCTATTGCCAAAAAATTTGTGGGCAAACAATTATCGCTTTTGGATTTAATCCAAGAGGGTAATATTGGTCTTTTCCGTGCTGTAAAAAAGTTTGATCATCGCAAGGGTTATAAATTTTCTACCTATGCCACCTGGTGGATTCGCCAGGCCATTACTCGCGCTTTGGCCGATCAGTCGCGCACTATTCGCATTCCGGTGCATATGGTGGAAACCATTAATCGTTTTCAACAAATTCACCGTCGTTTGTTGCAAGATTTGGGGCGCGATCCAACTCCAGAAGAATTGGCCGCAGAAATGGGCGAAGAATTGGACAAAGTTAAACACATTATAAAAATTTCTCAAGATACAGTATCATTGGAAACTTCAGTGGGTGATGATGATGACGATGATGATTCTTCGCTGTCAGATTTTATTGAAGATACCAAATCTGTCAGTCCCTCGCAGGCTGCTGGGCGTGAACTTTTGAAAGATTATATTCGCAAAGCCATGGCCGATCTTTCACCGCGCGAACAAAAGATTTTGGAAATGCGTTTTGGCTTAGCAGATGGTGTTACTCATACTTTGGAAGAAGTGGGCAAAGAATTTGATGTGACGCGCGAGCGCATTCGCCAAATTGAAGCCAAGGCTTTGGAAAAAGTGCAGAGTTTTGGGATCGTTGACAAGCTTAAAGACTACTAAACAGATAACAGATAGCATATAACAAATAACTATGAGAAAAAAAGTTCGGAGAAAATCCGAACTTTTTTATTACGCCACATGATTTATGTTATATGATTCATGTTATATGATTTTTACTACTTGCCACCAGGCGTCAATATAATCAGCGCGCTTGTTTTGATATTTTAAATAATAAGCATGCTCCCAAACATCCAATGCCAATATTGGCGTATGTCCCATTGTATACGGAGAATCTTGGTTGGGTAATTGATAAATATCCAGCTTGCCTTCTTGATTTTTTGAGAGCCACACCCAACCTGAGCCAAAGAGTGTGGTAGCCAGAGCAGTAAATTGCTCTTTGAATTTTTGTACAGAGCCAAATTCGGTGTTAATTTGTTCCACCAATGCCTGGTCTGCTTGTTTGATTGGTCCAAGATTTGACCAATAGATATTATGGTTAACATAACCACCACCCATATTTTTTAATTTTAACCAATCTGCATCAGCAATTTTTAAACTCCCCAAATTGGTTAAAATTTTTTCAGCTGTCAAATTATCCAATTCTGGGTATTTATCAACTATTGCTTGAAAATTATTTAAGTATGTTTGGTGGTGTTTGCTATAGTGGATTTCTACGGTTTTAGCGTCAATATACGGTTCCAAAGCATCAAAAGCGTATGGAAGTTTTGGTAGTTCAAATTTCATAGGATAAAGAGTAAAGAATAAAGAATAAGGAGTAATTCATACTATTATTATATTATTAGTAAAAGTAGCCTGTCAAGAGGGGATAAATATGTCTTTTTTTATTTTTTTATGCTATACTATTCTTACGTGATTCACGGTCTATGCCCATGCATCATCTAAAAAATCCCGGAGCAGAGTCTGCAGATAATGAAATTTGCCTTTTTGCTCAAACCAATTTCCGCAATCAAATGCGGCGTTTTGGCATAAAAACCGACGACCGGCGCCGGCACATGTATGTAATTGGTAAAACCGGCATGGGCAAAACCACTATGATGGAAAACATGGTATTGTCAGATATTTATGCCGGGCATGGTGTAGGCGTGGTAGATCCGCATGGTGATTTTGCGGAAAAAATTATCAATTATATTCCGGCCAATCGCATAAATGACATTGTCTATTTCAATCCTGCCGATTTGCAATTTCCTATTGGCTTTAATATTTTGGAAGTGAAAAGCGAAGAACAAAAACATTTGGTGGCCGCAGGCTTGATGGGTATTTTTAAAAAAATCTGGCCCGATGTGTGGAGTTCGCGCATGGAGTATATTTTAAATAACACCCTTTTGGCACTTTTAGATTATCCTGGTTCAACACTCTTGGGCATCAATCGTTTGTTGGCTGATAAAATTTATCGAAAAAAAGTTGTGGGTAAATTAAAAGATCCAGTGGTAAAAGCTTTTTGGCAAACAGAATTTGCCAATTATCCAGACCGCTATATGACCGAAGCTGTGGCGCCAATTCAAAACAAAATCGGCCAATTTTTATCGGCTTCGGTTATCCGCAATATGGTGGCGCAAGTAAAATCCACCATCAATATCCGCGAAATCATGGATGGTAAAAAGATTTTTATTATGAATTTGTCCAAGGGGCGTATTGGTGAGGATAATTCGCGTCTTTTGGGCGGTATGTTGATTACCGAATTGCAATTGGCAGCTATGGAACGCGTGGATATGCCGGAAAATCAACGCCAAGATTTCTTTTTGTATGTAGATGAATTTCAAAATTTTGCCACACCCAGTTTTGCCAATATTTTGTCCGAAGCTCGCAAATATCGTTTAAGCTTAATTATGGCGCATCAGTATGTGGCACAGTTGGATGAAATAGTGGCCGATGCTGTGTTTGGCAACGTGGGTACCATTGTTACTTTTCGCGTAGGTGGGGCTGATGCCGAAGCTTTGGAAAAAGAATTTGAACCCACGTTTATGGCCACAGATATTGTGAATTTGGCCAAGTATCAAACGTTTTTAAAGTTAATGATTGACGGCGTAGCTTCTCAGCCTTTTTCTGCTATGACTCTACCACCCATTGGTAGTCCTACTGATAGCGCGGAAAAAGTTATCAAAGTTTCACGCGAACGTTATGGTAAAAAGCGCGACATTATTGAAGATAAAATTTTGCGCTGGAGCGGCATGGGAGAGTTGGGTGAGGAAGAGGATGGCGAAGATACAGAAAATGGGCATAAATTTGACGAAAATTTAACAAATATTAAAACTGAAATTGACGAACCAGAGGAGACTGTTTCTTTGAATGAGTTGTTGCCAAACAGTGATAAACAGATAGCAGATAGCAGAAAGCAAATAGCAATGGACAGACAATCAATGACCAGTGTACAACGAACAACGAACAACGAGCAACGAACAGTGGGCAGCGATCAACCAGCAACAATTAACAACCAACAAACTGAAAAGCCAGTGCAAAAATTTGATAATACTCAACAAAAACAATTGACAGATAAAATGTCGCGCTGGAAAGATTTAGGTATGTTAACCGGTGAAGAAGCAAGCAAAATTAAACAGCAAAATGTTAGTCAGCCGCGTATTGAACCATTGATCGGCGTCAATCAATTTCCAAAAAAGAAAAAAAGAAAACGCAATAAAAAACATGGTGGTGCCGGAGCTATTGTTCAGCAAGGCAATGTCCAGCCCAACAATAATAATCACAAGACCGAACCTGTGGAGCATTTGCCAAAAATAATCAAGCCTGATCAAATTATTACCTTTGGCACTACCGATGATGATGATTATGATACGGATAGGCATGAAAAATAATAGTATTTATAATCAAGCTTTGTTTATTAAACAGAGAATGGATTAAAGTCCATTCTTTTTGATTTCAAATTGCAGAATAGCTTCCCCTCTATCAAGAGGGGTAGACACGACCGCCGTCACAGGCGGGAGTGCGGGGTGTGTTGGTAAACGTTGGCCAACACACCCGTCTCTTCGCTCCGCTCAGAGTACACCCCTCGTAATAGAGGGGAAACCACTTACACTCTGAGTTTGCAATTCTCTTGTTTTATGCTAAAATATTGTCATATGCAACAAGTGACAAATTCAATATTGAAGACTCTCTACCAACCCCCAAAGAGTAGCCACAAAGGCCAAAACGGCCGAGTTTTAATTATTGCCGGCTCAGACAAATTTCATGGTTCTTTGCTGATGGCTATACAAACTGCTTCGCGGGTGGTAGATATGGTGTATGTACATTCGGTCAGTAATAATTTTAAGTTGATTAGTAAGTTAAAAAGCGAAATCGCTGTGTTCATTAATGTTGATAAAAGCGAATTATGGGATACTATTGAATTGGCAGATGCTATTTTGGTGGGTCCGGGGTTGGAAGAAAATAAAGAAAATAAAAAATTGGTAGAAAAAATATTAAAAAAATATCCTGAGAAAAAAGTAGTAATTGACGCCACTGCCGTATGGCAAGTTGATCCATATTTATTGCACCCCAATTGTTTGGTTACTCCACATTCACGTGAATTTGAGCATGTGTTTAATTGTCAGCCAACATCGGACAACGTTTTTAAAATGGCTAAATATTTTCAATGCACAATTATTTTAAAGGGGCAGCATGATTATATTAGTAATGATCAAGAGCTTTGGGAAAACAAAACTGGCAATGAGGGTATGACCAAAGGGGGAACCGGTGATGTTTTGGCGGGTTTAGCTGTGGCGTTTTTGGCCAAAAACGACGTTCTAACTTCCGCTTTGGTGGCCGCTTACCTCACCGGACTTGCCGGCGACGCGCTGTATAAAAAATTCGGCACGTTTTTCAATGCCGAGGATGTAATTAAGAGTTTGGGGGAGGTTTACCCTGTGAAATTAGCCGAAGGCTAAGCTGCTTTTATGTGATAGACAAAAAGATAGCTATTTCACGGGGTTTTTCTTTGTTACTTTGAGCTTTAGCTCGAGTTAATTATTGTGTGTTATGTCCTACACTTACAATCCAATCTACACCCACTTTAAAGGAAATAAAGTGTCACGTTCTGAATTTATTGAACGTCTGGTAGTGGAAAGAATTATTAAAAGCAAAATGCCCGATGACGAGCGTTCTTGGGGCAAGGTATTTGAATTAAAGCACAGCTCTTCAGTTATTCAAATTTGTCGTTTGCTGGCGCAAAAGCGCAGTTTGAACGAAGAATTGGCAGTAATCATAGCTGCTTTACACGATTTGTTTGTGAATGACACAGGCAGAACCACCAATCACGCCCATGCTAGTGCCAAAATGGTAGAGGGAATTTTACGCAAAACTAAAAAGTTTACTGATGCAGAAATAAAATTGATTGCTAAGGCTGTTAGTGAACACAGCGATAAAGATAAAGTATCAAAAAATTCCTATGTAGAATTAATTAAAGATGCTGATGTCTTTGATTGTGGTTTGTATGAAGGTGTTCACGATGCCTATGTCTATGAAAAAGCTCCCAAGACTTGTCGAGCCTATTTTGATCGCATTATTCGTGTCAGAAAAGAATTAGGTTTACCCAAAGATCCTCGTTGGAACAGTATTGAATATTTGGAACAAGGTAAAAAATATTATGAAAAAACTAAAAAATAATCTACCCTTTAATCCTCACGGTAATATTTTTCATTGGGGTCCAGTGCCGGGAAAGTTTTTTTATTGTTCGGTTTTTGCAGCCGTGCACTATCAATATTTTCGTGCCAAGTATAAGGAGAACTGGTCAGAGACTCTGTGGCTTTTTACCAAAGACAGCCGCATGTTTTGGATTAATAATTTGGACGCGATTCAGGCAGCCGGCTTGAAAGTTTTTTTAAAGTATCTTTTGCCAATTAAGAGCAGAAAGAAAATTTTTCAAGAGTGGCGAAGTTATGTTAAAAAACTATTAGTGTTTCAACAAAAAATTGATAAGACCAAGTTAAAAAAATTGACTGACGCGCAATTAAAAAAATTATGGCATGATTATCACCAACTTTATATAAAATTTTGGGTAGCCGGTTCAGTGCCAGAATTGGCCAATTATGGAGCTGAAAATTATTTGCGTGAAAAGTTGACAGTCTCTGTTAAAGAGGAAAGTCAGTTGAACAGCGTTATGGAAATTTTAACTGCCCCTACGCGTCTTTCTTTTTATCAAGAAGAAGAACAGGCTTTGTTAAAGTCTAAAAATTTATCACAGCATCAAAGGAAATATTTTTGGCTTAAAAATAGTTATAATGGCACAGAAATTTTACCAGTAGATTTTTTTGTCCAAAGAAAATTAAAGTTAAACAAAAATTTATCAAAGGAAATTAAGAAAAAATTAACCGAGACTTTGGCCAAAAAAAAGTTAGTGCAGAAAAAATATTCTTTACCTAAAGAAATCATGGCTATGGGTAAAGCTATTAGTGATGGCGTAGGCTGGCAAGACGAAAGAAAAAAATATATTTTTATGGTTTTGCATTATGAAGACGTAATGCTTAAGGAAGTAGCACGACGGTTTAATTATACGAGCCAAGAATTGCATTGGGCTTGGTTTAAGGAAATAGAAGAGATTATCAATCATAAAAATTTACATAAAAAATTGCAATCCAGAGAGGCTGGATTTGGTGTAAGATTTTTTCATAATTGCCAAGAGCTTGATGCCAAACAAGTGGCAGAGTTTTGGCAATTATATGATAGCAAAGCAGAAGTTGATGTTAGAGAAGTTAAAGGGATTGTTGCAAGCAAAGGGCAGAATAGCCGGGTAAGAGGTAAAGTTCATATTATTCTGGACCCAGCCCAAGCTTCTGTTTTTCAGGAAGGTGAAATTTTAATAGCGCCCATGACCAGCCCGGAATATGTGTTTTTGATGAAAAAATCTTTGGCAGTAATTACTGATACTGGTGGGTTAACTTCGCATGCGGCCATTGTTTCGCGCGAACTAAATATTCCTTGCCTTGTCGGCACCAAAGTGGCTACTAAAATATTTAAAGATGGTGATCTGGTAGAGGTGGATGCCGCGAAAGGGATTGTGAGAAAGATTTAATTTATGTACACCAAACCTTTTTCCAAAATTCTCAAGACAGATGTGACCGAGGCCGGAGGCAAGGGTGCATCTTTGGGCGAAATGTTCCGACTTCGCTTAGGCTACGCCGGGCAAGTTGACTACGTGAACCCAGTACCGAGTGGTTTTGTGGTGTTAGCTAGTGCGTTTGATAGATTTTTAAAAGAGACGAGTTTAGATATTGAAATTACAGCGCGGTTGAAAGAAGTAAATATTAATGATGTTAATAGTTTGGAAAAGGCCAGTGTGATAATTCGTGATGCGATTCATGATAGAGAGATGCCGGAGGATTTAGGTGAAGAAATTTTACAGGGGTTTGACGAGTTAACTCACAAAAACACAGAAAACACAAAAACACAGAAAACATCTAACGAAAATAATTTATTCGTCGCGGTGCGGTCGTCAGCAACGGCAGAGGATTCAAGTGTAGCTAGCTGGGCAGGGGAGTTGGAAACTTATTTAAATATTACGCGGGAAAATGTTTGTGAAAAAGTAAAACAATGTTGGTCGTCATTATTTACTCCGCGGGCGATTTTTTATCGCCACGAGAAAAAATTAATTGATCATTATGTGTCAGTGGCTGTGGTGGTGCAAAAAATGGTGCAGAGCGAAATTTCTGGCATTGCCTTTACCGTGCATCCGGTAACCGAAGATTTTGACCAAATGATTATTGAAGCAGGATATGGTTTGGGTGAGGCGATTGTGTCAGGTTTAATAACTCCCGATTCTTATGTGGTCTCTAAGAGTGAGATGAAAATTATTGATGTGAATGTGGGGGAACAGTCAAGGAAACTCACTTTATCACCTGACCATTTTACCACCTTACCACTTTCGAATCAAACGAACGTTTGGGTTGAGTTAGGTGAAGAAGGTGAGAAGCAGAAACTAAGTAAAAAACAAATTATTGAACTGGCGGAAATTTGTAAAAATATTGAAAAACATTATGGCTTTCCTTGCGATATTGAATGGGCGTTTGAACACGGGGTTTTTTATATAACCCAATCACGTCCAATTACCACACTTAAAAACAATAAATAATCTTTAATCATCATTGTTACATTGCTAAATTGTTCAATTGCTATGCTACATGCTTAGCAAGGTAACAATTTAACTATTTAACCATTTATCATATGAATCTAAAACGAATTATCGGTTACAGTATCTTGCTATGGATTTTAATTTTCGTCGCCTATTCAATCATCATGTTTTTGCCGTGGTTTAAAGGTAATGTGGAAAGAATTCAGCCGGGTTTATGGGTGGTAGAAATTCCTTTAATTTTACTTTGGAGTAAAGCTTATTTCAAAAAAGTCGCGCCAACTTGGAAAAGTGGCATAATTTTGGGTATTGCTGGACTCTTGATTGGTACAATTTTAGATTTAGTAATTACAGTACCGCTCTTTGTCAAATCTTATAGCATGTACTATGGAAATTGGCTGATGTATGTGGGTTTTGTGGAAATGCTAATTTTAACCACTGTGGCTGGCGCCGAATTTGATGGCACCTATAGTCAGCCAAGCCTTGACAACAATTAAATTTAGAGTCAGTTGATGCAATTGTTAAAACAGGGTATAATAGCCCTGTTTTATTAATATAATTTATATGAATTTATTTCAAAAAATTAGAACTAACAAAAAATTATTATCTATATTTGCCCTGGTGGTTGTTTCTCTATGTGCAGGCATTTTTATTGGCCGTGCCTGGACTGTAAAAACAGTTTTAAGCAATGGCAGTGGGGAAGTGGAGATTAGTCGATTAGTCAATCTGTATTCCAAGTCTCGTTCCAGTGTGGCAGATTTTAATCAATTTTGGGACATTTGGGACTTGATTAAGAATAAGTATGTTAGTCAGCCGGTAAATGAAGTAAATTTATTTTACGGAGCCATGCAGGGATTAGTATCGGGTTTGAATGATCCATATTCTGTATATTTTCCACCACAAAAAGCTCAAGAATTTGCTCGTGATTTATCTGGTGAGTTAGAAGGTATTGGCGCTGAAGTGGGTACAAAAGATAATTATATTATTGTTATTGCCCCTTTGCCACAGTCGCCGGCAGAAAAAGCCGGTTTAAAGCCGGGCGACAAAATTTTGGCTGTTGATGGTAAGGAAACTTTGGGTATGAGTGTGGATGATGCTATAAAATTAATCCGCGGCCCCAAAGGCACACAAGTGAAATTGACGATCACTCATAGTGATTTGGCTGCTGCCAAAGAGGTTACCATTACTCGGGCAAAAATTAATGTACCAACTGTGGCTTGGGAAAAGAAAGACAATGGCATAATTTATTTGCGCGTTAGTTATTTTAACCAAAATACTGGCAGTGAATTTGATAAGACAGTTAATGAAATTGTTAAGCAGGCGCCACGCGGCATAATTTTGGATTTGCGCAGTAATCCGGGCGGGTATTTGGATACTTCGGTTATGGTTGCTAGTGAATGGGTGGAAAAAGGCGATATTGTAAGTGAAAGAGCCAGCGATGGCAAAGAAAATAAATATCCAACTACTGGCGCCCATCGTTTGGCGGGCATTAAGACTGTGGTTTTGGTTGACGAAGGCACTGCTTCGGGCTCTGAAATTGTGGCCGGTGCTTTGCAAGATTATGGTGTGGCCAAATTGGTCGGTACTAAAACGTTTGGCAAAGGTTCGGTGCAAGATTTTCAAGTTTTATCAGACGGTTCTGCCATAAAATTAACTGTAGCCAAATGGTTTACTCCTAAAGGGTGTGGTATTGATCATGATGGTATAACGCCGGACATTGTGCTGGATAAAATGGCTGAGGAAACTAAAAATAGTAAAGGAGAAACAGTGTATAAGGATTTGGGAATGGAGAAGGCGATGGATTTACTTAAATGATTATGCTAAGCGGCATCATAATTCATGGCAATCACAGTGGCAAAAGATATGGCTTTCCCACAGCCAATGTTGAAGTTATCCACAAAAAAATTAGTCTGCCACCCGGTGTCTATGCCGGATATGCCGTATTGAATAAAAAAAAGTATGGCGCTGCTATTGCCATACCACCAAAATTAAAAATGGTTGAAGTGCATTTGTTAGATTATATTGGCGAAGATTGCTATGGCCAATATTTGGAAATTGAACCAGTGCAAAAGGTGAGTGAGATGGAGAGGTTTGAGAATGAGAAAGAATTAATTAAAAAAATAAGTGAAGATATTGTAAAGGTTAGAAATGTTTTAGATATTACAAATTAATAATTTCAAATTTCAAATTGCAGATTGCAAAATACCAATTGGCCATTTTGAAATTTGAAATTTGAAATTTTATATTCTCTCCACCCAATGCGCGTCTACCTCGACATTTAATTCCAGGTAGATTTTTTTATTAATTGCCGCTTCCAATTCACGCCGGGCCAGTTTGCCAATTTCTTTAATTTTTTGTCCGCCCGCGCCAATAATAATTTTTTTATAGCGTTCGGCGCTCGTCAAGATGCGAGCGTTGATAACATCCATATCCGGCCTTTCTTCCACGTTATCTACTTCCACTTGTATAGAATAAGGCACTTCCTTTTCAAACACCGAAAAAACTTTTTCGCGAATAATTTCCGCAATCCAAAAATAATTATCAATATTGGTCCATTGTTCTTCCGGGTACATTGGTTCGCCCTCGGGTAAGAGTTCCATAACTTTTTCCTTTAATGGCTGTATATGGCTAGCGCGCAAAGCAGATAAAGAAAGTACAGCATCAAAATCTCCACCCCAGGCCTCATAATCATCTTGATATTGGCGTTCGTCTTTGGGTAAATCGCTCTTATTAATTACTAAAATTTTTGGCTTGTCCAAATGTCTAAGCATGCCATAAGTGGCTCGTTCTTCTACGCCAATTTCTTTGCTGGGGTCCACCACATAAATTAAAACATCTGGCTGATTGTCAATTACTGCCTTAACCTTATTAAATAACTTAGCCGACAAAGGGCTTCTTTGCTCTTTAAAAACGCCGGGTGTGTCAATAAACACCGCTTGCCCGCCTGCGCAGGCAGGACCTTCCGGTAAGGTCATAACCCCATGTATTTCGTGGCGCGTCATTTGGGGACGAAAAGAAGTGGCAGAAATTTTAGTGCCAATTAGGGTATTTAAAAGTGTAGATTTTCCCACGTTAGAACGGCCAATTAAGGCCACAAAGCCTGATTTCATACTTACGGATTACAGATAATCCTGTTTTACGGATTTTTTGGTATCAGTAAATCAGGATTATCAGGATATCTGTAAGTTTATCACATTCTTGCCTTTTTTTCAAGTATATTGTATTATTTATATATATGAAGGTTATTTTACTTAAAGACCTTCCCGGTACTGGGAAAAAGGGTGAAGTGAAAGAAGTGGCCAGCGGTTATGCCAGTAATTTTTTGTTTCCTAGAAATTTGGCCAAACCGGCCACAGGACCAGCAGTAGCCGATCTGAAAGCTCAAGAACAAAAGAAGGTAAAACAAATGGAAGAAGAATTAAAAGACTGTCAAAAAGTTGCTGGATTAATTGACGGTGGAGAAATAGAAGTTTTTGAAAAGACCAATGACCAAGGCACCTTGTATTCAGCGGTTAACAACCAAAAAGTAGCTCAAGAAGTAAAAAAACAACTAGGCGGAACCATTAAGCCAGAACAAGTAATATTTAAAAAACCCATTAAAGAATTGGGTGAGCATGAAGTGCTGATAAAATTTTCTCATGGGCTGGAAGCAGAAGTGCGAGTGGTTGTCTCTGAAAAATAATCCCTCCATCTCTGGAGGGGTTTTTAATTTGGGGAGAATGTGGTATAATGACGAACGTTAAAAGTAGAAAGTAGAAAGTAGAAAGGAAACTTTATACTTTATACTTTATATTTTATATTATTGTTGTATGAAATTAAAAAAGCGCAAGTTCATCTTTGTTGTGGGAGGGGTCTTGTCTGGTGTAGGTAAAGGCGTCACCTCAGCCTCTATTGGCGCGATTATGAAAGCCAAAGGGTTTAGCGTAACTTCTTTAAAAATAGATCCATATATTAATGTGGACGCCGGCACCATGAACCCCACAGAGCATGGCGAGGTATTTGTGACCGATGATGGCGATGAAACTGATCAAGATATGGGTAATTACGAAAGATTTTTGGCCGAAGATTTGAACTCAGAAAACTATATGACCACGGGCCGAGTGTATTTGACAGTAATTGAAAATGAACGCGCCATGAAGTATAAAGGCAAGTGCGTGGAAGTGGTGCCTCACATTCCCGAAGAAGTTATTCGGCGTATTAAAGATGCCAGTGAAAAGCACAATGCCGATATAACAATTATTGAAGTAGGCGGCACTTTGGGTGAATATCAAAATCTACTATTTTTGGAAGCAGCCAGAATGATGAAATTAAAAGATCCCACAGGTGTGGCGTTTGTGTTGGTAAGCTATTTACCCATTCCGTCTCACTTGGGCGAAATGAAAACCAAACCAACTCAACATGCTTCCCATGCTTTAAACAGCGCCGGTATTAACGCTGATTTTATTATTGCCCGTGGCAAGTGCGAATTAGATAAGCCCAGGCGTGAAAAACTGGCTGTATTTTGCAATGTACTTCCTGATCATTGTATTTCTGCGCCAGACGTGCCTTCAATTTATGAAATTCCCTTGCGCTTAGATAAAGAAAATATCGGCAATAAGCTTTTAAAAGTTTTTAATTTGCCACCACGCAAAACCAATTTAAAGCCTTGGATAGATTTGAACAAAAAAATTGCCGATGGTAAAAAAGAAGTGAAGATAGCAGTAGTGGGCAAATATTTTGGTACAGGCAGTTTTACCTTGGCCGATTCCTACATTTCGGTGATTGAAGCCGTAAAGCATGGTTGTTGGTGGAATGGTGTACGACCAGCCATGGATTGGATTGATTCTGAAGATTTTGAAAAAAACCCTAAGAAAATTAATCTTTTAAAAAATTATGATGGTGTAATAGTGCCGGGCGGTTTTGGCACACGCGGTGTGGAGGGTATAATCTCTGCCATTAAATACGCGCGTGAACACAAAAAACCATATTTAGGATTATGTTATGGTATGCAATTGGCGTCTGTAGAATTTTTACGTAATGTTTTGGGTAAGAAAGACGCACACACCATTGAAGTTAATTCTGAAAGTAAAAATTTAATCATTCACATTAATCCCAAACAGGCAGAAAATGTGCGCAAAAACCGCTATGGTGGTACTATGCGTTTGGGTGCATATGATTGCGAACTGAAAAAAGGTAGTAAAACACAAAAGGCTTATGGCCTGAACAAAATTAGTGAACGCCATCGCCATCGCTATGAATTTAATAATGATTATCGCGAAGCTATTGATAAGGCGGGTTTGAAAATTGTGGGTGTAAATCCCGAATCAGATTTGGTAGAAATTGTGGAATTACAAAACCATCCTTTCTTTGTAGGAACACAGTTTCATCCAGAATTTAAATCTCGGCCAATGAAACCACATCCATTGTTTAGAGAGTTTATTAAAGCGGCGACGAAATAATCACGAGACATGAATCATGTAACATGTAACATAAACCACCTCGCAAAATGCGTGGTGGTTTTGTAAAACAAAAACCCCGACTCCTTGATCTGCTTCAATACACATTGGAACAAATCAATGGCGGGGTTTTGTTGTATTACACCCCTCAGCCCCTCCTGCCGAGTGGAATTGGTGCAGGAGGGGGACGACATGCTTGTTCAGCCTTTGGCCTCAGCCTCGCGTTGCCTTTCAGCGGTTGCTCCATCTGGATCCAACCGCTTGAAAGGGACGAGTGCAGCGAGCGTTGTGCTCATGGCCATGTGGAGCACTCTGCTCAGGCCAGGCACCAGTTGCTTGGCGAAGGTGGTTTGGGTGGACGGTTCGGCCCACACATAACCACTGTCGTCGACATGAATGACCACCGGGAAGGTGGTCAGGATGTTGATGTTCTCGCGGACCACCCGCGAGACTTCTTCATTGGCCGGTTCGACCGTGAAGTCGTCCGGACCGCGGACCGTTACCGTGAACATTTCAAAGCCCTCCTGGGGCGAGTTGAATGTGATACATTTGTAAGATACAATTTTTAGATATTTGTGTCAAATTTACCCTGTGACAGATTTCACAGAGTAAAAAAACCGTCCTTGTGGACGGTTTTGGCTAATATGATCTGTTTAAATCTGTTAAATCTGTTCAGTCTGTGTTCTATTCATTTTTGTTATTAGTATTTTGACTGCTTCATATCCACCCACCAACACTCCGACATAAAATAAATCACCCAGCAAACTATTGCGGAAAAAGGGAATAGCCATAACATAACTTTGCATTAGGCCGGCAAAGTTGTGTGTGTACATAGTACCAAAGGCCCAAACTGCGGCATTGGTGATCAAGAAAAATGACACGGAAGATAAGAGTGTAACGGAAACCACGGAAAAGAAATTTTTGTGATTGCGAATAAATAATCCCGAGAGACCAGTTAAACCAAAACAGACATAAACAGACAACATAATTTGCCAGGAATAAAAACCAATAAAAATATCAGAAATGAGCATGGCGATTAATGGCAAGATAATGGCATAGCGCTTAGGTAAATATAATCCACCAAACAAAGCGATAGCGCCAATAGGTGCAAAGTTAGCGGGATGAGGAAGAAAGCGAGCGGAGATACCCAGGATGACTAAAAGCAGAAGAGTTAATTTTTTGGAGTTAGTTATTTTCATAATTATTTCAAATTTCAAATTTCAGATTGCAGAATACCAAATTGTCATTTTGAAATTTGCAATTTGCAATTTGAAATATTAAGTTGATTTATTATATCAGTGTTTGCAATAATCTCCAAGCCAGAAATATCCCCAGTCCTGAGGCCAGTGTGGTGGCTGTGGCAAACACGCCACGGGCAGTTTCTTGATAGGGAGTGGATGAAGCGGAAAGTGGTAGAATTGTTGTATTGTTAAATTGTTGCACTGTAGTTGAAGGTTGGTTGGCAATAGTTTCTAAGTTTCTAAGTTTCTTAGTTTCCGTTTGGTAGTCTGAATGAACTATAGACTTAACATCATCTGCAGTTGTGGGAGTCAGGTTATTGGTGATTGGAGTCTGAATTGTTGAAGATGTGCTTGAAACTGCCTCAATTGTGGTCGTGCTAACTTCAGGTGTGGTAATAGGCGTGCTCGTAGCCAAATCCAATGTGGTACTTGGTGTAGAGGTCGGTGATTGTTCTTGGTTAGCAAAACTCGCGGAGTTGTTGTTTGTATTTGGCACAGGTTGCCAGTTATATGAGAGCGCTAAAATTGCGTAATCAGTAGACATGATTTGATTGCTGTTAGCATTGTTAAAACTGCCGTCAGAATTTTGATGTGATAATAAATATGAATATGGATTATTAATTTTTGTTTGGTCATACCAATCGCCAAGCGACAGTTCATTTAAAGCGGCAATACCTTCCATAGACCAAGATGTCGTGTCAGGATTATTTTGAATGCTGCCGTCGCTTTTTAAGTTTTTCAAAAGTTCAGAACGATATAATTTAATAGTTTCATCATTGCTGTCATATGATTGGCGCAGGGCTTTGATGGCTTGGCCGTAATAGTCAAAAAAATCCATCGGTCGCTTTTTTAATTCAACATTGGCGTTGTTGATAGTGGTTTGGCAGCAGCCGGCTTCTTTTAATGATAAAACGCCAAAAATTAATTCACCCACGCTTAAATTTGTTGGAGCATCCAGCTGTGTTTGAATAAAATTAATATATTTGTTTTTATCAGTGCCGTTCAGAGCGTAGAGCGCCAGAGTTTTTCTTTCTTTGCCAAGCAAATCAATTTCTGCCTGGGTATTTTGAATGTAAGTTTTTAGTAATTCTTTGGCAGTCAAGAAATTAACCATATTGCCTTGATAATTTTTAAAGGCCATGGCTGTCCAGTCTGAAAGCAGTGCGCCACCAATAGCACCAGAGCTTTCTTGTTTTTTTATTAAATAGTCAATTGCTTTGTCTATAGGGTTTGTGTAGTTCTGCGGTGTTGGAGGATTATTACTGTTGTTTGTACCCCCACTTCCGCTGTTGTCACTACCACTTCCTTCAAAATTTTGATCCGTTGTTGTCGAGTTAGTCGCTTCACCAGTCGGATTTATTGTGTAAGTTTGGCTATTAATAAACCCAGGTTTTGTGACGTAAACGCTAAAAGTACCGGTACTATTAATATATAGATCATAATTACTAGATGGAGAAAATATTTCTTGACCATTAATTATTAGGGTACTACTATTTGACGGAAGCCAACCACTATTCCAGCTGGCATCAAAACCAAATTCATTAATTGTAATTGTTGTTGTAGTGTTTAACAGTGGAGTAGTGGAAGAAAAATTTAACTTGAGTGGAAAAATTCCATAAGATAATAAAATATTCTCAGTGGTAGTAGTTGAAAGCGGATACTGATTTAGAGCTTCGACGGCAAAGTCTAAATTGTGAAAAAATGCCCACCAATTTCCATCTGTTCCATCATAATTATTAATTGTTGATAAAAACTTTTGACCTCCATAATCACTAAAAATAATATTCCAGTTATTTTGTGTAGCTACTTCTGACAAAGCACAATATGGCGTTAACGCAGTGGTGGTAGAGTTGTTGGTTGAGGTGCAAGCTGTAACAATAAAATTATCATTATATAAAGTGGCATTATAAGTTGAAAGTTGTAAATGAACTGTGGTTGTTGATAGTTCCATTGTTGCAGGTGATTCAGGTGTCGGTGTTGGTTCAGGTGGCGGCGTTGGCAAGTCAAACACTTCCACACTAATTTCCGAACTAGTGGGGGATTGGGTTGCCGGGTCAATTACCAAAGCCAACACAGTTCCCGTAGCCGTTGTATTAAATGTATACTGTCCATTTTCACCGGTGGAATAAATTTGATTATTAATAGATATGCCGGTATTGGGGGTAATTTCCCAAGTGGAACTGGAATTGGCATAAGTTGTAAAAATAATATTACTGCCAATGGTGGTAGTGGTCACGTCACTTTCAATTTTCCACTGCCAGTCTTCAGCTTTGGCTGTTTGCGCAAAAAATGCAGATAACAAAAATAAAGAAATTATGAATGATCCGCGTAATCCATTACTAATCTGTGAAATCTGTGTCTTAAAAAGTCGATTTTTCATACTTCCATTCAATTACATCGCCCGGAGCGACCACTTGGTTAGAGATCCCCATTTGGGCGGGTTTAGAATTAATATAATAAATCCAGTATTCACCGGTTTGTGGATTATTTTTTAAGCCATTAATGCTTTCTACAAATTTTCCAAGTCCAGCATAATTTTTTTCTTCCACGAAAAATGGATATCTACCATTTGTAGATTCAATAGACATTAAGTTTTCCACTGATGGGTAATGCAATTTATAATCCTTAACTTCAATCCGGTAATAGGTGGTGGTTGAACCTTGTGGAGTAGTTGTGGGTGTTAGCCTGTCCGCCGATGAGGCTGAGTTATTGGTGTTAGAAACTATGTTTGGAGATGTTGATGATTGGTTATCAATTGAATATTGAATATTGGATATTATTGGATATTGTTTGTATCTTGTATTTTGTATCTTGGTTATTTTTAAATACACTCCACTCACCCCCATTACCAAAATCAAAATTACAAACGTTAACAAATAAAATTTATGTTTTGCAAAGTATTCTCGCATAAAAATAAAAAATTTCTGCCGAACAGAAATTATAGATGCTAAACGATATAAAAATCGCAAAGTTTACCTGCTCGGGTTAGCCTTGTCATAGCTACATTTAGTGTAGTGGAGGCACGGCTCTGTTCTATTGAAGATCGGACTTTCCCGTCTTTAGCCTTGATAAATAATCATTATTTATCCGGCGTAGCCCTTTAGGATGAAGACGGACCGTTGCGGCACAGTGGGGGATTTACACCCCGCTTCCAACAGTAGAACAATTAAATTGTGAGTGTAGACATTATACAGTCTTAAAAAATTATGTCAAATTTATTTATCCACTTTTGTCTTGCATTGACAAAAATGTTTTTTTGGTGTATGTTGAGGTCATTAACTTGACAAGGAGGTCAAATTGACCTCTGGACAGTTTCAGAAGGTAGGCCTGGCCATGGGGCTGGGCATTATGGGGGTGGCGCTCGCCGCCCTCGTCGTCGTCTCCTTCGCGGGGTAACAACCCGTGTTCCGGGGCGCTTCAGTCCCAAAACACCGGCGTTCTTTTGCGCGCAGCCCTCTCGGGTGTCGAGAGGTGCGAGCAGGGAGGAAAATAAAACTCCCCCAATCTGCTTTGATTATTTTTATGAAATAATTAGGGCAGAGGGGAGTTTTTTGTTTGCGCAATTTGAGTTGTTAGTTGTAGAATTATTTGATAGAAACAAGAATCGCCTGAGCCAATTTTTCTGGTTCGTCTGTACCTATTCTGAATGTTTTTCCATTTTTCAATTTAATTTCCACAGCCTCAAGGCCGGAAATATTGTAAATTCTGATTTTGGTCCATAATCGATATCTAATTCCCCAGCCATAGTACCATTTATTTTTTACAGCTTTTGCGGATACTATGTTGGCAAGTAAAAACTTTTTTTTAAAAAGTCCATAACCAAATTTAATTAGTAAATACTTTTCATCAACAAGCGCTTGTAATGACACAAAAGAAACCAGAACACAAATAATAATTGCCATTGAGGTTGTAACGGCAAGGTTTGTGCCGGAATCAATCGAGGGAGATTCGGCGCTGGCCATAATATATGTCCAGGCGAAAAGCACCAGCACACCGAGCGAAACGATTAGCATTAGATAACTAATTTGAGTGTGTTTGTAGGTCATAAAAAAATTTATTTCGTATAACGGGGCGCGCTTATGCGACGTCCCGTCAGACCAGAAGCCCACAGGCTTATGGGATGGCGGGATGTAGTGAGCCCGCAGGCGAGCGACGTATAAGCGTTGTTGTGCGGAGTCACGAGCGGA
>Ga0172370_10001122_pt1 | contig 41714 bp, 32 predicted proteins | sample LakKiv5m_FD_114538 | JGI IMG/M metagenome (GOLD analysis project Ga0172370, IMG submission 114538) | Freshwater microbial communities from Kabuno Bay, South-Kivu, Congo - kab_022012_11.5m | ecosystem: Environmental > Aquatic > Freshwater > Lake | place: Democratic Republic of the Congo...
CAGTATGCTTTGCTGCGCGCCTCGGTGAAGGCAGTCGGGTCGCATAGGACCGCGGCCCAGGAGGTGTCTCGATGATGCGTTCGAAGTTCTCCGCAAGAGCCGGGGCCGCGTTGGCCCTGTGCAGCGCCGCCGCGCTGGCCGTTGTTGCCCCGCACGCAGAGGCGGCGCCGATTTCCCGCTCGGCTTTCGTCGATTGCCAGAGTGCCTACCTAAAGGCTTCCTCCAAGCTGCTCAAAAAGCGCACCGGCGCGATTCTCAAGTGCGCCGACAAGCTGCTGGCGTGCAGTCTGCAAGACGAACTCGGCGGCGGCGATTTCGCTGCGTGCAGCGCCAAGGTGGTGAGCGCTTGCGGCAAGACCTTCGACAAGCTTACCGGTACCGAGAACGCCACCGGCGCCAAGATCGCGGCTTCTTGCGATCCGCTGGCCGAATACGACTTCGGCAGCAGCGTCGGGCTCAGCTTCCGTCGCTTCGCGTCGCAGTGCGGCGCCGTCACGACCGAAGCGCAGGCAACGGCGTGCTTCATCTCGCGGCTGCGCTGTCGCGCGGCCGACATTGCCGAGGTCCTTCACGCTCGCGCTTACGAGTTGTTCGACCGCGCCGGCCTGCTCACCGCCTACCCGGAGACCACCTCGTGCCTGGATGCGCGCGCGGCGTCGCCCGCCACCGCCGGCGATCCGAAGGCCATGTCGGCTTGCCAGAAGCGGCTGGCCACGACCTACGCCAAGGCTTTCTTCAAGATGCCCAAGGATGCGGCGCAGTGTCTGGGAGGCTTGCTCGAATGCCAACTTCGCGGCGATCGCCTGAGCCTGACCGTGACGCCGCAGCCGCCCGCCTGTTTCGCCGGCGCGGAAAACGTCGCGCGCTGCGCTGATGCCAAAGCCAAGCTCGGCGCCGTCAACGAATCCTCGACCGCCGACAAAGCCGCGTCATCGTGCGCGACAGTCGCAGGAGCCGACATGCTGGCCGGGCTCGGATTTGGCGCGCTGTGCTCCATCGGGCCAGCGCCGTCGCCGCTCGCTGTGGCTACCTGCGTGCGCGCGCTAGCAATCGTTCCCGCGTTGCGCAGCATCGACGAAGCGGCACCGCGTACCTGCCAACTCTCTCGAGAGGCGTCGCTGGACGTGTTTACGATCGGTGATTTCTGTGCACCTCAATGCGGCAACGACGTCGTCGAAGACGGCGAGGTCTGCGACGACGGCAACCTCGACAACCTCGACGAGTGCACCAACCAGTGCCAGACCGGACCGACCACACACATTCCCGTTTCGATCCCGAGCAGCGCCCATCCCGCGCGCACACCCGACGGCACACCGGGCAACGCCGTCGCTCCCGGCAGCACTCTGGCAACCCAGTTCGGCAGCACGATCTTCGATCTGAACAACGCGACCTACCTGCGCTACCTCGCCCCGGGCGCGGGCGACCCCGACGCGGTGCTGGTGCTGATACCCGGATTCGCCGGTGGTTCGCACTCGCTCAAGGTCGTCGCAGAGACGATGGTCGCCAAGGCGGCGGCCGACGGCAACATCAAGCTGGAGGTGTGGACCTTCGATCGCCGCACCGACCAACTCGAGGACGATGCCGGTGCAATCCTGGCCGAGACCGATGACGATCCCGAGCTGGCGCTGAACTGGTACTTCGGCAGCGAACTCGGCCTGCCTCTGGACCCGCGCCTGTCGCGCCACGCGGTTTTCCACGAAGGGTCGCAGGTGCCGTTCCTCGCCAACTTCACCTACAACATGTTCATCCACGACATCGACGCACTGATCGATGCGGCCCACGCGCTCTCCACCAATCCCAACGTATTCCTCGGCGGCCACTCGCTGGGCACGCTGTTCAGCGCGCAATACGCAGCAACCGACATGGATCCGGGTCCGGCACTAGTGCCGGGATACACGAAGGTGGATGGTCTGGTACTGTTCGAAGGGGGAGGCGACTCGCTGCCTGCGGCGCCTCCGAGCGACGACATTCTCGACACCATCATCGCCAGAGCCGACGGCGGGCTTTACTACGCGATAGAGAACGGCGACAGCCGTTGCTGGGACGGCAGCGCGTGTCCGGGAGGTGACGCCGACTGCGCCGCTTTGCCGCTGCCGCTGGGCGCTCTGACCAACAAGTGCATCGCGCCGGTGGATGCCTACGAGATGGGCGCGGTCACTCCGCAGATTCACGCGGTCGGCGACGCAATCGGTCTGCAGGCGCGGCGTCACCCCGATTCGTTGTCGCTGGCGCAGAAGGACTTCGGCGCCGGCTCGGCCATTGACAACGTGGCGGGACTGTCGATCCTCAGCCTGCTTCCCGACTCCAGCGCCGAGGCATCGGTCGGGTTCTTCCTCGACGACGACTATTCGATCGAGGTCTCGTTCATGGCCTCGATGGGTTTCTCGGACAACGGCAGGAACACCGACCAGGGCGGATTCCTGCTGGCCAGCGCTTCGACCCGCGACCCGTATCGCTACTGGAAGAACATCGACGCAACGATGCCGCCGCTGGCAATCCCCGACAACGGTCCCGCGGTCGATGCCTACGAAGTCAACGGCCAGGAGAAAGAGATAACCACCCTCGGCAACGTGCTGTCGATGCTGCGCACCGGCGACCGCAACATCGGCGACTGGTATTTCCCGTACTCGGGTCTGCGATCAACCTGGACGGGGACGGAAGGATTCTTCACCAACCACCTCGACTCCAGCGCGCTGTCGGTAACGCGCGGCCGCCCCGACATCGAGAACCTGACGCAGGGTGCGTCGATCAACATCCCGGTGATCGCTTTCGGCGGCAGCAACGGTATCTCGCCGACTCTCGGCGCGTTCCTGCCTTTCGCCGAGAGTATCGCGACCTGCACGGCACCGAGTTGCACCGGCGCGCCGCGAATCGTGGCGACCGACCCGCTGAACCCGACCTACGGCGGCGCCGACGGCGGCTTCGAGGCCTACATCAGCGAAGGCTACGCGCACATCGACATCGTGTCGGCCGAGGACGATCCGTCGCACAACCACGTCTACGATCCGTTGCTCGCGTTCCTGCGCCGCAACACCCACTGACGAACTCGGCAGCAGACGCCGGATGTCGGCGCTCGCTACTGCACCGGTTCGGAGGTGTCGAAGCGCACCGCGCCGCGCAGCGCGATGCCGACGGTTTCATCGCGGGCCAGTGACGCGAGCAGAGATCGATCGAGTGCGATCGCGAGGCGTTCGGTACGGCCACCGACCGAAGGGTCGATCCTAGCCGTAGGCGAGCCCGACAGATCCTGAACCCGGTAGAGGAAGATGACTTCGAGGCCCGCCGGTCTGAGGTCGAACGACGTCATCTCTTCCAGCGCCGGTTCGGCGACACCGCTCCACACCTGATCGGCGCGTTGCTGCGCAGTGCCCTGCGCCTGGTCGAAGAACAGTCCGGTGTCGACGACGACCTCGAGATACTCGCTGCCGAGACGAGCCGATGGACCTGCCACCTTCACCTCTATTGGGCCCAAGGCCCCGGCCACGCCGGCCCTCAGCAGCAACTTGGCCTGCAGCGCTACGCTGTCGGGGCCGTACTGGTCGGCGAGGCGGCGAAGTTCGGTAGTCAGCTCGGTGAGCTTGGTGTTCGCGTTCGGGTCGTTTGCGTCCGCTGCCTCGTTCTGCGCGCCGGGCGGGCCGCCAGGCGACTCGGCGGCTGCACCGGCGCGGGCAACATCGGGCACGACGCAGAGCCACAGACACGCGGCAAGCATGAGGCAGGCGCTCTCGAGCCCCGGCCGGGACATAGAGGTCTTCACCGATGGGCTCCTACCTCGATCGATCGAGCGGAGACCACGGACTGGCCAGCAGAATCGACCACCGCTCGATGCTGCCGCAGGAGCAGCGCGCTTACCAGCACCGCACCACGTTCCACGACAGATCGACCATCGCGTCCGGCGTGTGTTCGCTTGGCATCGCCACCGCGCCACAATGCGCCGATGGCGAAGCCGGCATCTCTTCCTCGCGACGCCTTCCGTCTGCTCGAGGAAACTCGCGCACAGTTGGAAGCGGCTGGAGTCCGCGACGGCGGCCTGCTGATCGGGGCCTCCGGCGGCGGCGACTCGATGGCGTTGTTGGAGTTGTGCGCGCTGCTCGCACCGCCGCTCGGCCTCACCTTGTGCGCGGTCTACGTCGATCACGGAGTGCGCCTCGAAGCGGCACTCGACAGAGCCCTCGTCGCGGCGGCCGCCGCGCGCCTCGGCGTCGAATTCGAGAGCATCACGGTAAGCGTCGGCGGCGGCGACGAAGACAGCCTCAGGCGTGCACGGCTGAGCGCGCTGCAGAACCTCGCGCTCGATCGCGGTTACCGCTGGATCGCGCTCGGCCACACCATCGACGATCAGATCGAGACCATCGTGCTGCGCTTCCTGCGCGGCGCGGGGCTCGGAGGATTGGCCGGCATGCGGCCACTGCGCGGTCCCTTCGTGCGCCCGTTGCTGGGGTTGGAACGCACCGACCTGCGCGATTTTCTTCGTCGGCGCGGTCTCGGCTGGGTGGAAGACGCCAGCAACAATTGGTCGCGTTACAAGCGTACACGGCTGCGCCGCGAAGTGCTGCCGGCGATCGAGAAAGCCTTCGGCAGCGGCACGCTGCGGCACTTGGCGGCGCAGGCCTCGCGCTGGCGCGAAGACCAAGACTACCTGGACGCCGAGGCCGCACGCCTCGAAGCCTATTGTCGCCGCCAAGGCCGCGAGGGCCGGCCGGAACTCGACATCGCCTCACTGAGCGAAGCGCCACCGGCGTTGCGCGCGCGGGTCCTGCACCGATGGCTTGGGCAGCTCGGCTACCTGGCCACTCCCGATCTGCGCCACGTGGCGCTGGTCGAGGGTTTACTGCGAAGCGACCTGCCCGGGGGCAGAGTGGACTTGCCCGGCCTTCGCGTGTGGTGCGAACACGGCCGTCTCTGCGGTGAGCGGCCGCGTGCCGGCCACCGCGCCGCTCGGCCGTGCGGCGCGCAAACCGCCGACGACGTGTTGCCGCCTCGCCGGGAGCGTGTTAGCGTGCCCCGCACCGAGCGAATTTCGTGAGAAAATCCGCGACTTTGTGGTCTTCGAACGACGCTCACCGGTAGTCACCAGAGCATGAATCAATTTTCCAGAAACCTCGCCCTGTGGCTCGTTCTCGGTCTGATGGTCGTGTTGCTGTTCAACATGTTCCAGTCGCAGCAGATGCGTGACCAGGAGATCAGCTACAGCGAATTCGTCGCCGACCTCAACGACGGGAAGGTCCAGACCGCCACCGTGCAGGGCGACCTCATCCGCGGCCGCATGGAAGGGGACAAAGACTTTCGCACCTACGGTCCCTACGAAGACGTGACCAAGCGTCTGCTCGACAAGGGCACCCGCTTCTCGGTCAAACCTGCCGCCGAGGATCCCTGGTACGTCATCATGCTGGTGCAGTGGTTCCCCATGCTCCTATTGGTCGGCGTGTGGGTCTTCTTCATGCGTCAGATGCAGATGGGCGGCGGCAAGGCGATGTCGTTCGGCAAGAGCCGCGCCAAGCTGCTCAACGAACACGCCAACAAAGTCACCTTCGGCGACGTAGCCGGCATCGACGAAGCCAAAGAAGAACTGGAAGAGATAATCGCATTCCTGCGTGACCCGAAGAAATTCACGCGGCTCGGGGGGCGCATTCCCAAGGGCGTCCTGCTGGTCGGTGCGCCGGGCACCGGCAAGACGCTGTTGGCACGCGCGGTGGCGGGCGAAGCCGGGGTTCCGTTCTTCTCGATCTCGGGCTCCGACTTCGTCGAGATGTTCGTCGGTGTCGGCGCCTCGCGCGTCCGCGACCTGTTCGTTCAAGGCAAGAAGAACGCACCCTGCATAATCTTCATCGACGAGATCGACGCGGTCGGACGCCACCGCGGCGCGGGGCTGGGCGGCGGCCACGACGAACGCGAACAGACTCTCAACCAGTTGCTGGTCGAGATGGACGGCTTCGAGTCCAACGACGGCGTCATCTTGATGGCGGCCACCAACCGCCCCGACGTGCTCGACCCGGCGCTGCTGCGCCCCGGCAGGTTCGACCGCCGCGTAGTGGTACCGCGGCCCGACGTGCGCGGTCGTACCGGAATCCTCAAGGTCCACACCCGCAAGGTTCCGCTCGGTACCGACGTCGATCTCGAACAGATCGCCAAGGCCACGCCGGGCTTTTCAGGCGCCGACCTCGAGAACCTGGTAAACGAGGCCGCGCTGGTCGCCGCTCGCGAAGGGCGCGAGTCGGTAGCTCAGCCCAACTTCGAGTCGGCCAAGGACAAGGTCCTGATGGGCGCCGAGCGCCGCAGCCTGGTGCTGTCCGAAGAGGAGCGCCGCAACACCGCCTACCACGAATCCGGCCACGTGCTGGTCGCGAAGATGCTGCCCGGCACCGATCCGGTTCACAAGGTGACGATCATTCCGCGCGGCATGGCGCTCGGGGTGACCCAGCAGCTTCCCGAAGAAGACCGGCACTCTTTCAACAAGGCCTTCCTGCTCAACAACCTGGTCATCTTGTACGGAGGCCGCGTCGCCGAAGAACTGGTGCTCGACGACGTCACCACGGGTGCCGGCAACGACATCGAACGGGCAACCCAACTGGCGCGCAAGATGGTGTGCGAGTGGGGCATGAGCGACAGTCTGGGCCCGGTGACGTTCAAGCGCCCGAGCGACGAACCGTTCCTCGGCATGGAACTCCACCAACCGCGCGAGTATTCCGACGACACCGCGCGGGTAATTGACGAGGATGTGCGCAGCATTCTCTGTGCCGCCTACGAACGTGCACGCTCGATCCTCAAAGAGAATCTCGAAGCGCTGCACCAGTTGGCCGCGGCCTTGCTCGAACGCGAAGTACTGGACTCGGCCGAGATAGACGCGATTTTGAGTTCGTGCGGAGTCGCGCAACCTGCCGGAGCCTGAATCGTGAACGCGCGCAAGCCGGGAGCAGTTACGGCGGGCGACGCGACGTGCCGCAGGAATTCCGAGGGCGCCGCTAAGCGGCGGCTGTTCGGTACCGACGGGATTCGCGGCGTCGCAAACGAAGAACCGATGACCCCCGAGACCGTGCTGCGTCTGGGGCGCGCGGTGGGCCTGCACTTCCAGACCGCGAGCCCGCGCCGACACAAGATCGTCATCGGCAAGGACACACGGCTGTCGGGTTACATGTTCGAGACCGCGTTGGCTGCGGGGCTGACCTCGATGGGCGTAGACGTGCTGCTGGTCGGCCCGATGCCTACCCCTGGCATCGCGTTTCTGACCCGCAGCCTGCGCGCCGACGCCGGTATCGCGATATCGGCTTCGCACAATCCCTACCACGACAACGGTATCAAGTTTTTCGGCCCCGACGGTTTCAAACTCGCCGACGGCGCCGAGGCCGACATCGAAGCGGTGATGTTCGGCAGCGACATCGACCAACTGCGCCCCACCGGTGACGGCATCGGCAAAGCCTACCGCATCGAAGACGCCGACGGCCGCTACAACGTCTTTTTGAAGGCAGTGCTGCCGCGCGAACTCACCCTCGAGGGCCTGCGCGTAGTCGTCGACTGCGCCAACGGCGCCGCCCACCGCATTGCTCCGATCGTGCTGGCCGAACTCGGCGCCGAGGTGATCGCCATCGGCGTCGCACCCGACGGCGTCAACATCAACGAAGGCTGCGGTGCGACCGATACTGCCAAACTGCGCGCTCGAGTTACGGCCGAGAAAGCCCACGTCGGGATCGCACTCGACGGCGATGCCGACCGCTGCATCCTGGTCGACGACCGCGGTGAGGAAGTCGACGGCGATCACGCGCTGGCGATTCTCGCGATCGCCATGCAACAACGCGGCGAACTCCCCTGCGCCACCGTCGTCGCAACCGTGATGTCCAACTTCGGCTTGGAAGTAGCGTTGCGCAAGCGTGGCATCGCGCTCGAGAGAACCCCGGTAGGCGATCGCTACGTCGTCGAGCGCATGGTCGAAGGCGGCTTCGTGCTGGGCGGTGAGAAATCGGGACACGTAGTGTGTCTGGGACACAGCACTACCGGCGACGGCATGATCACTGCGCTGTCGGTGCTCACTTGCATGAAACTCAGTGGCAGCCCGCTCTCGGATCTGAAAACGGTGTTGCGCAGTTATCCGCAACGTCTGATCAGCCTGCGCGTGCGCGAACGCCGCGAACTCGAGACCATTCCGGCGGTGGCCGGTGCGATCGCCCAGGCCGAGGCGGTGCTCGGCGACCGTGGCCGCGTGGTGGTGCGCTTCTCGGGCACCGAACCGCTCGCACGCGTGATGGTCGAGGGTGAAGAAGATCCCACGGTGGAACACCACGCCCGCCGCATTGCCGCCGCCATCGAGGCGGCGCTGGGCTGAGCCGGGCCGAGCGGGGAACCGCATGAAAAATCCGATCCGTCTCGGCGTCAACGTCGACCACGTCGCCACCGTGCGACAAGCACGCGGGGTCGACTATCCCGATCCGCTCGAAGCCGCGCTCGCCGCCGAACGCGGCGGTGCCGGTGGCATTACTATCCATCTGCGCGAGGACCGCCGTCACATACAAGAGCACGACGTGCTGAGCATTCGCGAGCGCATCACCACCAAACTCAATCTCGAGATGGCCGCCACCGAAGCGATGGTCGCGTTCGCGTGCCGGTTGCGTCCCGCCGACGTGTGCGTGGTTCCGGAAAAGCGCGAAGAAGTGACGACCGAAGGCGGACTGGCGGTGGCCGGGCGCGAGCGCGAGTTGGCTCCTTTGATCGAACGACTGCGCGCGGCCGCAATCGCGGTGAGCCTTTTCATCGAACCCGACGCGCGCGAGATCGACGCCGCGGCTCGGGTCGGCGCCACGGTCGTCGAGTTGCACACCGGCGCCTACGCCAACGCGCGCGCCGACGCAGCGGTGGCGCAGCAACTCGACAGCCTGCGCCGCGGCGCCGCTCACGCCGCCGCGCGTGGCCTCGTCGTCAACGGCGGTCACGGTCTGACGCTCGCCAACGTCGCCCCGATAGCGGCGCTGGCCGAGATGCAAGAACTCAACATCGGTCACAGCATCGTGGCGCGCGCGCTGTTCGTCGGCATCGAGGCCGCGACTGCCGAGATGCTCGAAGCCTGCCGCCGCGCGCGAGACGCGGGACGACCCCGGTGACGAAGGCGATACGCAAGCTGCCGTGGCCCGCGGCGGCGGCCAAGCCCGCGGGAGAAGCTGGAAAGGGGGCTCGGTTCAGGTTCGGTGCCCCGGTCCCGGCGGCCGCCGGCTGCGTACTCGGACGCAGCGCGGTGCGTGCTCTGGACGCCGCCACCATCGAGGCCGGGACCCCTGCACTGGAGTTGATGGAGAGGGCCGGGGCCGCGATCGCCCGCGCACTGGTCCGCTTTGCGCCGCCACCGGCGCTCGCATCTCGGCTGGAAACGGAAATGGGCGACGGCATCGATGGTGTGAGGCCTCCCGGCGCCGGCCAGCGCCCCGGCTTGCTGGTGCTGGCCGGCAGCGGCAACAACGGCGGCGACGGCTTCGTGGTCGCGCGGCTGCTGGCGGCTGCCCATTGGCGCTGCACGGTCGCGCTGTGCGCGGGCGAACCGCGGCAGGGTGGCGAGGCCGCGACCAATCTCGACCGCTGGCGTCGCAGCGGCGGCCGCGTGATCGATCTGGCTGCGGCCAACGCTGCTCTGGACTCGGCCGCGCCGCAGTTCGAGATCGTGCTCGATGCGCTGCTGGGCACCGGTCTGGACCGCGCGGTCGATGCTTCGCTCGCGGACCTCATCCATCGCCTGAACTGTGGGTCGGGGCCGAGCCGGCCGCTGGTCGTCGCGGTCGATATTCCGTCGGGCTTGTGCGCCGACAGCGGAAAACCGCTCGGCTGCGCCGTTCGCGCCGCTGTGACCATCGCGCTGGGCGCCTACAAGCCCGGACTTTTCATCGGGCAAGGTCCCGATTACGCGGGCCGCGTGGAGGTTGCTGACATCGGCCTGCTGGCTCCGTCGCGGGCTGGGCTACAACCCGTCGCTCTCGCGCTCGATGCGTTCACGACCGCAGGCGCATTGACCGCGCCGCCGCCAATGTCTCACAAGGGAAGCCGCGGGCACGTCCTCGTGGTCGCTGCCAGTCGCGGCAAGAGCGGCGCCGGCGTGCTGTGTGCGCGCGCGGCGCTGCGCAGCGGGGCCGGCCTGGTCACGCTGGCTGTCCCGCGTTCGCAGCAACCGATCGTCGCCACGTCGCTCGCGGAGGTCATGACCGCGGCACTCGAAGAGGACGAAAGCGGCTCTTTTTCAAAGTTTTGTGCAGGTGAGATAGAGAAGTTACTGGAGATTGCCAACAGCGTCGTCTTCGGGCCCGGGGCAGGGACAGGGGAGGGCGCCGAGGCAGCCTTGCGCGTGATCCTCGAGAAGGCGCGCGGTCCGGTCGTGCTCGACGCCGACGCCCTTAACGTGGCTGCGCGGCTCGGCGCCGAATTCCATCGTTTGCTGGCCGTGCGGGCCTCGCGATCGCTGGCCGGCGTGGTGCTGACACCTCACCCGGGAGAGATGGCGAAACTCACCGCATCGACCACAGTAGAAGTTCAGGCATCGCGTCTCGAAATGGCTACCAAGTTAGCGAAGTCATGTGGTTGTACAGTGGTACTAAAGGGCCCCGGCACGATCGTGACCGATGGCACGAGTAGCGCCTTCAACACCAGCGGCAACGCCGGCATGGCAACGGCCGGGATGGGTGACGTGCTGGCCGGTGTGATCGGCGCGTTGGCTGCACGCTGCGCCGATACTCTCGACGCCGCCGGCCTCGGCGTCTACGCACACGGGGTCGCCGGCGACATCTGCGCTCGGACCATTGCTCGAACTTGCACAGAACGCGCGGCGGCCGGCGGCCGCCGCGCGGGGGCGCCTGCCACTGGAGCGGCTCAGGCCGCAGGATTTCTCGCCGGCGAGGTCGCCGACGCGCTGCCCACGGCGCTGGTCGGCGGGATCTGCGCGTGACCCCTTCCCCCGATGCGACGGCGCCGGATCCGGTTACGATCCGGCTCTCGACCAACAGCGAGGCGGAAACCGAGGCCCTCGGCTGCGCGCTCGGTTCGGCGCTGAGCGCCGGCAGCGTCGTGGCGGTTTCGGGGCAACTCGGTGCCGGCAAGACCGTGCTGGCGCGCGGCGTCGGTGCCGGTCTCGGCATCGATCCGCGCGACGTTGTCAGTCCATCGTTCGTCTACCTCGTCGAATACGCCGAAGGGCGCCTGCCGTTCGTCCACGCCGACCTCTATCGGCTCGGAGTCCTGCCCGAACAAGAGGCTGCTGGTGTCTACGAAAGTATCGGACTGTCTGCCGCGATCGCCGGCGGCGCAGTGGTCTTCGTCGAGTGGTGGGAGCACTACGCCGGACCGGCGCCGGCCGCAGTCGTGCGCGTTGAACTGGTACCCGGAACCGGCAACACTCGCCTAATCAACTTGAAATTTTCGGGCGTCGGGCTGGATGCCGCAAGGGCGGCGGTAGCGTCGCTGCGCGTCTGATTCAGGGGCACATGGCGGAAAAGAAATTGCGCATAGTTCAGAAGTACGGCGGCACCTCGGTAGGCAGCCCCGATCGGATCCGCGCGGTCGCGGCGAGAATCAAGCGTTCCTACGATCAGGGGCACGACATTGCCGTGGTATCATCGGCAATGTCGGGCGAGACCAACCGCCTGATCGCTCTGGCCAAGGAAATTTCGCCCACGCCTCTGCCGCGCGAGCTCGACTCGCTGGTCAGCACCGGTGAGCAGGTGGCGTGTGCCCTGGTGGCGATGGCGCTGGCCGACATCGGCGTGCCGGCGATTTCGCTGCTCGGCCACCAGATCCGCATACAGACGGACTCCTCGTACGGCCGCGCCCGCATCAGATCGATCGACGTGTCCAGGATAGAAGAAGCGTTCGCCGAGCGGCGCGTGGCGATCGTCGCGGGGTTTCAAGGCGTCGACGACAACCTCAACATCACGACGCTCGGACGCGGCGGGTCCGACACCTCGGGAGTCGCGCTGGCGGCGGCCCTCAAAGCGGATGCTTGCGAGATCCTCACCGACGTTACCGGCGTCTACACCACCGACCCGCGGGTGTGTCCCGACGCGCGCCAACTCGACCGCATCTCGTATGACGAGATGCTCGAACTGGCCAGCCTCGGAGCCAAGGTCTTGCAGATACGTTCGGTAGAGATAGCCAAGCGCTACCAAGTGCCGGTGCACGTGCGCTCGAGCTTCGATGACAGCGAAGGGACCTGGGTGGTCGCGGAGGAAAAGAAGATGGAAGAGATTCTCGTATCGGGCGTTGCGTTCGAGCGCGATCAGGCGAAGTTGACCCTCGAAGGCGTACCCGACAGTCCGGGCCTGGCTGCGTCGATTTTCGTCCCGCTCTCGGAAGCCGGTATCGTCATCGACATGATCGTGCAGAACGTCGGCGTCGAAGGCCGCACCGATCTCACTTTCACCGTACCGCAAGGAGATCTGGCCGCGACCAAGAGCATCTGCGAGAAGACCGTTTCCGGGATCGGCGCGCGCGGGGTCAAAGCCAGTCCTGAGGTCGCGAAGGTATCGGTGGTCGGCCTCGGTATGCGCAACCACGCCGGCGTGGCGGCGCGCATGTTCGAAGTGCTCGCCCACGAGGGCATCAACATCAAGATGATCTCGACCTCGGAGATCAAGATCTCGGTGATCGTCGATGCAGACCAGGTCGACCGGGCGGTGCGCGCACTGCACTCGGCGTTTCTGGGCCCCAACGCCCGGTCGCTCGACTCAGCGCAGGGCGCATGAAGCGACGCACCGTAGAGATCTACGACACTACGCTGCGTGACGGCACGCAGGGCGAAGGCATCAACTACACGGTCCGCGACAAGCTCGCGGTGGCGCAGAAACTCGATGACCTCGGGGTCGGTGTCATTGAAGGCGGCTGGCCGGGATCCAATCCGCGCGACGCCGCATTCTTCCAAGGCATCCGCAAGATACGGCTGCGCAGCGCACGGATTGCAGCCTTCGGTTCGACGGTGCGGCCGGGTAAGGCTCCCTCCGCCGACGCAAACCTGCGCGCGTTGCTCGATGCCGAGACCCCAATAGTCACGATCGTCGCCAAGACCTGGGACTTTCACGTTCGCGAGGATCTCCGCATCGAAGCGGACGCGAACCTCGAGCTGATTTCCAAGACCATCGCTTTTCTGAAGAAGCGGGTGGATCGCGTCATCCTCGACGCCGAACACTTCTTCGACGGTTTCGCTTCCGACCCCGACTACGCGCTCTCGTGTCTGTGTGCGGCTGCCGACGCCGGTGCCGATCTGCTGTGTCTGTGCGATACCAGGGGCGGTTCGCTGCCGTCCGCGATCGGCGAGGCTACGCGTGTGGCATTGGCGCTCGGCGCGCCGCTGGGCATTCACTGCCACGACGACTCGGGTCTTGCCGTGGCCAACTCGCTCGCGGCCGTCGAGGCCGGGGCCGTGCAGGTGCAAGGGACCATCAACGGTTTCGGTGAGCGCTGCGGCAACGCCAACCTGTGCACGTTGATACCCGACCTGCAGCTCAAGATGGGCTACCGCTGCTTGGATTCGCACCAGCTGATGCGTCTGACCGAAGTGTCGCGTTTCTGCACCGAACTGGCCAACGTCGAACTCGAGCGTCGGCTCCCGTACGTCGGGCGCTCGGCGTTCGCGCACAAGGGCGGCCTGCACGTGGCGGCGGTGCGCAAGAACCGCGCAACCTACGAACACATCGACCCGGCGGTGCTCGGCAACGAGCAGCGTGTGCTCGTCTCAGACCTCTCGGGGCGCAGCAACGTGGTCTCAAAGGCCGAGCAGTTCGGCATCGACGTAGACGGCCGCCACGATGAACTCGCCTCCTTGCTCACCCACCTGAAAGACCTCGAACACTCGGGCTTCCAGTTCGAAGGCGCCGACGCGTCGTTCGAACTGCTGATGCGCAAGAACCTGCACCCCTTCCAGCGCTTCTTCAAGCTGGTCGGGTTTCGCGTGATCGACGAAAAACGCTCCGAAGACGGTGAAACCGGCTGCGAAGCCACGGTGATGATCGAAGGTCCCGACGGCGTGGTCGAACACACGGCGGCACAGGGCAACGGTCCGGTCAATGCGCTCGACCGCGCGTTGCGCAAGGCATTGACCAAGTTCTACCCGTCGATCGAGAAACTCCAGCTTCACGACTACAAGGTGCGCGTGCTCGACGGCCAGGCCGGCACCGAGAGCCGCGTGAGGGTACTGATCGAGTCCGGCGACGGTGACAACCGTTGGGGCACCGTCGGCGTTTCGCACAACGTCGTCGAAGCCAGTTGGCAGGCTCTCGTCGACAGCGTCGTGTACAAACTTCTGAGGGACGAGTTGGTCGGAGCGCGCAAGCCCGGTGCCACGCGCCGCGCCAAGCCGGGCTGCGCCCGTCGCGGCCTGGGAGCCCATAATTGAAAATGATCAACGAGCGCAGAGCTGACGACGCGCGAGGATTACGGCTGCCTGCTGGGTCTCGCCCCTCGCCGGATCGGGGCTCGTGCGCGCGAAGCCACTCGCTACGGCGTACGGGAGTACGCCTCCGCTCGCGGCTTTTCGCGCGCGCCTTGCATCTGGACCATTTTGAACGGGCTCACGACGGTTTTTCAACAATCTGCTAGCAGGAGTTTGGTGGATAACTCCGGACTCGTGCTCGCTACGGAAGCGGATTTTTCGCCGCCGCAAGAAATATGCGCTGACCCGATGCACGGATACTTCGACTACAACGCGACCAGCCTGCTCAGACCCGAGGCAGCCTCGGCGCTCGGCGAGTGGGCGCACCACGGCGGCGGGAACCCGTCGAGCATGCACCGTCGCGGGCGTCAGGCACGCGCCGTCTTGGAAGAGGCACGACGTGCGGTAGCCGACCTGGCCGGCACGGCCGCGCGCCAGGTGGTCTTCACTTCGGGGGCGACGGAGTCGAACAACACCGTGATGCGCGCGGTAGCGGCGACGTCGCCGCGGCGACGCGTAGTACTGTCGGGTCTCGAGCACCACTCGATTGTCGCAACCGCGGACGACCTGCAACGGACGGGCGTCGACGTTACGCGCCTGGGAGTCGAACCGAGCGGCGACGTCGACCTTGCGCAGCTCGCCAAGGTAACCAATGAGTCGCCGTGCCTGCTAACGTTCGGTTGGGCCAACGGCGAGACCGGCCACGTAAGCGACGTAGCGTCCGTCGTCAGCGCCTGCGCGCCGGAAACCCTGGTTCTCCTAGACGCCGCGCAGGCTGCGGGACGTATCCCGGTCGCGCTCGGCGAAAGAGTGGACGCACTGACGATGTCCGCACACAAGTTCGGCGCGCCGCCCGGCATTGGCGCGCTGGTGGTGTCGCAGCGCCTGCGAGCGCAATTGCGGCCGTTGCTTACCGGCGGTCCTCAGGAGTGGGGACTGCGCGCCGGCACTCCCAACGTTCCAGGCGCGGCGGCGATGGGAGCCGCAGCCCGCGCTTCGATGTCGAACATGGAAAACGAAGCGCTTCGGCTGCGCGATCTGCGCGAACGATTGTGGAGTCTTCTGCACGCCGGCAGTGACGCCTTGCTGCGCATCACACCGCCGGGCGGCCTGCCCAACACGCTGACACTGGCAGTTGCCGACGCTTCATCGGACTCGCTGATAGCGGCGCTCGATCTCGACGGGTTCTGCGTATCGGCGGGCTCGGCATGCGCAGCCGGCTCGCCCGAACCTTCGCACGTGGTCGCGGCGCTCGGCATCGAGCCGCGCTATAGCCGCGGCATACTCCGCATCAGCATGGGGTGGGCGACAGAGTGCGCTGCGGTGGAGCGACTCGCCACCTCGTTGCTGGGCGCGATCGGCCGTGCCAAGGCCGCCGCACCGGCATGAATGATTTGGAACTACAGCCTGCGCGCGGCACCCGCGTGGTGGTCGCGATGAGCGGCGGAGTCGACAGCTCGGTCGCAGCGGCAATGCTGGTCGAACAGGGCTACGACGTCGTCGGCATCTCGCTGCGCCTCGTCGAGGAACGGCCGGGCGGGGCCTCGGGCGGTTGCTGCAGTCTCGAAGACTTCCAGGACGCCGGCCGCGTCGCCGCCGAACTCGGCATCGCGCACTATGTTTTCGACATGCGCAGCGAGTTCCGCACGGCCGTCATCGAACCGTTCGTCGCCGACTATCTGGCCGGGCGCACGCCGAGCCCATGCATCCTGTGCAATCGCGCCATCAAGTTCGGCAGCCTGCGCCGACGTGCCGCCGAGCTCGGTGCCGAATGGGTCGCGACCGGCCACTACGCCCGACGTCAGGCGAGCGGCGGCGTGCTGCAGCTGCGTTGCGGGCGCGACCAGGGCAAGGACCAGTCCTACTTCCTGTTCGAACTAGGACAGCGGGAACTGTCGCGCACGTTGTTCCCGGTCGGCGAACTCACCAAGGACGAGGTGCGCGCCTACGCCGGCGCCCGCGGCATCGCGACCGCCGACAAGGCCGACAGCCAGGAGATCTGCTTTGTCGCCGAAGGACGCTACGCCGATTTCGTCGAGAATGCGGCGGGCACGCGCGTGCGTCCCGGCGTGCTGATCGACGCCGCGGGCAGGGTGCTCGGTACCCACGGCGGCGTGCAACGTTTCACCGTCGGCCAGCGCCGCGGCCTCGGACTCTCGGGCAGCGATCCGTTGTACGTCTCGGCCATCGACGCCGGCACCGGCAACGTTACGGTCGGTGTCAAGCACGACTTGCGAAAGACCGGACTCGTAGCGCGTGACCTGGTCTGGACCGCCGGCACGGCGCTTCCCGAAGGGGCGCGCTTCGACGCTCGCATCCGCTATCGCCACCGCGCAGCCGCCGCGACGCTGACGTCAATGACGATGCAGCAGAGCGCCGAGCCGCACGGCGACCGACTCGATCGCATCGATGTCTACCATTGCGGCGCCCGCGCCGAGATTCGCTTCGACGAGCCACAAGAGGCGATAGCACCGGGGCAGGCTGTAGTCTTTTATCGCGGCGACGAAGTGATTGGCGGCGGTTGGATCGAATCGGCGCTGCCGCCGCGCGATGCGCCGTCGCACCAGGAGGTGAGCGTATGCGTGTAGCGCTCGCCACGCTCGGCTGCAAGGTCAACCAGTACGACAGCGCCGTCATCGACAGGCTGGTTGGCGAGAGGGGCTGGAGGCGTGTCGATTTCGCCGAGCAGGCCGACGCCTACATCGTCAACTCGTGCACGGTAACCGACCGTGCCGACGGCGACGCGCGCCGCCTCGCGCGCCGCGCGCGCCGCACCAACCCCGCGGCACGCGTGATCATGACTGGCTGCTACGCGCAGGTCAGCCCGGCGACCATCGCCGGATTCGATTACGTCGACTACGTGGTCGGCCTCGAACGCCTCGGTGACCTGCTGCGCGCGGTCGAAGGTGAACTCGAACCCAAGGCCGCGGTCTCGGATCTGCGCGCCGCACTCGGTGTCGCCACGCTCGGGATTTCGACGTTTCCCGGACGCACGCGTGCCTTCGTCAAAGTCCAGGAAGGCTGTGATCTGTTCTGCACTTACTGCATAGTGCCGGTGGCCCGCGGCGCCAGCCGCAGCGTCGGTGTCGCAGCGGTTCTTGCCGAGATCGAGAGGTTGGCGGCGGCGGGATTCCGCGAAGTAGTACTCACCGGCGTTCACCTCGGCGGCTACGGCGCCGACCTCGACCCGCCTTGCGACCTCGCCGCTCTGCTCGAGAACATAGTCGCGCGAAAGCCCGGCGTGCGCGTGCGAGTCAGTTCGGTCGATCCCCCCGAGCTCAGCGAGCGTCTGCTCGACGTGTTCGCCGATTCGTCGGTCTTGTGTCCGCACATGCACGTGCCGGTCCAGTCGGGCAGCGACACCGTGCTGGCGCGCATGATGCGCCGCTACACCAGCGACCAGGCGGCAGACGCAGTGGCGCGACTTCGCCGACGCCTGCCCAACGTCTGCATCGGCACCGACCTGGTCACGGGCTTTCCAGCCGAGAGCGACCGCGAGTTCGAACAGACCGTCGCCTTCGTCAAGAGTACGGCCTTTTCCTACCTGCACGTGTTCCCGTATTCGCAGCGCAGTTCGACTTCGGCCGCCAAACGCTGGCAACCGCTGCCCAACGCGATCGTTTACGAGCGGGCGAGGCAACTGCGCCGGCTCGACAAGCAACTGCGCAGCAGCTACCGGGAACGATTCACGGGCCGCGAGGTGGCGGTGCTCTTCGAACACGAACGCGACGCCGCCAGCGGCTGCCTCAAGGGATATTCCGAGCACTACCTTCCGGTACACTGCGACGGTGGCGACGAGTTGATCGGCGGCGTCGCAGCGGTGCGGATCCGCGGCGCCGAGGGCACTTACCTGCGCGGAGAACTCGCTGCGGCGACGCTCGCGTCTGGCGAGTTCGGCGCGCGCTGCGAGCAGCGGGAAATGCCGGCTATAGGAGGGCGCGCGTGACCGCCAAGAGGAACGAGCACCGTGGCAACGGCGACGACCTCGGCGAACTGGAGGCCGTCATCGACTATTGCTTCCGCGACCGCGCGCTGCTCGAACGCGCCTTGCTGCACAGTTCAGCGGCCGGAGAGCAGTCGCTGCCGAGCAACCAGACCATGGAATTCCTCGGTGACGCGGTCGTCGACATGGCGGTATCCGACATCCTCTTCGCCATGCACCCCGACAGCGACGAAGGCGGACTCACCCGCATCCGGGCCGCGCTCGTGAGCGCACGCGGTCTCGCCCACATTGCGCGCGGCCTCGACCTGGGGCGTTGGCTGCGCCTCGGGCGTGGTGAGGAGCGCAGCGGCGGACGCTCCAAGGCCAAGATCCTCGCCGACAGCTACGAGGCGATCATCGCCGCGGTGTTCCTCGACGCCGGCTACGAAACGGCCCGGCGCGTGATTGCCCACACCTTCGGCGACGACATCCGCCGCACCCATCCCGCAGGCTGCGACTACAAGACCGCGCTTCAGGAACTGACTCAGGATCTCTACAGGACGACGCCGCGCTACGTCGTGGTCTCGATTACCGGGCCCGACCACGAACGCCGTTTCGAAGTCGAAGTTCGCCTCGGCGGCCAGGTCGTGGCTCGCGGCGAGGGCCCCAATCGCAAGACCGCCGAACAGATGGCGGCACGCAGCGCCGTAGAGAGCCTGCAAGGGAAGATCACCGTTGAGTGAACAACAAAGCAGCGCAGCACCGCCGAAGGTCGGCTTCGTCGCCATCGCCGGCGCCACCAACGTCGGCAAGTCGACGTTGCTGAACCGTATTCTCGGCCACTCGCTGAGCATCGCCACATCCAAACCGCAGACCACGCGCACCCGCATCCTCGGAGTGGAGACCGTCGGCAACACCCAGATCGTGTTCTGTGACACGCCGGGGATTCACCACGAAAGTGGTCTGCTGCACCAGCGCATGAACGCCGAGGCACGCAGCGGGGTGCGCGAGGCCGACGTGGTCTGCTGGCTCATCGACGCTTCGCGCGGGCTGCGCCGCATCGATCGCGAAGAGGCCGCTGGCATGGCCGCCGAGCGCACGATCGTGGTGATCAACAAGTGCGACGCGGTCAAAAAGCCGGCCATCCTGCCGCTCATCCAGAGCGTTACCGCGCTGCTGCCCGGAGCCGAAATCGTCCCGATCAGCGCGCTGCGCGGCGAAGGCGTCGGCGATCTGGTCGAACTGCTGCTCTCGCGCATGCCCGAAGGGCCGTGGTTCTTCGAGGCCGATCAGATTACCGATCAGACAGAACGCGTGCTGGTGGCCGAACTGGTTCGCGAACAGCTGTTTGTGCAACTCGAAGCGGAACTTCCCTACAGGGTGGCGGTACTGGTCGAGGAGTTCCGCGACCTGCCCAAACACACCTCGATCGCGGCCACCATCTACACCGACAGCGAGTCGTCGAAGCGCATCATCGTCGGCAAAGGCGGCGCGCGCATCAAGAGCGTCGGGATCGCGGCGCGCGCGGCCATCGAGAAATTGCTCGACCGGCCGGTTTTCCTCGAGCTGTTCGTAAAAGTGAAACCGGGTTGGCAAGAAGATCCGCGCTTCCTCCAGGAGATCGGTCTGTGAGCAGTCCCACGCAACCTTCGGGCGACGCGGACGCCGCGGGCGCGCTGCGAGTCGCGATCGTCGGGCGTCCCAACGTCGGCAAGTCCACGTTGTTCAATCGCCTGATCCGCAAGCGCCGCGCGATCACGCTCGACACTCCGGGGATCACGCGCGATCCGATTGCCGAGGCGGTCAGCTGGGACGGCCTGGCACTCGAACTGGTCGATACCGGCGGGCTCGGCGGCGAGTCCGACGTCGATCTTGCCGATCTGGTGCACGAACACACGGTGCGCGCTATCGCCGGCAGCGACCTGCTGGTGGTGCTCTTCGACGTCAGGGCCGGCCTGAGCCCGCTCGACCGCGAGACCGTCGAGTTGGTCTCGCGCAGCGGCGTGCCGGCGATCTACGTGTGCAACAAGGGTGAGGGACGTGCGGCCGAAGACGCTGCGCTGGAGTTCTGTGCCCTCGGCATCGACGCGCCGATGGTGGTTTCAGCCGAGCACGGCGTCGGCATTACCGAACTGCAGATGGCCATCGTCGCCCAGTCCGCGCACATCGCGGCCGCCAGAACCGCTCGTGCCAACACCGCGCTCAACGCAGATCAGGACGGCGCGGCGCCGGCGGCGCGAGTCGAGCCGGGCCGCCACTGCGACGAGGAAGCATCGGATCAGACGCCGCCCCCATGCCGCGTGGCCATCGTCGGCCGCCCCAACGTCGGCAAGTCGTCGTTGCTGAATTGGATCGCGGGAGCCGAGTTGTCGCTGGTCGATGACAAACCCGGAACCACCCGCGACGTGGTCGACACCGAGATCGAACGCAAGGGAAACCACTATCTCCTGCTCGACACCGCCGGGATGCGGCGTCCGTCGCGCGTCGAAGCGGGCATCGAGCGCATCAGCGTGAGGCGCGCGATCGAAGCCGTCGAGCGCGCCAACCTGGTGACTTTGCTGGTCGAGCCGAGCGAAGGCCTGACCGACCAGGATGCGCGCATAGCGCGTCATGCCTGGAGCGAGGGCCGGGCACTGGTGATCGTCATCAACAAGATCGACCTGGTCGCCTCCAAACGACTCGCCGAGGTCGAACGCAACATCCGCGACAGCTACGCGACCCTGGGGCCGGTGGCGATCTGCCACTTGTCGGTCAAGAACAAACTCGGTCTCGACGATCTCTTCCGCTTGTTTGAGCGCGCCCAGCGCGCCCACAACCGCCGTGTGTCCACCCCCGAGATCAACCGTATTCTCGCCGAAGCGGTCAAGCGCCGCGATCCGCCGGTCCTCGGCCGCGCGCGCGTCAAGTTCTTCTACGGAACCCAGACCGGCATGCGACCGCCCACCATCGACGTGTTCACCAGCCGCGGTCAGGTTCCCGAGGACTACCAGCGCTTCCTGGAGCGCTGCTTTCGCGAAGAACTCGAACTCGAAGGAACCCCGCTGCGCCTGCACTTCGTGCGGCGGCCATCTCACGGCGACCGCAAGGAAAAGCCCGAATGACAGCCGCGGTAGCGCGCGTCGCGGCATAGCGGCTGCGGCGCCTCTCGCGCGCTCGGTCGCGCGTCAACGACGCCCTGCCGCCAGCAGCGCATCTTTGACGCGCACGAGCGTCTTCTGCAGGGCCGATCGCTCGCGATCGAGTTCCGGAAGCGGAGCGTGCTCGGCGATCAGCGTTCCGAGTTGCCGGATACCGCGTTCGAGCCCCGCCTTGTCGGCCTCGGGAATCTGCTCGCCGATCCCGGCCAGCGTTCGTTCGGCATCCTGGAGGAAGTCCGTCACCGCCGACGGCAGTCCCGAGGCCGCCGCCGACGTGATCGGCACCTCCGTTGCAGCAACCGTCGACGACGGCCAAGCCTTGACCCGTTCGACCGATTCGGGCGCGCCAGCCGAAGGAGCGGTGCGCGCCGTCACGACCGCTTCCTTGAAACGACCCGTCGCCAGGTCGCGCGCGCTGGCGTGGACTATTCCATTGAGATCGATCGCGAAGGTCACCTCGATCTTGGGCGTACCGGCGGGTGCCGGCTTGATACCACCGAGTTCGAAGCAACCGAGCGAGTCGTTGCCGCTGGCGCTCGGAGATTCTCCCTGTACGACGTGCACCAGCACGCTGGTTTGCCCGTCGACGGCGGTGGTGAAGGTCCGCGTCACCTCGGTCGGAATCGTCGTGTTGCGCGGGATCAGCACCGCGGTGCGCGTGTCGTGAGTTTCCACGCCGAGCGAAAGAGAAGTCACGTCGAGCAGCACCAACCCCTTGAGCTCACCGCTCATTATGCCGCCCTGTACCGCCGCTCCAAGTGCCACCACTTCGTCCGGATTGACGGTACGCCGCGGTTCACAGCCGAAGAAGCCAGCCACGCGCCGTTGTACGAGCGGGATGCGTGAGGAGCCTCCTACCAGCAATACCGCTTCGATCTCACCGAGCGTCTTGCCGGCATCGGACAACACGTGCGCGCACGAAGACAGCGTGCTGTCGACGAGGTCCGAGATCATGTCGTCGAGAATGTCGCGTGACAACACCTCGCGCAGGTGAACCGGAGCAGAGGCGTCGTCGGCAGCAGCGAAGAAGGGCAGGTTGATTTCGGTCGAGACTCCGCTGGAAAGATCGATCTTGGCGCGTTCGGCCGCTTCGCGCAGACGCTGCAGCGTCGTCATGTCCGACACCTGTTCGATGCCGGTCTGTTTGCGAAAACGCGTCAGCAGCCAGGCGACGATCCGAGCGTCGATGTCGTTGCCACCGAGGTGGGTGTCGCCGTGGGTCGCCAGCACCTCGATGACGTTGTCGCCGACGGCCAGGATCGAGATGTCGAAAGTGCCGCCGCCGAAGTCGTAGACCGCGACCAGATGTTCGTGGTTTCGGTCGAGCCCGTAGGCGATCGCAGCAGCGGTCGGTTCGTTGATGATGCGGCGCACTTCCAGGCCGGCCAGGTGCCCGGCCTCCTTGGTCGCCGTGCGCTGGGCGTCGTTGAAGTGCGCGGGAACCGTGATCACCGCCTCTTCGACGGCTTCACCGAGAAAGTTTTCGGCGGATTGCTTGAGGTGACGAAGGATGTGCGCGGAAATCTCGGCCGGGCTCAGCTGTTTGTGCTGGACTCGGATCATGGCTTGGCCGTCGTCCCCGGCAACGACCCTGTACGAAACCAGATGCGAATCCTCTTCGGCGTCGACGATGGCCCGCCCGATGAAGCGCTTTACGGAGCCGACCGTACCGTGCGGGTTGGTCACCGCCTGGCGACGCGCGATCTCGCCGACCAGCACTTCGCCTTCGTCCGTGAAAGCCACCACCGACGGAGTCAAACGCGAGCCGTCCGCATTGACCAGAATGCGCGGTTCCCTGCCGTCCCATACCGCCATCACCGAGTTGGTGGTGCCGAGATCGATGCCGAGTATCTTCCCCATTGGCTCAGTTCTTGGCCATCGCCTTTGCTGCGGTTCGTGATCGTCGGATGCCGTGGAATCGGAGAATCACCGGCAGGCGCAGTCGTCGCGAGCGACGTCAGCGCGACCCGTTGCCGCCGCTTGGAAGTGCCATGATGTCCTGCAAGCGCTCGGGCATACCGTGAGTGTCGAGGTACTCGACTCCGTCGGCCGTGATCGTGCAGCTGCCGTCGTCGCCACGCGTGAGCAATCCGCGCTCCTTCAGGTACCAAAAGCTGAAGTCGAGGTGTTCGCGCGGGATCCCGAGCAGGCTCTCCATGTCGCGCTGAGAGACGGCCGGCCAGGTCGGATCGTTCCGCCGCTTGGTGTAGAGCACGCCGAGAATGCCAAAGCGGATCTCTTTTTCGGATTGAGCCCCGCCGGCCGCCGTCTTGGCGTCGAAAACGCGCCACTTGAGCGCGGTCTTCTGCTGGTGTTGGACGTCGTACTGAGCCCGCGTTTCCGCATCACCGAGGATCCTGAAAGCCTGTAGAACCAGCGCGAACTTATCGGCAGCGCCGGTCTCGGTATTGTCGGGGTGGTAGCGTTGGGCGAGAATCCGGTACACGCGCGCGATCGTGTCCACGTGCGCGTTCGGACTGACCTCCAATACCTCGTAATAGTCTACGAAACTGTCTCGTGGATTCATGCCGGTCCCCCGACCCCGAATCTCCAGACCGGCATTTGTCCCCCGGAAGCGTGATCCAGTCAAGGGCCGGGGCGGTGCGGACCAAGGGTGGTAGCGGGGCTGCTTCGGCCGCTACGCCGACGCTGCGCTGCGGCGTAGCCTCAGCCGGCGTGGCAGCGTGCGTAGGTGACGTAGTTGCGCGCCGACTCCTGCATCCACGCGAGTTCGGTCTCTGTGACTTCGCGCACAACTTTGGCGGGCGATCCCAACGCCACCATTCCGGCCGGGATCTTGGTGCCGGGCGTCACCAACGCGCCGGCGCCGATCAAGGCACCGGCGCCCACTACCGCCCGGTCCAGGACGATAGCCCCGATGCCGACGAGTGCGCCGCTCTCTATCGTACAACCGTGCAGCACGACGCGGTGCCCCACGGTGACGTCATCGTGCAACACCGTTGCGTAGCGATCGTGGGTTACGTGCAGCACGCAGTGGTCCTGGATGTTGGTACGCGCCCCGATGCGGATCGGGAACACGTCGCCGCGTACCACGCACTGGAACCACACCGAGGAATCCTCGCCGAGTTCGACGTCGCCGATCACTTCGGCGCTCGGGGCGACCCACGCCGAAGAGGCGATACGCGGCGACATATCGAGATAGGATCGAATCATCGAAACTCCCTGAGGCGAAACTTCCGGGAGCCGATTCTCTCGCGCGACTCGTCCGGATGACGGATGAGCCCGCCGGTCTGCGCACAGGGCCCGGGTCCGCGGCGCGACAGGATTCTTGCAACCTACGGGGTCGGTCGCTACAAAACAACATGGAACACGTGGAGAATCTCCGCGAAGCCCTGACCTTCGACGACGTCCTCCTCGTCCCCGGGGCCTCATCGGTCATGCCCTCACAGGCAGACGTTTCGACGCGCCTGACGCGGGGGATACGTCTGAACGTTCCTCTTCTCAGCGCCGCGATGGACACGGTGACCGAGTCGCGCATGGCGATTTCGATGGCGCGGGTCGGCGGCATCGGCTTCATTCACCGCAACCTTGACGTCGACGCCCAGGCGGACGAAGTGGCGCGGGTCAAGAAGAGCGAGAGCTGGATGGTCCGCGACCCGGTGACGGTCGAGCCCCAGGCCTCGTTGTCCACGGCTCTCGACATGATGTCGCGCCACGGCATTTCCGCACTGCCGGTGTGCAAAGGCGACAAGCTGATCGGCATACTCACCAATCGCGACGTGCGTTTCGAGCGCAACTTGGCGCGGCCGGTTTCGGAACTGATGACCAGCGAGCGCTTGGTGACGACCAACGCAGCGATCAGCATGGAAGAGGCTACGGCGCTGCTGCACCGTAACCGCATCGAGAAGCTACTGGTGGTCGACGACGGAGGCCGCCTGCAGGGCCTGATCACGGTAAAGGACATCCAGAAAGCCATCGAGTACCCGAGTGCCTCCAAGGACGGGCTCGGGCGCCTGCTGGTGGGCGCCGCGGTCGGCGTCGGTCCCGACAGTCTCGAACGTGTCGCCGCACTGGTCGAAGCCGGGGTCGACGTAGTGGCGGTGGACACCGCCCACGGCCACTCGCAAAACGTGCTGGAGGCGGTAGCGCAGATCAAGAAGGCGTACCCGGGTCTCGAAGTGATCGGTGGCAACGTTGCCACCGCCGACGGCACCCAGGCCCTGATCGACGCTGGCGCCGACGCAGTCAAGGTTGGCATGGGGGTCGGGTCGATCTGCACCACGCGCATCATTTCAGGGGTCGGCATCCCGCAGCTGACCGCGCTGTTCGACTCGCGGCGCGCTGCGGAAAAGGCCGGAGTCCCGATCGTCGCCGACGGCGGTATCCGCTTCAGCGGCGACATCACCAAAGCGCTGGCGGCCGGCGCCTCGACGGTGATGATCGGCAGTTTGCTGGCGGGCGCCGAGGAAAGTCCCGGCGAGATGGTTCTGTACCAGGGCCGTACCTACAAGGTGTACCGCGGGATGGGTTCGCTAGAAGCGATGCGCGGCGGCAAGAGCAAGGACCGCTACGCCCAGCAGAACATCGACGACATCAAGCTGGTTCCCGAAGGTGTCGAAGGACGCGTTCCGTACAAAGGTGCGACAGCTTCGAGCATCCACCAGTTGGTGGGAGGCCTCAAAGCCGGCATGGGCTACATCGGCGCCTGCAATCTCGGCGAGCTGCGCAGCCGCGCCCGCTTCATGAAGGTCTCGCTGGCCGGCCTCAGCGAAAGCCACGTCCACGACGTGACCATGACCAAGGAGCCGCCCAATTATCAACGCGAGTAAGCCGATGTCGACGGTCCTGATTCTCGACTTCGGAAGTCAGTACACCCAACTCATCGCGCGCCGCGTGCGCGAGGCCAAGGTCTATTGCGAAATCCACCCCTTCGACGTGGCGGAGAACGAGATCCGCGCGCTCGCGCCCGCGGCGATCATCCTTTCGGGCGGACCCTCGAGCGTTTACGAGGAAGGTGCGCCGTCGCCGTCGCCCGCGATCTACCGGCTCGGGGTACCGATCCTGGGCATCTGCTACGGCATGGGAATCCTCGCCACCGCCGGCGGCGGGGTGGTCGCGCGCGCCGACCATCGCGAGTACGGCCACGCCGAACTCGAAGTCGAGATCAACGACGACCTGTTCGCGGGATTCGCCGCCGGCGAGAGCGTCGCGGTGTGGATGAGCCACGGCGACCGGCTCGAAGCGCTCCCGGGCGGCTGGGAAGTGATCGCCCGCAGTTCCAACTCGCCGCTGGCGGCTCTGCGCAACAAGAGCGCGCGCCAGTGGGCGGTGCAGTTCCATCCCGAGGTCGTGCACACGCCGCGCGGCCGCGAGATCCTCGCCAACTTCCTGGTTCGCATCTGCGGGCTGGCCGCCGATTGGAACATGGAGAGCTACGTCGAAGCGGCAGTACGCCGCATCCGTGACAGAGTCGGCAGCGCGCAGGTGGTGTGCGGCATCAGCGGCGGCGTCGATTCGTCGGTTACCGCGGCGCTGATCGAGAAGGCGGTCCCGGGACAACTCACCTGCGTGTTCGTCGACAACGGCCTGCTGCGTAAAGACGAGGCCGCGCAGGTGCGGCGGATGCTCGAGCCGCACTTCGGGAAAGACATGGTAATCGTCGATGCTTCGCGGCGCTTTCTCGAGGCACTGGCGGGCGTCGAAGACCCCGAGAAGAAACGCAAGATCATCGGCCGCGTGTTCATTGAAGTCTTCGAAGAAGAGGCGCGCAGGCCGCGTCCGGGACGCGCCGAAGCGCGCTTCCTCGGCCAGGGGACACTGTATCCCGACGTCATCGAATCGGTGTCGGTCAACGGTCCCTCGGCAACCATCAAGAGCCATCACAACGTCGGCGGTCTGCCCGAGCGCATGAACCTGTCGCTGGTAGAGCCGCTGCGCGAATTGTTCAAGGACGAGGTGCGCGCGGCCGGCGCGGTGCTCGGACTGCCGGCAGAGTTGCTCGGACGTCACCCGTTCCCGGGCCCCGGCTTGGCCGTGCGTGTGCTCGGGCCGATCGACGAGCCTTCGCTGGCGCTGCTGCGCGAGGCCGATGCGATCTTCATCGACGAGATCCGCCGCGAGGGCCTCTACGACCGGATCTGGCAGGCCTTCGCGGTGTTGCTGCCGATCCGCACGGTCGGAGTGCAGGGCGACGGGCGCACCTACGACCAGGTGATTGCACTGCGCGCGATAGTCAGCGAAGACGGCATGACCGCCGACTGGTTCCGCTTCCCGCCCCAGGTACTGGCCCGCACCGCTTCGCGCATCGCCAACGAAGTGGCCGGCGTCAACCGAGTGGTCTACGACATTTCGACCAAGCCGCCGGCGACCGTGGAGTGGGAGTAGGGTATTTGAGCTTCGTCCACCTTCACCTGCACACCCAGTACAGCCTCCTCGACGGCGCCAACAAGATCTCGCAGCTGATGCCCAAGCTGCAAAAGCTCGGGCTCACCTGCGTGGCGATGACCGACCACGGCAACATGTTCGGCACCGTCGAGTTCTACAAGTCGGCCAAAGCGGCCGGTATCAAGCCTATCATCGGGTGCGAGGTCTACGTCGCGCCGCGCAGCCGCCTGGAACGCGGCGCGGTGGCCAGCGCCGATTTCGAGCGTGCCGGCAACAACCATCTGATCCTGCTGGCGAGCAACGAGATCGGCTACAAGAACCTCTCGCGGCTGGTCTCGCAGAGCTACAAGGACGGTTTCTACTACAAGCCGCGCATCGACAAGGAACTGCTGCGCGAGTGGAACGAAGGACTGCTGTGCCTGTCGGGTTGCCTGGCCGGCGAAGTCGCCACCGCGATCGCTGCCGACCGGCTCGAACGGGCACGCCAAGTCATCGAGGAATACTCGACTCTGTTCGGCGACCGCTATTACCTGGAAATCCAGGACAACCACCTGCCCGCGCAGACCGCGGTCAACGAGGTGTTGATCCCGTGGTCGCGCGAGATCGGCATCCCGCTGGTCGCGACCAACGACTGCCACTACCTCGACCACGACGACCACGTCGCGCACGAGGTGCTGCTTTGCGTGCAGACCGGCAAGCGGCTGATCGACGAAGACCGCTGGCGCTTCGGCACCGACCAGCTGTGGGTCAAGGGCTACGACGAGATGATGTCGGCTTTCGCGCACGTGCCCGAAGCCGTAGAGGAGACCGCGGCGCTGGCGAAGCGCTGCAACGTCGAACTCGAGTTCGGCCGCAACAAGTTTCCGGTCTATCAGGTGCCGCCGGGCCGCAGCCTCGACGAAGTCTTTGCTGCCGAAGCGCGCAGGGGCATGGACGAACGCTTTGCCGCTTGGCGCGCCGCCGGCGTCGCTGTCGCCGAAGACAGGTATCGCGAGCGCCTCGAATCCGAGATCGCCATGATCCAGCAGACCCGCTTCGCGGGTTACTTCCTGATCGTCGCGGACTTCATCAACTGGGCCAAGGGGCAGGGGATCCCGGTCGGGCCGGGTCGCGGGTCGGCGGCCGGGAGCCTGGTGTCGTACGCAATGCGCATCACCGACCTCGACCCGATCCCGTACAACCTGTTGTTCGAACGCTTCATCAACCCCGAGCGCGTTTCGATGCCCGACATCGACGTCGACTTCTGCTACCAGCGCCGCGACGAAGTACTGCGGTACGTTCGCAACAAGTACGGAGAGGACAAGGTCGCGCACATCATCACGTTCGGAACCCTGAAGGGCAAGGCGGCGCTGCGCGATGTCGGACGCGTGCTCGATTTCAACTTCGCCGAGACCGACCGGATCTGTAAGCTCTACCCGGCGGCCAAGCAGGGGCGCAATTTCCCGCTCGCCGCCGCGCTCGAGATGGAACCCAAGATGCGCGAAATGCGCGACTCGGGAGACCGCGAAGGCAAGCTGTTCGAATACGCGCTCAAGCTCGAGGGCCTCGCTCGCCACGTCTCCAAGCACGCGGCCGGGATCGTGATCTCGGATCGGCCGCTGGTCGAAGACGTGCCGCTGTTCGTCGACAAGGACGGCACCATTATCACCCAGTTTTCGGGTCCCGACGTTGAAGCCATCGGACTGATCAAGTTCGACTTCCTGGGCCTCAAGAACCTGACCCTGATCGCCGACACGGTGCGCCGCGTACGCGAAACCACCGGCAAGGAGATCGACGTAACCGCGCTGCCGCTCGGCGACTCGGCGCCGTACAGGCTGATCGCACGCGGCGACACCGTCGGCCTCTTCCAGCTCGAGAGCGGCGGCATGCGCAGTCTGGTGATACGCATGAAGCCGACCTGCTTCGAGGATCTGATCGCGGCGCTGGCTCTGTACCGTCCGGGGCCTCTCGATAGCGGCATGGTCGATGAGTACATCCAGCGCAAGAACGGCCGCCTGCCGATAAAGTATCCCGACCCCGAACTCGAACCGATCCTGCGCGACACTTACGGCGTCATCGTCTACCAGGAGCAAGTGATGCAGATCGCGCAGATCTACGCCGGCTACTCGCTCGGGCAGGCCGACTCGCTGCGCCGCGTGATGGGCAAGAAAAAGATCGAAGGGATGGTGCAAGAGAAGAATCTCTTCGTCGAACGCGCCGGCGACGTCGGGCGCAACCCCGCCCAGACCACCGCGATCTTCGAACAGATGGAAACCTTCGCTGCCTACGGCTTCAACAAGTCGCACTCGGCTGCGTACGCGCTGATCACACACCAGACGGCGTGGCTCAAGACCTACTATCCGAAGGAATTCCTCGCGGCGCTGCTCACGCTCGAAATGGATTCGACCGAGCGCACCTACAAAAACCTGGCCGACGCTCGCGAGCACGGCATCGACGTGCTGCCGCCCGACGTCAACTACAGCTGCGCCGATTTCACCGTGGTCCCTGAAGGCATCCGCTTCGGTCTGTGCGCGGTCAAGGGAGTGGGGCAGAAGTCGATCGAACTGATAACCGAGGCCCGCAAGGGCGGAACGTTCCGGAGCCTGGGAGATTTCTGCCTGCGCGCCACCGGCGCGCAGATGACCAAGCGCATCCTCGAAGGGCTGATCAAGGCCGGCGCGATGGCCAGCATCGAATCGTCGCGCGCACGCATGCTGGCCGGCCTCGACGCGGCGATTGCCTGGGCCGAGCGTGTGCGCGACGACCAGGCCGCCGGGCAGCTCGGACTCTTCGGCGGAAGCGGCGGCACCACCCAGCCCGAACCGGCGTTGCCGGCGGTACCCGAATTGGACTGCACCGAGACCCTGTACGCCGAGCACGAAGCGGTCGGCTTCTTCATTTCGGGTCACCCGCTCGACCGCTATCCCTACGACCTCGAACTGTTGCGCGTCACCAGGACCGCCGACCTCGGCGCCGCACGCGAGAGCAGCACGATTCGCGCGGCCGGTGTCACCAACACGGTAAAGCGCAAGAACAGCAAGAAGGGAGACCGCTACGCCACGTTCAACCTCGAAGACCGCGACGGTCTGATCGAAGTGATCGCGTGGCCCGACTGCTACAGCCGCTGCGAGAGCGCTATCATCGGCCGCGAGCCGGTGCTGGTGATGGGGAAGATCGAGTTCGGTGAAGCGGTCGCGGCTGCCGAACTCGGCGGCGAAGAAGAGGCCGGCCCCGACTTCTCGCGCAAGGCCCAGATCATCGCTGCCGAGATCATTCCGATGCCCGAAGCCAGGCGACGCGCCGCACAGTCGATCGAGCTGCGCGTCGAGTCGGCCGACGCGGGTCCGCACGTGATCGCCCAACTCAAGTCGGCGATGGAGCAAAGCCCCGGCTCGTGCCGCGCTTTCCTCAACATCGTGCGTGGCGGAGCGTCGCAGACCTTGATCGAACTTCCGTCCGAGCTCAGCATCGATCCGAGCGACGCCTTCTTGCAAACCGCCGAAACGCTGCTCGGCGTCGGCTGCATCACACTGACCGGCGGAATCGCCGACCCGCCTCAAAAGGAGAACCGGTGGAGCAGAGAGTAGCGCGGGAAAGAGCTGTACTGGTGTGGGCCGGCCAGGATGGCACCCACGCCGGGGAGTCGCTCGAAGAACTGGCGCTGCTCGCCGATACCGCCTCGATCGACGTCGTGGCCAGCGTGCGCCAGGAACTCAAACGCGTGTCGCCGGCCACGCGCATCGGCAAGGGCAAGGTCGAAGAACTGACGGCGACCGTCAAGGAACTCGAACTCGACGTCGTCATCTTCGACGATCCGCTCAGCCCGGCCCAGCGCCGCAATCTCGAGAAGGCGCTCGACACCAAGGTCATCGACCGCAGCCAGTTGATCTTGGACATTTTCGCGCTGCGCGCGCAGACGCGGGCCGGCAAACTCCAGGTCGAACTGGCCCAGCTCCAGTACCTGCTGCCGCGCCTGACGCGCGCCTGGACCCACCTGTCGCGAATTCGCGGCGGGGTCGGCACGCGCGGCCCCGGCGAAACCCAGCTCGAGAGCGACCGCCGCCAGGTACGCAGCAAGATCGAGAGACTGCGCGAGCGCCTGGCCGAGGTCGATCGCACGCGGCGCCTGAACCGGCGCGAACGCGAAGCGGTGCCGTATCCGACCATCTCGCTGGTCGGATACACCAACGCCGGCAAGTCGTCGTTGATGAACCGCTTGACCGAAGCCGGCGTCTACGTAGCCGATCAACTATTCGCGACGCTCGACACCACCACGCGGCGTCTGGACCTGCCATCGGGACGCATCGTCATGCTAGTCGACACCGTCGGCTTCGTCTCCAAGCTGCCCCACGAACTGGTCGAGGCCTTCAAGGGTACGCTCGAACAGGTGACCGAGGCGGACCTGATCGTCCACGTGGTCGACGCCGCCGGCGCCGACCACATGGGCCGCATCGCGGTGGTCGAGTCGATCCTGGCCGAACTCGGCGCCGACGCGCGGCCGCGCCTGGACGTTTACAACAAGAGCGACCTTTCCGGTGCTGCGCCTGCGCCGCCGCTTGCACTGGCCGTCTCGGCGCGCACCGGAGCGGGCTGCGAGCGCCTGCTCGAAGCCTTCGACAACGCCTTCGCGCCGGTGGAGGAGAAACTGCTGATCCGCATCCCCCACCACGACGGCAAGACCAGGGCTTGGCTGCACCAGCACGCCCGTGTAGTAGAAGAGACCGAAGACGAGAACGGGACCCGCATCGTCGCGTGGCTGACACCCAAGACCGTGGGACAGCTCACGCGCCTGATCCAGGCCGAGGGGTACGACGTCCGTCACGCGTGACCACCGGTGATACTCAACATCCCCAACGCACTGACGCTCGCGCGCATCCTGGCGGTACCGCTGTTCCTGTCGCTGCTGGTCGAAGGTGAGTACAGCCTGGCGCTGGTGGTGTTCATTGCGGCCGGTATTACCGACGCGCTCGACGGTATGATCGCGCGATTGTGGGACATGCGCACCGAACTCGGCGCGCACATGGACCCGCTGGCCGACAAGCTGCTGGTCGTCAGTTCGTTCATCGCGATGGGCATAGAAGACATGGTGCCGCGGCCGTTGATGATCATCGTCATCACGCGTGATGTGGTCATCCTCGGTGGATTCCTGCTTACCGCTGCACTGGTCGGCCGCTCGATGGAGATGGCGCCGTCGATCTGGGGCAAGCTCACCACCTTCACCCAGTTGCTTTCGGTGACGCTGGTGCTGTTGGACGTCTCCAAGTGGTGGGACGTTCCGGCGATGGCTCTGAATCCCGTCTTCGTCGCCACCGGTATAGTCAGCTTCGTGTCAGGCAGTGACTACGTCGCGCGCGGGTTGAAGTGGTATCAGTCGACCGAGCCGGGTGGCGGGTGAGGGGACGCATACGTTGGCGAACGGACGCGGACGGGTAAGGCGACTAGATTGGTACGGCCCGGCGCGCGCGTTTGCGCTGGGCGCCGGGCCGTACCGTCGGACAAACGAGACGGTAGCGAATAACGGCTACAGGTCGGGGCGCAGCGCGCAGTCCACGACCGTGACGTCGCAGGCGTTGTTCAGGTCGAAGTTGCCGTAGCCTGCGTAGCCGCCGTGCTTGAACGGTCCGACCCCTGTGCCGTCGCTAACATTCATCCAAGCCATGATGGTGCCGTTGACCGCGTCGCAGTTGAACGTCCCGCCGATCTCGATCATGTCCTGGCCGGTCGTCATCACCGCTGTCCCGTACACCACGCCACCGCCGCAGGCACGGCCGTGCAGCGCGACGGCCTTCTTCGCAGTCTTCGGCAGCTTGGCGGCCGTGAAGTGAAAGTAGCCGAGGTCGCCGCTCAAATCGCAGCTCGCGCCGTCGAACTGCAAACACAGGTCCGCTGCTTTGGCCGGAGCAGCCGCCAACATTGCGCTCCCGAACAGCACCGTCGCCAACGTCATTCCGATCTTCTTCATGTCATTCCCCGTAGTATCGAGGTCGTGGCGCGGCGAGGGCCGGCTTCCTCGCCCGCAGTTGCATCAACGCCCTTATTGGCCGACGGCTGCTCAGATCGTTCAGGTCGGACTGGACACTCCCACACCCGTAACGAATTGCTCGCGAAGTGTCCTGAACCGCAAATTCCTCACCCAATCCGGCGCAGTCTCGCCGCGGCCGGCGGCGTTGCTCGTCCTCGGCATAGCGCTGCTATTCCTCGTCGTCGCGCCTTGCCGGCCGCGACGATCCTGCACCGTCTCGGGCAACGCTTTTCCGACTCAGGACACTAGCGCCGAGCGGAATTTACTGTCAATTCGAGGATAGCCAGCAAACTTCTTCGAAGGCTGCCGTGCACGGCGGCCCATCGGCGTGGAAGTAGCGAACGCTGCCGTTGCGCGCGACGAAAATTAGCGACGACGATTTCGTCCCGTAACTCGGTGTGTGTACGCACAGCCGCGACAGCGGACTGTCATAGTCAGCTGTTGCGCTCGAAAACGGAGCGCCGGCTTCGGTGCCGCCGCTGTGATCGCCGAGTACGGCGGCAAATGCCGCCACCAGCGACTGCGGTTCTTCACCGGCAGCCACGCGAGGCTGTAGGCTGGCGAACAAGATCGTGGCGCCGGCCAGCCGCGGGCAGCGCGGGTCGTTTACGTCGAGGTTGGTGAGAACGGACAGTCCTTCGCCCAGTTCAGTCGTGCGCACGCTGTCGCCGTTGTCGATGACGACGGCGCGGCCCGGCTCTGCCAGGAACAGGTTGAAACCGCCGTAACGCGCGGCCTGACGCGCGTCGAGAGTGGCCAGCGCAGAGTCGATCGAGGCTGCGGACAGGGCATCCATACACAGCAGCCCGCGCGAAAGTTCGCCCGGCCCGGAGCCGGGCCGATCCGCGACCGGCCGGCGGTTGAGCAGACCCGCGACGCGGCCGACTCCATCGACGCGGGCCCCGAGCCAGGTTCCGCCCGCCCGCAAGTCGCGTCCGGCCACCACTGCAGGCTTCTGCACAAGCAGTGTCGGCGCAAGGGCAGGGCGTCCGAAGAACTCGTCACGATTGGCAGCGACCACCAGCGGGTAGGCGGCCGAGACCCCGTTGTAGACGGCCAGCGTGCACACGCCGCGACCCTAGCGAAGTCTACGCGCGGTGTGGAACGCGGCCGTAGCGCGCCGACGCCCGGCGATTTTTCTTTTCTCCAGCCGGCGTGTTAGCAGTCTATCGAAGAACCGACCATCAGCCTGTTCCAAATGGTCCAGATGCAAGGCGCGCGCGAAAACCCAAGAGCGCAGGCGCCCGGGCAATGGTACGCCGTAGCGAGTTTTCATGGGCAGACGCACCCGTATGGACGAAACTGTAGGCGGCCTGACCGCCATAAGCAGTCCGCTCCGGCGGGCGTCGTTTCTTGAGAGTGGTTTCGCGCGCAACGCCGCAAAGGGGTCATTTTCAACAGGCTGTTAGCGTCCGCGGACATTTTTTGAGCAGATTTGGAGAATCACATTGGTTCCTGTCGACGCCGCATACTCTTCTATCGACGAAGTCCGCAGCCGCTTGGCCGTCCAGCGTTACATCTGCGACAACAACATCGCCACGGTGGTGTACCTAGCCACGCGGCTGGGCAAGCCGCTGCTGATCGAAGGTCCGGCCGGCGTCGGCAAGACCGAACTCGCCAAGGTGATCGCCAGCAGCCTCGGTGCCGAGTTGATCCGTATGCAGTGCTACGAGGGCATCGACGAGGGCAAGGCGCTGTACGAGTGGGAGTATGCCAAACAGCTACTCTACACCCAGATCCTCAAGGAAAAGATCAGTGATGTGACGGCTGGCGCGGCGACCCTGGCCGAGGCCGTCGACCGCATCACTTCACAGGACGACGTGTTCTTCTCCAAACGTTTCATCCTGCCGCGCCCGTTGCTCCAGGCCATACAGTCGGAGCAGCGCAGCGTGCTGCTGATCGATGAGATCGACAAAGCGGACGCCGAGTTCGAGGCCTTCCTGCTCGAGATCCTCAGCGACTTCCAGGTGACGGTGCCCGAGATCGGGACGATCGAGGCCAGGCACATTCCGATCGTGGTGCTGACCAGCAACAACGCCCGCGAGATGTCCGACGCCCTCAAGCGCCGCTGCCTGCACCTTTACATCGACTTCCCGAGCCCCGAGCTCGAACTCGAGATCATCCGCCTCAAAGTCCCCGAGGCCGAGGCTTCGCTGGCGGCCGACATCACCGCGCTGCTGCAGGTACTTCGCAAACTCGACCTCAAGAAGCAGCCGAGCATCTCCGAGACGCTCGACTGGGCCAAGGCGCTGGTGATCATGAACGCGCGTAACATCGGCGACGCGATCGTCAAAGACACCCTATCGACGATCGCCAAGTACGAAGGCGACCTGCGCAAGGCCGAGAAGGAACTCGCTGGCTTCATCGACAAGAAGAAGGCCGCCGACAAGGCCAAGGAAGCCGCGGCCACGGCAGCACCCCCGGCCGACACCAAGGACCTGCTCCACTAGAGCGCGCGGCGGAAGTAGGGCAGGGCAAGTGCAAGACCGCATCGTCGAGTTCGCCGGGCTGCTGCGCCGCAGCGGCGTGCGGGTATCGACGGCCGAGACTCTCGACGCGTTGCGTGCGGTGCACCTGTCGGGACTTTCCGACCGTGGCTTTTTCAAGAGCGCGCTGCGCGCGTCGATGGTAAAGCGCACCACCGACCTGCCGGTCTACGAAGAACTCTTCGACCTGTTCTTTTCCGGGGTAGGGGACCTGGTGCGCGCCAACGCGGCGGCGCCCGGCGTCGCCGACGCCGAGGACCTGAGCGAGGAAGAACTGCGCGCGCTGCTCGAGCGTCTGGCCGAACTGCTGCGCAGCGGCAACCTCAACCTCTCCGAACTCGCCAAGGCTCTGGCGATGCAAGACAGCGGCGAACTCGAGCGCCTGCTGCGCGAGTTGATGGAAAGCGGGAATATGCCGCGCACCGAGACCAACTACGTTCCGCCCGGCGCCAGCAAGCAGATGCTCGACATGCTCGGCGCCGCCGACGTCTCGGGAGAGTTCGAGCGCATCCTCGATCTGGCGCGCGAGCAGGGCGCCGACGAAGCCGAACTCGACCGGCTGCGGCGCTACCTCGACAAGCGCGCCAAAGCGCTGGCCGAAATGCTCAAGGGACTGCTGCGCCTCGACAAGGAGCAGGAGCACCGCGCCGAGGAGAGACAGAAGGACAGGGAGAGGCTGCTCGAAAAGAGTTTCTATTACCTGTCGCCGACCGAAATAAAGATGATGCGCGAAGCAGTGGCGGCGCTGGCGCGCAAGCTCAAGAACGCTATGGCCACGCGCAACAAGCACACCAAGCGCGGCCGCCTCGACGTCAAGGAAACCATCCGGCGCTCGATAGAATTCGGCGGCGTTCCGTTCCGCATCCGCTTCGAAGACAAGCGCCGCGAGCGCCCTCAGGTCATAGTGCTGTGCGACGTCTCGGATTCTGTCCGCAACGTCTCACGCTTCATGCTGCAGTTCGTGCACTCGCTGCAAGACCTCTATTCGCGTGTGCGCTCGTACGTCTTCGTCGCCGACCTGGCCGAAGTCACCCGGCTGTTCAAGGACAACGACATCCAGAGCGCCATCCACAAGGCGATCAACGGCGACGTCGTCAACGTCTACGCGCACTCGGATTTCGGCAAGGCTTTCACGCAGTTCCAGCGCAATCACATCGAGGCGGTCGACAGCCGCACCACCGTGATCATCCTCGGCGACGCGCGCAACAACTACAACGCCGCCCAGGAGTGGACGCTGCGCGACCTGCACGAGCGTGCCAAACAGGTGATCTGGCTGAACCCCGAGAACCGTTCGACCTGGGGGTTCGGCGACAGCGAGATGAACGTCTACGGCAAGCACTGCGACTTCGTCGAAGAGTGCCGCAACTTGCGCCAACTCCACAAAGTCGTCGATATTCTGATCGCCGGCTGAAAGCCGGCCCGCCGAGCCGAGTGGACCGTCACGACGCTGCGAGGCGATGCGAAAAAGTTTCTCCGATGCGCCGGCTGCGAGGTTGACCGTCCCGGGGCCGCAAGCCACAATCGCGCCGTGGTTACCGGTAGCGAAGACTTGGTAAGGATGACCGTCGGCGGCGTGACGCTCGATCCGCTTACCAAGACCCCGATCGTCGTCCTGAAGGACGAGAAGGACGAGGTTACGCTGCCGATCTGGATTGGGCTGCTCGAAGCCACCTCGATGGCCACCGAGATCGAAGGCGTCAAGATGGCGCGCCCGATGACCCACGACCTGCTCAAGCGGATCGTCGAAGAACTCGGCGCCACCGTCGAGCGCATCATCGTCACCGACCTGCGCGACAACACCTTCTACGCCTCGATCGACATCGCCGTGGCCGGCCGCCGCCACACTCTGGACTCGCGACCCAGCGACGCGATCTCGCTGGCGCTGCGCAGCCACTGTCCGATCTTCGTCGCGCGCGCCGTCATTGAGGCCTCGCGAGCCAACGACGCCGAAGCCGAGGAAGCGCGCGAGGCCGCGCTCGAAGCCGAGGCCGACGCCGCCGTCGAAGCGGCGGCGACTCATGACCTGTCCGAAGTGGCGCCCGAGGAATGGGGCGAGATTCTCGAAAAGCTCGCCCCCAGCGACTTCAAGTACAAGATGTAGACAGGCGGCCAAGCCGCCGCTTGGCTTTGCGCCCCGAGCGCTCTAAACACGCCCCTCATGGCCACCCGCGAAAAGCTCACCCGCCGAGAACTCGAGCAAGAGCTCAAGACCCCGGATCCTTTCTTCGAAGCGATTGCCGATGCCCGTGAGTACCTCGAAGAGAACCGCAACCAGGTGCTGGCCGTCGGTGGGGCGGTCTTGGCCGCAGCCGTGCTGATCTTCGGCGCCGCCGGCTACTACTCGGCGACCCGCAACGCGGCCGCCACCGATTTCGCCAACGCGGTGGCCAACCTTGAGTTCGACTCGCCGACCGCGGCCGAGTCCAGCCTCAGCAGCCTGACCGCACGCTCCAATACCGGCGCGTACGGGGCCCTGGGCGCGCTCTACAAGGCCAACCTGGCGGCGGAGTCCGAACGCTACGACGAGGCGGTGGCCGGCTACGACGGCTACTTGGCCTCGGCCAGCACCCCGTACCTGAAACAGGTGGCCCTGATGGGTAAAGGCTACGCGCTCGAGCGAGCCGGCAAGGAACCTGACGCAGCAGTCGCCTACGACGCGGCGGCCGCGATCGAAGGCCCATACACCAAGCCGGCCCTGAGCGACCGCGCCCGGCTGGCCGAGAAGGCCGGCGACAAGCCCAAGGCCGTCGAGACCCTCAGGAAACTCCTCGAGCTCGAAGGTTCGGGAGCCGGATCCGCGGCCATCGAGCAGCGCCTGCAGGCGCTGCAGGGCACGCCGGCTTCGTAGGCCGTCGCCGCAAGCAAGGTGGCTCATCCGAAAAGCGCCCGCAGCTGTGCGGCGCGAACGAAGGGTTTCCTGCGACGCGCCCGGCTGGCCGAGAAGGCCGGCGATGAGCCCAAGGCCGTCGAGACCATCAGAGGAAGGTGCCTGTTGCCTTGCGTGCCCGCCGTAAGACGGTAAGGTGGCTTACCTGCAGGCCGCCATGCCCCGATCAAAGCCCAAGACCGTTTACGCTCGGGTGTCAGTGAAGAGCCAGACCGTGTTGCCGCAAGAAGTGCGCGAACGACTGCACGTCGGACCCGGTGACCGACTTCGCTACGTTATCGACGACTCTGGTGTCCGCGTGGAGAAAGGCACGACACAAGAGGAAGACGATCCGTTCGTAACCTTCATCGAGTGGAGGAGCGAAGCTGACGAAGAGGACTATGCCGAGCTCTGACCAGGAGTCGTACGAGCCAGGCGACGTCGTCATCGTGCCGTTTCCTTACAGCGACCGGTTCGCCGAGAAGCGGCGACCGGCACTCGTCGTATCGAACCGGAAACTTGCCGCAGAGGGCTTCCTGTGGGTCGCGATGATCACGAGCGCCAGGAATCCCCGCAGGACGCACGATCAGCCGATATCCGACTTGGTACGGGCAGGCTTGCCCACAGCCTCGGTCGTGCGGCCCATCAAACTCGCGTGTGTCGAGCCGGCGCGCATCGTGCGCCGTGCGGGTTGTCTCACCACGAGCGATTCACGCCGAGTGCTCGCGACGGTGCGCAGTTTTCTCGGGGAGCGCGTGACTCGAAGATCCGCGTCGTTCCCAAACCCAAGCGACTCGCGCCGGAAGTGACGAGACCAAGATGCCGCGTGCGCGTTACGGCTGCGGAGAGCGAGATCGCTGCACTCTTGTAGCGCATGGCGGCGACCTTGCGCGCCAGCACTGCGCCGCTCACTTGGCGCTCCCTCGCGCCGTGTCGGCATCGCGGCGTGCACGCCGCGCCACGCCGGCGACGAGCTGCGGGACGAAAAATTGGATATCGTCGTAGTCGATCAGTGTCTTCGCCAGGAAATCGGCGAAGGCGCCGGCTCTGTCCTCGAAGAGGATGCGCGCGCTGCGGGCCACCTCGAAGCGGAAGATGGCATCCGGCGTTGCCAGGTCGCTCACGTCGGCTTCGTGTCCGAGCAGCGCGGTCAACTCGGCTGCTACGGCGCCCATCGTCGAGTATGGAAGCGGCTTGCCATCGGCCGCGAGCAGCCCCACGTCGAGATCGCTCCGGGGATGTGACCCGCCGCGCGCACGAGACCCGTGCAGTACCGCAAGCGAGATCCCCGCAGCGGCGAGCCGCTGGGCAACGCGCGCCTGCGCCGGCGCGTACTGCGGCGGAAGCGAGCGGTCGGGTCTTTCGATCACTACGTCCGACGCGGCCATGCGGGACGCTAGCACGCAAGGTCGCGGGCGGCGACTGCCGCGCGGTGTGCCAGAGCACGGATGATAGCGGCGGCCGAACGGGCTGCTTCTCTTGTTCCGTCCCGTCGTGCCACCGCCATACCCAACGTCTGATAAGATGTATTATGTCAACCAGCGTCCGGCCAGGGCTTTTGCCGGGTGGCCCCGGGAGGTTACCTTCTCGGGCTCCCGCGCTCGGCGTGGTCCGCGGCCCGGGCTGAAGCGGTCCTTGGCGGTGCGCTGCTTGACGATCCACTTTCCGAACCGTGAGCGGCCCCAGAAGTGGACAAAGCCGAGGAAGTCGAACGTCGCGGGCCGGCCGGGTTACCCCGGTCAACGCGCCGAACGTCCAGTAACCTCGTCTTGTCGGGATGCAGATCGAGCCCGTATCTGCCAAATCGCTTCGGCAGTACGTCAAGAACCCGTCGCGCATCATTCTCGCGCGAGAACTATGTTCGGGTCGCACGCGCCCCGGCGCCCTCACCGCCATCGGAAACTGTGAAGACGATGCCATCAACGAGCGTGGATGCGCTCACCGTTCAACAGCTCAACGGCGCCACTCTCCGCGCCTTCCACGCCCTCGATCTCCACACGCCGCAGGAACGCAGCCGTCGCCACGTAAACGAACGCCCCGGCGACCAAATCGATGACGTAGTGCTGCTTGACCAGCAGCGTCGAGGCGATGATGGCCAGCGCCAGTGCGCCGTGCAGCAACGGCGCGGGCCGTGTGCGGTTGAATTGCATGAACAGCAGACAGTTGGCCGCGTGCAGGCTCGGCAGGCAGTTGCCCGGGCCGTCGAACCAGTTCCAGAACGCGTCAGCCCAACCGATCGCCTGCGGCCCGTAGTACAGCTCGCGCGGCATGTGCACCGGCAGCAGCAAGAACAGCGGCAGGCAGACCAGCATCTGGAAGTACGACGCGTAGAACAGGCGGTTGGCCGCGTCGTCGTCCTCGGAGCGAACGCCCGTCCACCAGAACAGCGGCAGATACGCCAAGTAGAGCGGCACGAGCGCCGGAACGAACGGCACTGCCCGATCCAGCGCCGTCATCGGCAGTTGATGCGGCTCGAACAACGGGAACCGGTTGCTGAACTGGTAGATCGCGATGTAGGGCAGCCACAGCACCAGATACCAAAGCGGGTTGCGCGGGCGGCGAAACAGAAGC